>Ga0131853_10009560_pt1 | contig 17741 bp, 10 predicted proteins | sample TergutLab28metaG_FD_92764 | JGI IMG/M metagenome (GOLD analysis project Ga0131853, IMG submission 92764) | Labiotermes labralis P1 segment gut microbial communities from Petit-Saut dam, French Guiana - Lab288 P1 (version 2) (version 2) | ecosystem: Host-associated > Arthropoda: Insects >... | reverse complement strand
TGGTGGTGGTGGTGGTGGTGGTGGTGGTGGTGGTGGTGGTGGTGGTGGCGGCGGTGGTGGTGGCGGTGGCAGTAGTAGTAGCAGAAGTAGTAGTAATGGAAGTGTTGGTGTTGGTGGTGATGGTGGTTGAATTAATGGTAGGGATGGTGGTGGTTGTGGTGGTGGTGAAGGTGGTAGTGGTAATAAAAGTAGTTGATTTTATAATGATTATTCAAACCTTACAGTCATCCTACTCGCTGTTCAGAAATCATGAAATTTGTGAGAAACCAACAGACACACAAAATATTAAAACTGTTTTCTGCTGAAAAAGCAGATTTTCTAGGATGTGATTCCAGGGCAATCACGGAATTTAAATTAAAATTCCCCAATAATTTCACTATATATATATATATATATATATATATATATATATATGGGGGAAATGGACTAAAATCACTCTGCTGTGAAATTCATGGTCCATAGATGTGATCCTCAGAAGTGTGGAGAATTTTTACATACTTTCCTGAAAAGTTTGGCCCCATATATGTAGGCACAAGGGTATCAGAGGCAGATAATGGGAACCTCCTGTAATCCTTCTTACTGGATCAATAAACAGAGTCATAGGAAATAGAATACAACATTATCACCACCTGTACTAACTAATGAATTAAACCCAATGCCATAATCAACCGCTTCCTGAAACCATATTTTAAATTCCCTTGTCAGTTGACAGGTACTTTGTTTATATACATTAATTTAATTAAAATGTGAGAAGCACATATTTCAGGAACATTTACATTTTTTCACATCAAATCCTGCTAAATGTTCCTACATTTTCTTGGTACATAAATGAATCTTTTTTTGAAAAACAATAAAATTCAGCACTTTCCAAACTGTGATACTGCACATCTAGAAAGGTTTTGAATTCAAATATGCTTCGGCATACCACAGGACTAATATTTCCTCTTCCAAATACTTCATCATTATTTCTTGAAATACAGCATGAAAAGCATTCAATGTGTCACTATAGTAAATTGCCCTATAAAGTGACACATGAGTGATCTCTTCTTTCATGATATCCTGCCAACCTTCATTCTCCAACACTTGAGCACTGCATCAATGGCAATCTGAGGCTAGGTCAGTCAATCACAGGCAGCATGTCACACACAGTCTCAACAATAATGTAAACTGGTAAAAGCTAGAAGATGTATCTGTATTTACTTAAGTAATAAGAATGGGTGACACAAATATAGCTCCACATATTCTTAATCTTGGCACCAGATGGAGATTAGTTTATTAGTGACAGATTTTCTCTTCATATTAGCAGGGTTCTGGAGCTGCAACAGCAGTCTGTTTAATGACTGGGCTATGGGACTGATAATCAAAGAATCACAGTTTGATTTCCACATAAGCAAGAGATGTTCTCTATCCCAAAACATCCAGATTATGGTGTCTGCCCATCCTCCTCCACTGTGTGCCTAGGGGGCTCTCTACTCCAAAATATCCAGACTATGGTGTCTGCCCATCCTCCTCCATTGCACGCCTGGGGGGCTCTTGTGCCAAGGGTAAGGCAGCTGGGATATGAAGATGTCACTCATCTCCATTCAGTACCAAGGTTACAATATCTTGGGCTATAACTTCACTCCCCCACATGCCTTAAAGGTGTGCACAGGGCTACCTTTGTCTTTATTATCAATCTTCTACATAAATATGGCTTATACCGATGTAATGAATGCCACATTATCATGTGATACATCCACATGTCAAAATGTGAACAAGTTGTAATGAGATGGATGTAACATAACCATGGACTAAATACAATGAAACCTATCATTTCTGAAGTGACCACATGGAAAAAATTATACATATTAAAAAACAATAATTGCAGGACAGCATTAAGCATATCAGAAACACAAAAGAGCATGGGAGGAAAAAAGAAACCTCTTAAACCTCTTAGGTCTACAAAAATAATATCTAAAAGTACTTCAATACCCACATGCAAATCACTTTGTAAGCACTACTCATAAAGTCCAAAAACAACCCCTTATGTGGACAACGTACATCAGTCCATCCAACTATCCATCCACTAATAACTTTCAGTCTCATATACAGACGTGTCAACAAGAACACGCAACAAATTGTCATACAGTCTGTGTAAAAAACCTGATTCATATTAGAAACCTGTTAGAAATGAATACTGCTATGTTTGCAACATGCTGCCTCTGATAAATAAGAAAAGGAAGATATACAAACTGAAGCCTCTTTATCATAACTGTACATAACCAGACACTGATTAAAAACAAAATGATGCAGAAATATAAATTATCATGACATAAGTGCCTTCAATCTACTGTCTTCACATACAGATATCCTCCAGATATTTCAGTACTGAACTATCAAGCAAAGGTATGGAAATTTTCAAGAGTACTGTTAAAATAAACAAATAAATACATTTGCATGTAATCTATACTGTGCCTGTATGGAATAACAATGGTCAGTGTTATGGTAAGGCCCATGTGCTACTATTCAATAACACACAGGATGTTCAATAATGAGCATCCACGGGTACATTACACTGATCTCTCGTACTTCAGTGTAATTGTCTGAAAGAGCAAGAAATAAGTCACAAACCCTGTATTTATGCACATAATCCACAGGGTAATTGAAAGACTTGTCCCAGCAACACTCGCCCAGATTTCCCACTAATCCATCCCAGCTTTCACCTTGAAATCAAGTTAAAACCACTTTCCTTTTGAAATGCTCTTTCCATGGCCCAATGATGTGGATGTTACAAGGTGCAAGATCCAGCAGCATGGTGGATGGGCACCACATTTCCTATGTGGTGTCATTTTGACATGGATCATATAGCAAAAGAACTATCATGGTAAAGGCTCATTCTTTCTGTGAATTTTTACTTTGAATGGGTTACCAAATTTCACCTGAATGACTACCTTCAGGTGTCATAGTGCTGTGCAACACCAGTATGCACTGTTGTACCATGTTCCAGGAACTTTAACACGAGAATGCTTTGTGCCTCCCAATATGTTACCAACCCCACCATCCACAAAAACTGCACGATACTGAATATCCTCTTCTTGAAGTTTTTGGTAAGTTTCATTTAAAATGATGGCACTCAGTACTTGGTTGAAATAACAGATCCATATTTTGTCACTGGTGACAATGCAACACAGGAATCTGAGTACAGACACAGGTGTTACCAAAGGCACTTCTAGATGTATGAAGAATTTTCCTCCCTTAATTCCTCCATAAGAGAACAACTGTGAATACAGATCATTACTACACAATATGCAGCACCTTCAGAAAGCTATCCACAGAAAATACCCATCCTACTCACAGACATTCATCCTTCTTCCTGACAATACCCTCCCTAGTACAGAATGTCTGCTACTCTGGAGCATTTTCACTGGAAATATCTTGTCCAACAAACATGCAGCTCAGATGTAATCACAGAAGATGCACTTCAAAGTGAAAACAATTCTGATGTGAGGATGGAGTGAAAGTGGAGATGAACTAGATGATTAAAAAACTGAGCCAAACAGATGGCACATTGGTGGAATGAATACCTCATTGACTAAGCAATTATGTGGAGAAACAAAGGGTATATCCATTATTCCCTGTTCATTCAGACATGTGTCCAAGTAATACACACAGCTGTAGCACACTCTTGAAAATCATTTACTGTATGTCCTCCACACCCAATAATATAAAATTTGTGAACAACCTGTATGAAACCATAGAATTCTGCAAAAAAAAAAAACAGACCTCTGAGACAGAATAATCTGCTTATGGCTTGATACAATTATGATTCCAGGCATACTGCATAGAATAAGAAAGAAACAACAGATGAATTATTGAACTAGTGAGAAAAGAGAAAAGAAACATTGCACTGCAAATACCAATCAAATTCTTACTTGTTCCAGGTGATCAGCTAGGGTAACAATTTCCTTCACATCTCTATATCTGGACTCAACTATTTTTATGAGATCCTAAGGGATAAATCACAACATTAACACACACATTATTAATTAAATGCATATATGCAACTGGGTAAAAGCATGATTCATAGCCTGCACCATTAACAAATACAGTGAAACCACCACCCATCATTGTTGTATGCAGTTCCTTCCTGTGATTATTTTTCATTTCTTCTGGTGCCAAAAAACTGCTCTGTATTTTTACATTGGAAACCTCTTTCTTCAAAGTGTCATTATCCCACGTCAAATGTTCATATTTCCCAGTCCCAACCACCAATACTCCCACAATGATCACTTTTGAGAAAAGGAAAACAGTGGAAGTAACATAATGTTCTTTCAACATACAGCAGCACCATACATCAATTTAGTATGAAATGAAGGTAATAGGTGTTCTTAGAACATACAGTAGTGTTAACCTGCCTATACTGACAATCACCATTACAGTTGTACTTGCAAAATGTTGACATGCATCAGCCAGGTGTAGAATATTTGCTGAGCAGCAGCAGTGAGAAGGCAGAACAAGTTGTTAAGCAGTAAACCTAAGAACTTCGATCTGCAGTTGTTAGTAGCACTGTCTTGCATCATCATCATCTTTGCATTTCATTGATTTTAGCAACTAATGGTTGTGTGAATCAGTGTTGCTATTTCTGTTCTTATGTGCTGTAATTCCTGTTTTTCCGCTATCACTTCTTGTAAATTATGCCTACACACATTGTGTGCCAGTCATGCCTTACAAAGCATGTCAGGACACTCACAAAAGACTGAAGACAAATGAAAAAGTGCAAAAATGAATGGATCGACATAGCTAAATGTCTCAGATCAACACCATACAACAAGTTCTGTGATGATTATGTGGGTGGGACATCAGTAGGAAGATGAAAAGGGAGATGAACATGACCTCAACAAGTGCCTTCTTTTGTAAAAGTGCATGATACACAACCATTAAATAATTCTTTTTACACATACAGCATAATGAGCATGAAAACACAATGTTTTTAACTTGGATTTGGTGCTGTTTCAATTGAAATGTAAGACTTTAACTGAACCATTGTCAATTATAGATTTAATGGAGGGAAAACATGATCAAAACTTTTTATTTGTTTGTTATTTTTGTAGATCTAAGTAGAAAATTCAAAATTTCAAATTTTTTTGTTGTCTTGTTTATGACATATTTTAATTCTTTCCTGCAACTGTCATGTTTCTGCATTTATCATTCTCTTTCGACAGTCCCTTGAAAGATGATGGATAGAAGTTTCACTGTATTTATACACTACAGTTGTTAAATGCTATTCCATTAGTTTCTGCTACTAGGACAGAGTTCAGGTTATTTGGGTCCAAAATTACAGAACAGATGTAACTACTTTTCAAAAGTACTTAATAAAATTTCAAGTACTTGGTTTTACCTTGCCTCCACAATAAAAATTAAGCAACTCTAAGCCAAAACATACATGTACTATTCAGCAAAACCTTGCCAGGTACATGGAGTATTGTGAAAAATGTCAAAGCAAAAATGTCACAAAATCAATTTATGAAATGCAAGTTGTCTTATGTATAAAATAACATACTCTACTCACAGTAGAAACACATTTCTCATGCAGAGAACTTCAACAGGAAATTCAGGTTTATTTAGCAAGGACAATAAAGCACAACTACCCATATCTGGTTATTCTGCCATGTAATTTTCATATCCACATTCCCCCATGAGCATGTGGAGATGACAAGCCACAGCTAATATAATTTTTTCACTACTGAATTAATATCTGAGCATTATATAACATGCAGCATATACTTTAGTATACAAATAGAAAAGGAATCTTTCAGGAAGGAGGGAATTTCAACCAATATAACATTTATGGTTCAATCATATCAAAGAAGTTAATCTACTTTACAGACAGCACTGTCACAATAATTTTCTTGTTTCTATGTACCTTATACTTTTCTAGCTGTTCCTGCTTCTCTTCAAGTGTGGACCGTGGTGCATAATTCTTAAGAGATGTCTCTGACTCTGATAACCAAACAAGCAGACGGTCAAAGGAACCTTCGTACTCTGACCACTGCTGCAGTCGTTCTTCTAGTCCGTGGATAACATCACTTAATGCAGCTACAAATTTTTCAAAATCAAATCTGGAAGAAATAAAGCAAAAAGGAAGTGGATTAGAATGGCAAATACAATATTTAAAATTCAAGGGAAAACAAAACAGACTTCTAGATTTTAAACTTTTATACCTATGACACTTCCAAAAACAGATGTCAGAAGTAATAAAGCACTTTCACTTGGTGTGTATCAGCTTCACTGATTTGATGTCTAACATTACTAATTTCAATTCAAAAAATATATAGCCACCAACAAAAGTAGTGATCATACACACATAGTATTTTGACTCTAATCTCAATCTTTCAAATGGACATAAAATATTCAAACATCTCTCTTTTTCCAGTATCTTCTCACATTTAACAACAACTTTATATCATATAAATCCTTTCTTCACCCATTATGAATAGCATGTCACCAAGAAGTAAAGGTAAAGATTTCCTATAATAATTCATGAAGACTCAAATATTATGCTTACATCCTTACTTAGACATTGGGCACAAGTATGGCAGCAGAGTTTTCAGCACTACAGGCTAGCCACACTTTACACCCAAAGAAATTCCATGGTACTCAATTCTCTTAAAGGCTGAGTGAACCACAGGGCTAATGAATGCAGACAGAAGGAACAGGTCACTTGAAGATTTCCAAGAATCCTATTAGGAATCGAAACCACAACCTCCCATGTTGCTGCACAGTGCATTACAAAGAGGTACTGTGTCAAATTTTAGCTCCCCAAACAAAACTGTAAAATTTACATACTTTTTAATTTTATTAACCTACTAGTAAAAGCCTGTTTTAATTACAATACAAATACATGATAATTCCACTCTTCAGCCATAATCTCCATAGACAACCCTTCCACTGACCCATTCTTACACATAACAGCCCATGGAAGACACTGTAACATCACATCCAATGTGTAGGCATGCCATGAACCTGAATATTTATGAAAGGAAAAAGTTATGGAATAACTTATACTACCAAAAAGTAAAAATTTTTTAACAACAAAGGTCTAGGGTACAATGCAGACTGACGTGAAAGTACCTTCTGACTGCTTCATAACAAACACCATTTTCAGCAGCCACTGCCACCTGGCATGTGTACATACGTGTATGTATGCACATAGGGACACCCATGCACACACATATTCACACATATGCATGTGCACACACACACACATGCTCGTGCATGTGTGAGCGCATGTGCCCCCCCCCCACACACACACACACACATACACACACAGAATTAGTGCACACTTGTAGGCTGTCATAAACTATGTAATAAATATAGGTAGACTTCACTTCACTTTGCATAATAAATAATTCTAAAAAAATAAGACTATGTCTCATGTCCTGTAAGTGCAAATAGGTACAGAATATTTAAGGGATACTTACTTCAGATTGGTCAGGTCTCTCTCCATGGCTTCTTTAGCTCTGAGTGGAAGCTTTTCTGTCTTGTTGGCCACATGATCACTCAGAGACTTGAGTTTTGCTTGGCCTTCTGGAAGACTATCCTGAATCTCCACTACCTTCATCAGACGAGCGTGCAGAGCAGGCTTGTTTCCACTGTAGTCTACATTATGAACAAAGAAACAGAAGGAAGATGTTATAATTCAGTTACACAGTAACCCCTCAGTCACCTGAACTATGGGGAGGTCCATACAATCTAGGAATCAGGACCACCAGTGGAAACCCTATGGTACAGGTAACATACAAAATAATCACCACTCAAAGCTATAACAGGCCAAATGAGAGAGGGGGAAAGTGTGACAGAACTGCAGCATGCAGGAGATCATGTCCTTACTGCAGAATATATAAACAAAGACTGTACATATCAGTGTAGAGATTCTCTCAGACTACCCAGGTGGTCTCGACCATTGCCCAGATCACCAAGAATAAGACTCATTTTCAGTCCAAAACTGACCAGACCATTTGGGGATATGAAAGATCAAGGTCTGGACTACCAAAGGATTATTGTATATGTAACAAGTAACATAAAAGTAACATTGTTCCTGTGTGCACCATGAAGGCATGGAGGGAAGAATTAAGGTATATCTTCAAACATTCTTAAACTCAGCAGAAGACTGAGGTGTGTGGTATACTTTGTTCCCCTGCTACCCACTGAGTAGAGTACATACTGCAAAAGCTGGCCTGAATGCTTTGGAGAGAAGATAAATCTCTTTCCCTGCTGTGAGCTGAACCACAATCCTCAGACATCAGCTAACATATTATTAACACCCCAGAAACATTTAATATTCAGCATTACTGCAGTGGAAACCTCAAATCTCACAACACACTGTATAATGTTAGCAATTAAGAGCATTCATAAATAACACATAATACAATGTGAAGCTGCATCACTAAGCAACATATAACACAATGTGAAGCTGTTCATTAAGACGTATTTGCTATTTTCAGATAATCTAAGAAATTCAGGAAAAGATAAAACCACACACTAACTAGCTAATGTATATAATTTTTACATGGCACTGTATATATTCTGAGTCAAACATGTTACTACTGTATCTTGCTGCTTGATTATCAGTGTATTATATTTCTATGTTTGACAATTATTAGGGTGATCACAATTATGCATAAAAGATAGGCTCATTTTGCAATCATGTAAGTCATGCCTGCTTAATAAAAGGTGTTACACAGATAAAACACTCTTAAGGTACACTCTGAAAATGAGCTCAATATAAGTGAGTCACACTTACCCGAATAGCCTGCAAGTCTATCCCACAGCTGTTTCTGGTAATCCTGGTGTGATTTCTGCAAGTCATTGAACTGCTGAAATGCATCTAGTGATTCTTCCAGTTGCGTGATTGTGACCAGCAAGTTATTAACCAGTTCCTCATAACGCTTGTTGATTGAATCAGCAGTTTCCTCTACTTCTTTCCCTCCTGCTTTGTTAATGGTCAGTTGCAACAGAGCTTGAGCTTTCTCAGTAACTGCTTCAATTACACGCTTATGGGACATGACTTCTTGAAGAGTTGTCTGATGAGAAATAAAGTAGAATTGTGATATTTATACAGATCAGAAATATTGCTAGAATTTAATTTTATGAAGGACCAAATTTTAAAAATCATATCTGAAAGACAGCTAATGGGGCATTTACAAATATTAATAACTGGATTAAAGCAAACTTGTTGTCACTGAATTTTGAGAAAACTAGTCTCTTACAATTTTCAACTAAGAATAGCTCACATATTCCCACTAGTGTTGGTTGTGATGACAATATAAAATACAATATTACTAACAAAATTTTTAGGAATAGTGGTTGATGATACCTTAACGTGGAAAAGCTACATAGAAATGATTACACCGAAATTAAGTGCAGCCTGTTTTGCGGTTACAGCCATTAAACCTTTTGTGATGCTGGATACCTCAAAGATGGTTTACCATTCTTACTTCCTTTATGTTATTAATTACAGGATAATTTTTGGTGAAATTCCTCATGTAGTAATAGTATTTTCAAACTACACAAGAGAATTATTAGAATTGTCATGGGTGTAGGAATCAAGGATTCATGTAAATGATTTTTTTAAATATTAAATACTTTACCACTGATCTCACAATATATATTCTCTCTCCTACTCTTTGTGGTTAATAATGAAAAACAATTTTGGATGAATTCTGAGATACACAATATCAATACCAGGAACAATTCTTATTTCTACCGACCACTGTCACATTTGGCTATTTAAAATAAAGGTCCCTTTTATATGGGTATTGAGGTACATAACAGTCTGTCACCTGAAATAAAAGATTTGCCTCAAATTATTAAGATATTTAAATCATCTCTGAGAGGGTTTTTTCACCAACATTCATTTCAAACAGTGGAAGAATATTTCAATTATAAAGCAGTTGTATAATATATTTTAACTACTAAATTGATATTTATTATTCTGTCTATTGTATGAAATTTTGAGGTATTCTTTGCACATGTAAGATAAATTTTATATATAATAAGTCTACTACTTATTTTTTAATTTTCATTCTATTTTATATTACGTTCAGGATGATACTGCAATATTATGTAGTTCTGTTGATTGTAAATAATATTTATTAATTCCATCTTGTTACTTATGAGTAGTTCTATATTTGTACAGACTAAGGATATTTTTATATCTATATGTGACTGGTTCTATATCTGTTAGTTGTTACTGACTATGGATCTTTGGAATGAGCAAAATAAATAAATAAATAACCCCTTCAAATATTTGGGAATGACACTAACATATCAAAACTGCACGCAGGAAGAAACTGAAAGCAAATTAAGTTCACAGAATGCCTACTACTATTGAGTTCAGAATCTTCAGTCTTCCCGTTAGTTTTTTTAAGTACAAAAATTAAAATGCGAGGGACATCACATTTATATACATGTGTGAGTGTGAGTGTGAGTGTGTGTGTGTGTGTGTGTGTGTGTGTGTGTGTGTGTGAGAGAGAGAGAGAGAGAGAGAGAGAGAGAGAGAAACTAGGTCTGTCACATTAAGGGAAGAATTGGCTAAGGGCGTTCAAGAATAGCTGGACCTAAGAGGGAAGAAGTTACAGCATACTGGACCTGTTACCCCCCAATCAAACATTCCTCAGGTGATCAAATCAAGGATGAAATAGGCACAACATGTGGCATGCGTGGATGAGAAGAGAAATGCACACAAGGTGTAAGCTGGAAACCTGAGGGAAACAGAGCAGTTGGAAGACTTGTGCACAAAATATTAAAATGGATTTTAAATAAATAAATATTAAAATGGATTTTAAATAAATAAATGGGATGTGAATGTCTGGATTGGATTATTCTGGCTCAAGACAGGTACAAGTGGCAGGCTCTTAAGAATATGGCAATGAATCTTTGGATTCAATAAAATACAGGGGATTTGTTAATAACCTGAGCAACTACTGGTTTCTCAAGAAGGATTCTGCTCCATGAAGTCCAGTCATGGAGTCCAAATATTGCAAGCATATGTAGAGTCCTGATTTTATCTACGATATACCATACCGTTTTCCACCACTATTCTCCTGTAGATCACATTAACCCTTCAAGCCAGTTCAACACACGTGTGCATATTCACAAACAGCTTACTTGGAAATACAGTATATTCCCTAAGCCAGGAACCCAGATATAAATACTGGTTGGGCAAAAGACTGAGGACCATTTACATACTGACTTGGTGGGTAAATATAATAGGCACGCCAACAGGAACTGATGAACAATATTGACATGTAAAACAATGACCCCATCACATTTAAGATTCTAACAGAGTAATCAAGAACCTAGAGAAGTGCATTTATATGGTACAGTACTGTTGCTCATTGCCTACCAACACCACATATTTAAAGTATCAGATGGCTGATGATTTAAAACAGGTCTGGCCAACTTCCACCCACAAAAGGCCCACATAATTTGTAAGGACTCAGCCACAGGCCACACTTCTGTATAAATATAACAAGCACAGAGAAAGACTGGTTTACTTTGTACTGTCTTAAAAGTGATCAGGTACAGTTTCTAAACATCTTCTCTGAAAATAAAGTTGCCATATTATGTTCTGCAGACCTATTATATTATGTTTGTCAAATTGTGTTACTGAAACTACCCAGGTGTCAGAGGGCCACAAATATGCATGTGGCCCTCAGGCAGCATGTTGAACAGTCCTGATTTAGAATGTGAACATTTAAGTCTTCTGAAAAGTTATGGTAAAGCAATTGGTGAACAGTAATTGATATTTCCAAGGACCAAAACACCTTCATCTTCAGAGTCAAGCAGTCCAGGAAGAGCAGCTGCATGTCAAGAAATGGGTATATTATATAGGCATGTACAGGAAGGGTAGTGAAAGGATAATGTGGGTAGTGAGCCACTTGGGGTGGTGGTGATTTGCACTTGATAGGGCCTTGGGTATAATGGCAGAGGTACTTATGACATAAACTTTGGTTTGGTGTGAAGGTTTAAGCTGCACAGTGATAAGAATTTGGCTGGGGAGTTGTATTATCAACATTCCAAACAAATGTGATTTTGTAAGTTGATAGGGATGTAATAAGCATGCTGAATATTGCAGAATGATAATGGCAGGGTTGGAATAAAGGAAAAATTATTATAAAAACAAACCAGCCAATATCATTCTAGCATGTACAACACTCTTACTGCACTCCAATTGATGGTACCTAATTGCAGCATTTCATAGCACTAATAAATCAAACATTACTCTGCAGTCACCTACTCATCACCTGATACCCTGCAGGTAGTTTAACCTTCACACCTGACCAGTCACCTGTTTCAAAATATTCCATGACAGTACATATACACCTCACCCAGTGCATACCACCATCACTCCCACTGACTTGCCATGTAAATATATATATATATATATATATATACCCCCACCTTCCCTAAACAGCCAGCCTCACTGTACTACTGACCCTCAAAATAAATGCACCATGATCCTCTGACACATTGGTAACTGCTTTCCAGATTACACATTGTTTGTATCCAAGAAGACTCAGGAACACAACTGCAGTAGCCTCAGATCTCAACTTAGAATATGTTGGCACCGATTTCAAACTCCAGCACAATTATTACAACAGCTCTCAAACATTCATGAATACTGATACGGCAAGGACAGTATGCAAGCAGGCCACGATTTCAGATGATTAACACTTTTCTTAGTAATTTTTTAATACTTTACACTTTTATAAACACTACCTTCACATGATACCAGACTAGAAAGCATGTACTCTGAAACTTACTACAAGAACAGAAACTCATAGGCTATCACAGTGGTTTGTAACTGAACTTTGGTGCAAACATCATTTTATGGTGGGCTATATGGTCATTTCAAAGACCATCTTCAATACAATGTCTTGGCCTTAAAAAGAGAGAGCACCTGGGCCTGTTCAACATCAGCATACAACCACTAATCATGGTGATATTGCCCAAGAGCCAAAACAAGAATATCATCTACACACACATGAAAAACCTACACCAACTGCATCAAGTTACTTACTAATTCAAATTAATTTCTATAAATCATTTTAATTAAGGCAATACTGTTAAGTAAAATATGTTACCTTATGCTTCAGCAGTTTGGATCGTATCTCCTGGGTAGATGACCAAAGGCCAGCAGGATCTTGTTGAAGGGTTTTCTCCATGGAATCAAGCCAAGCCAGTGTCTGCTGTAAAGTTTCTTGGTAGCTACTCCATTGCAAAGACTGAGCATCCTGTCTCTTTTGCTGTTCCTTGATTCCTTCTTCCAGTCGGTCCCATCTAAGACAATAAAAGAAACAAACTAAACAGTAGGTCACAGATCAATTAGTTTACACCTGCGTTCTATGACAAACTTGTTAATGCGGTTCACTCCAAAAAATCATCCAATGTGGACCCTGTCACTCCCTTATGCCCCTGTACAAATACGGCTCAATAAAATTACAACTGCAGTAAATCCCATACCTTCCCCAATGTGTGACACATGAATTCACTATTGCATGCAGTTCTGTGTTTAGCTGGTAAGGTGTCACTTAACAAAAACTGCACCTCCATGAAATACTAAAGCAACAAATTTCAATTTCAATTTATTATATCCTTTAGACAACAATGTGTATAGGATACATCCATCATTTCTTGTACTAAGTTTTTATAATTCTATTTAGCTAGTGCAATTCATATACAATATAAACAATATACATAACTATTATGATTCATATACAGTATAAAAACATACAGCTTCTTTCTGCTAATACAGATAAACACTCATATGACTCTCCATACTCATTACCCATTTATCATGACTCTACAGAAGTGAAGTACTTCTAAACATTTAATATAAATCACACACACAACATGTTTTTTTATTCCGTACACTTAACAATTTCTCTTCGTCCACATCTACACTAAAAGTAATATCAATAAACTAAAACCTTAAAATTTTCTCTATTAACTAAAAAATTTATATCATCCATACATTGCTTGTTTTATTAGTAATTTGATTGCCAATAACATACTTTTCTGCAAAATTCCCTCTCAGGGTGTCTGCACATAGGATAAGTATTCATCCACTGAATGAAAGGTCTGTTGTAATAAAGAGGCTTTAAGTTGCTTATTAAAAGGTTTTTAAATTTTTTAAGTTTTTAAAATAATTTGGAAGCTTGTTAAATAATTTTGTCCCCAAGTTAATTACACCTATTTTAAAAATATCGGTTCTACAAAACTGTGTTTGAAAATCTGATCTATGTTGTGTCTCATAATCATGTATGGCCAAATTTTGTTTTAACCCTTTATTATTTACTTTAATGTACTACATCGTTTCCATTATATATACACATGTCACTGGCAGTATATTCATTGTCCTGAATAATTCTCTAAAGGATGTCTTTCTTTTAACATTACAAATGAATCTCACAACCTTCTTTTGCAATTTAAAAACTTTTGTACTTTGTGAATCACCTCCCCAGAAAAGAATACCATATCTCAGACACGAGTGAAAGTTTGCAAAATATATACTTCTCAAAGTATTTATACTTGTAACATTTTTAAATGAATGCATTACATAGTAGTTTTTGTTTAATATGTTACACACATGTTTTATGTACACATCCCATTTTAAATCTTCTGTACGATATAAACCTAAAAATTTTGTTTCATTTTTATATTTAATGTCCATGTTGTGAAATACAATTTCAGGTTTTAAGTTACCTTTATTCTCCCAAGAATGGAATGATATTGCAATGGTTTTTTCAGGGCTTATTACAAGCTTATTTAAGTAAAACCAACTTGATAATTGTTGCATAACTTCTTTTATTGTTTCATTTAAAATATTTGCATTTGTGACCTTTATCTGTGTATTCATATCATCAGCAAACAGGGTTGTTCTTCCTCTTTGTTTGTTAATGGGAAGGTCATTTATATATTACAGAAACAAAACTGGGCCAAGAACCAAGCCCTGAGAGACTCCACCTTTCATTTCTTTTAAAGTTGATGTAAACTTTTCTAAGATCCGACTAGTATTTTCCACATAATTTATTTCAACATACTGTTTCCGGTTGCATTTATTGGTCTAGTTTTATGGACTAGTACATCATACGCTTTTGACGAACAAAGAAAATTCCAATAAGATGTATCTTTTTCTAGGGCTTTTTGAATATTTTCATGAAAAGCATGGGTTGCTGTTTCTGTTGATTTACCCTCAAAGAAACCATGTTGAACGTCATTTAGAATATTATTTTTTGTAATAAACGACATCAATCTACTATACATTAACTTTTCTATAATCTTTGATAAGAATGATAAGAGAGATATGGGTCTATAGTTTGAACTTCTCCTGTATTCCCCTTTTTATGCAAGGGTTTTACTATTGCTATTTTTAGTATTTCTGGGAAAATGCCTGATGCTAATGAAGTATTACAGATATCGGCTAGTGGATTCTTTGTAAATTGCACACATTTCTTTACAATGAAGTCTGTTACACCATCAAATGCTGATGAACATTTCCCTTTAAGATTCTTTACCACCTTCTCTATTTCGTTTTCTGATATTGGATTTATGAATATTGTTTGTGGGCATATATTTATTTTTAAATTTGTCATATTATAAGTTGTATGTGTTCCACTATTTTGGTCTGTCAATTTCTCTACAGTTTCAACAAAATATGAATTGAATAACTCTGCAATATCTCTAGAATTTGATATTTTATTTTTTCCCCATCTTAATTCAATATTCTTGTTAATTATAAATGATTTTCCAAGTTCTTTGTTTATTATTTTCCACGCTGCTTTCGATTTATTTTTGGAACTACTTATATAATTATTATTTTCCATTCTCTTTGTTTCTTGTATTACCCTTCTGTATATTTTTCTACACTTTCCTGTATATTCCAAATCCTTCTTTTTCATAACTATTGTCTTCCCTTGATTGCCTAGTAGCTGCATCATTTTGCTGGGAATTTTGATTCCTTGAGTAATCCAGTTATTTTTTATTGTATCTCTCATATGTACTGTTTTAATTGGTAATGCATCCATGAAGGTACTAAATTTTGCATTAACATCTGATTCTACATAAACTTCTTGCCAAGTAACTTGATTTAATAAATGAATAAGTTCCTGAACATTAGCTTCACTAAATTTTCTTTTTTTAATTCTATATGGTATATGACTGAATTCCGGTATTGAAATAGATATAATTTGTGCATAATGGTCTGATAAGCCTAAATCCATAACTCTTAAGGAGTTTATAGACTTCTTCTCATTTGTTATCACAACACCCAATAGTGCTGCTGTAGTTTTTGTAATTCTGGTTGGGACAATTACGGTATGTTTTAGATAATACCACAGAAGCACATTATTCAGTTCCCTTGTATGTGGGCTAGCTTGGAAGAAACTTATATTCCAGTCTTCACACAGAATTAAAGTTTTATGTTTCACTATTAGTTTCTGCATAAATCATCTCTAATTTATTAAAGAATGTATCAATTTTTCCATCAGGATTCCTACAGATGCATATTACAATAATTGCATACCTTACTAATTCAATTACTGACAGTCCAAAACTCTTTTCCTTCCCATGTTCATTTAAGGAATTTAACTCTTTCGTCATTAAACCCTGTTTTACAAAAATACATGATCCACTGTGGTCACTATTTTCTTTATAGAAGGCATTGGCTAGTGTAAAATTTTTATTGTTTATGGCATGTATTTTGTGACAATTTAACCAATGTTCAATAAAACATAATCCTTCAGCACTGTTTATCTCAGTTTCAAGTAAAATTTCTAACTCTTCACTTTTCCCCATAAGCTTCTACCAACTCTAGTGCAAAGGAATGCATATGCAGTTGATTAGGTCAAGATGACAGTTTTGCTACATATCTATACATACTGCCTTATGATGTAAAGCTTTATTTTGATAATTACTAATTAAGGCTTGAGAAGTTACACACCAAACATTTTGACAAAGAGATTAGTAGTCTTGCATGCAAAAATCTCCAACTCACCTGTCCCTTACTTCCCGTAGCTCCTGTCGTATCTTTTCTCTGCCCTGTGCTGCTGTATCAGGGAAGAGTCTCTCTCCCAGTGCTGTGAGACTCGTCAGTTTGTGAGTGGCTTGCTCTCGTTCTGACAAAAGAACCTGGAGTCTGTTTGACTTTACTTCCATACTGTTGGATGAATCCTCCTCTCTCAGAGCTGACAGATTTTCTTCAAGGGGTTCAAGCCATGCTATTGTTTCTTGGAATTTATCCTCATACACACGATGATCATCCACCACGCCTTGCCACTGATTGATGACTTCTTTACTTAAAACATACAGTAACTGGTACCTATAATACCACAGAACATTATCATCAACAATGTTATGGTGCATTTTTTACAATGAAATTTATACAGAAGTCATATCAAATATTGTTGTTTCCTATTTCTAATGGAAATGGATTATAATATGATGCTCCTAACTTTGGAAGTATAATAAATAAATATCCCAAATGATAAAGAAGATGATTACCATTTTTGACTCAGTTCTTAGTGAACCACAGTATGATTCTTTGACAGATGTAGGGGCTAAGAATAACAACTAGAAAATTTTGAATAAAGGTTGACCAACTAGATGACACTTGCTTTATTATATATTGCTCAACATGTTTCAGACGTTAATACGTCCATCTTCAGGAGCTAGCGAGTACTTGTTGTGTTGTGTAGGCT
>Ga0131853_10009559_pt1 | contig 17743 bp, 12 predicted proteins | sample TergutLab28metaG_FD_92764 | JGI IMG/M metagenome (GOLD analysis project Ga0131853, IMG submission 92764) | Labiotermes labralis P1 segment gut microbial communities from Petit-Saut dam, French Guiana - Lab288 P1 (version 2) (version 2) | ecosystem: Host-associated > Arthropoda: Insects >... | reverse complement strand
ATCCTGGGCCAGCCCAATCCAGTCCATATACCCACATCCCACCTCCTGGAGATCCATCCTAATATTATCCACCCATCTACGCCTAGGTCTCCCCAGTGGTCTCTTTCCCTCCGGTTTCCCCAGGAAGACCCTATACACCCCCTTCTCCTCACCCATACGTGCCACCTGCCCAGCCCATCTCATTCTTTTCGATTTTATCACCCGCACAATATTGGGTGAGGAGTGCAGATCATTCAGCTCCTCGTTATGCAGTCTCCTCCTTTATTATCCAACAGGTGCACAAATATATAATTCGTAGATACAATTAGAATTATGATAAAATATTTAAAACTGTGTTTCGGTTCACACAGGATCCATCATCAGGGATCCAGGGTGATCCGAAACATGTTGGAGCAATTTTAAATATTTTATCATAATTCTAATTGTATCTACGAATTATATATTTGTGCATCAGTTGGATAAAGTGTTTTAATCGTCACTGATGCACGGTACAGACATGAAGATTATGGAGAACCCTAGTTACACGAGATTTGAGGTTTACATAGCGGTGTGGATGAGGTGTCGGTTCTTCTGAGATGTGCTGCTCTGAATATTTGGTTCCTGACTTTTCGAGACACAGTTGTGGTTTCATCTTTCAGGGGCTTAAATTTCCTGACGTTGCGAGACAACACAGATGACTCATCTTCAAAGACCTTAGGTTCCACCTTAAGCCCCTTGAAAATGAGACATCTGTGCTGTTTCGAAACGTCGGGAGCCGAATACGCAGCGTCATAACCCAGAAAACGGAGGCCTCAATGCTAGTTAAAGCTAGTGAGACGGAATGCACGAATGAAAAGGTCCATATAACCAGTAAAGTTAACGGTAAAGCAGTCCCGTTACATGGCTGGAGTGGCCCAGAGGGTTCCAGGAAGTTAAGGTTCCCAGATATCATGACAACGGCACAGGATGGTGGTAAGGTTGTCAGCCTTATGCACCGGCCGCCTTTACCCCCAGGAAATGCTCCTGGTACTCATTTCTGTTATAGGCTGTGTCGACCCCAGGGCCATAGTGCGATCGGAAGGATTTTATGTCAATGAAAAATCCACTGACACCAGCTGGGATCGAACCAGTGACCTTCCGAATTGTAGCACAACATTTAACCACTGTGCTACCGCGGTCCCTGGTAAGGCATAGTAGAGATAAAAAAAATAAAGGGATCCTTTGAAAGGGCGAGACTTTGAGTGTTGCGGGTGGCCAGAAGGGTCTAGCCGTTGTCGCAGTGTGTCAGTGTCAATATAAATGGGTTTAGTTCATTTCGAAATAGTGGAAATTTCTAAACTTTGACAGTTTTAGACCTCTTGAAATCTTGCGAGCGAGGATGGATAGTAGTCAGGCGTACACATTAAGAAATACGGCTAGAACACTCATTTGGGGTTCATACAGGTCACAACGCGGCGGACAACGTTAGGTCATTGGTAGCCAATTACTTACTCCATGGTGCAGAGTCTTTCTTTAGAAGCTAACCGGTTTGCAGCTAGTCAAGAAATTCCCCGCATTTCACGGAACCCTAAGGTTCATTACCGCACTCACAAGCGCCCGCATGTGAGTGTTTCTGAACAGATTTTTTTACAGGGAGGGGTTGTTAGCACCTCGCCCAAACTCCAAGCTGGAGGACCACCCCTCGTCGGCTGTTCGCGACTGCTTATTCAATTTATTCGCAGCTACTCTCCTTATCGGAGGCCGTTCCTCTATGCGCATCCTGAGGACGCGCCATGCCGTGGTGACAGGGACCCGTAACAGAATTTAAAAATTTTAACTTTTGGACCTATTAGGAAATAGTGAAATTAGTAGACAGCCAATTGTAAATCAGGGAAGTGGAAAAAAAATTCAAGTAGTGGAAAAGAAATGGGAACGGGAGTGCCAGTTACTGCGTAGGGACGCCGAAGAACAGTAACTGTCTAGCCTGGGTAAAATGAAGTTAATAAGTTTGGTGAATCCCATCGGTGAAGTGTTAAAGTTCCGGTGCCACCGTCATTTATTTACAAAACACCTATGTATAATCTGGACAACGCAATATTAAAAGATAAACAATAATCAATTTAGTGACTAAATTACCAGAGATTTTGTAGTTGTTATTTCAATAAGTATTTCGAATCCTCTCAGGAAACACTTAGATTCCCTGAAACCAAGAGTCCATCTCTAAATTAGAGCTGAAACGGGTATAAAGGTAAAGTTGTACCTGTACGAGTCACGAGAGCGTAGGACGGAGTGAAGGTGCAGCTCCACTCATTCTTAACCCCAGCTCTAGTTCGAGGCGAGCCCTCAGTTTTACACGCCGGCCGCAACCCCAGTGGTAAGTGTCCATGGAATTCATTGAGTATGAGGTCGAGTGGGCCCCATAGCTGGTCCGGACGTTTTGGTGTAGCGAGAACAGATGAATCTGTAAATATCTCTCGTCAAGATGGCGCTGATGTTTCAATCACAACAGCAGATGGTGGCAGAAGATTTGCGGCGCCTCGCCACCGAATGACGTAGCATTCACAAACGAAATGTCAAGCGGCAAATTCCAGCCACTTTGCACGCGCATCCCCTTTAAATGAAGTTCTGATGACCTCACTTTCTCTTCCACACTAATTTTCTATGCACAGATCACTTAACGCCTTTCGCAGTGACCACACCATCCGGGCTGAGAAGGCCTTGGATAGCGCCAGAATCATTTAAGGGCACTGTATCGAGACTCACACAGATAATGGGTGTATATCTGGAATTTTATGTGTTGTGTTCTTTTGAATGGATATAGCAGTGTATTCGAAAGATCACTCTTCAGATGAGTCCTACCAAACTTGTAGCATTTAATGTTTGGGAATTGAACGGAATGTAGTTTCTGTAACTGCAGGGCCTCAACTTCACTGGTTGTTTGGAGCTTCATTATTTGAGAAGATGATCAGGTCCGATGACATGGAAAAGTCCGGGGAGGCCTATGGGAAGGTAGTGCCCTTCTCTAGCCTGGAAGAACTTACGAAAGAGCAAGAAACCCAAAGTCGATATTCGGGCCACCATTCAAACTGTCTCTCTCTCGAATTCATGTCAGAAACCTTCATAAACCAACTTTACTTGGTATTTTGAAATGGATGCTAAAAAGAAGGAGACCAGGAAACCTGGCTGAGGGTTGATCGTGGTTGTGCAATACGTGCTGATCTGTAGACGAAGAATTCGACGTCCTCGTACGAGATGCAGGGTTGACGCCTGTGTCAGCTGAAAGCTAACAACACTGGGTCGGATTGCAGAAAAGCGACTGTACGGTCTGCTTACGTATTCAAACAGAACGGAGTTTGTTCCCAATCTCCTCTTACCGAATTGCATTTCTGATGTCACCATGACTACGGCATACAGTGCAGGCTATCTTGTCTCCAGCAGAACCCACACTATGTCGTTATCCATGTTCGTGATCCTAAATCTAATGTACGTTCGTGCATATGGGAAAATAAATTAACCCTTATCCTGCTAACGTGGAGAAAATGGTGAGCTCCTAATAATGCCAGCAGATGGCAGATGGGATTTAACTCGGCGTTTAAAGGGTTATGAGGAGTTTATAATTTTAATATTTGTGTGACCGTGCATTGTTGATACAATAATATAAACAGCCAATTAGATGCAACAATAACAAATTTTATTGATAATTACAATCAGCTCAACATGTTTCGGGCTTATCTCGCCCATCCTCAGGAGCACTAGACTGTGTGTGGTATAATGCACCGACGATGCTGCCTGCAGGCTGTTTATATTATTGTATTTCAAATTTTATTTATGAACCAGTCCCTAGCAATAGAACTCCTTTTCGTAAACCGACGACTTCTCTCCTGGGCAAGAAATTTCTCGATTTTCAAGACAAGTTTGAACGCCTTGTTCACAAGCATCCTTCGCTAATACCTGTCCTTGTCCAGTTCAGCCTATTGTTCCTCCTCACATTGCACTTCTTTTGAGTTAAGTTTAATGATGTCCCCATATATGCATGTGTTTTCCAAGCGGTCTATTTCTCTCAGATTTTCCGACTGAAGTGTACCGTACCTATTTTTGTCCCGTGATTTGTTCACCTTAATACGTAATATTTTGTGAGAAGCACAAATTATAAAACTCGTCCTTTTGTACTATTCTCCAAATTGTTTTCAAATACTTTATTCTATATTTCTTCCTTCAAAATTTCGTAACTTATTAGATTATCATTCTGAAAAGTCGTTAGCCTCTAACACATTCTACGTTATAGGACCACCCCTTGTCGGCTGCCCATATTAGATTGTTCAGTATATTCGTAACCGTTATCTATATTTGCAGGCCTTCTACTCCTTACGTAAAGAGAGGATGCGCCATGCTGTGGAAATCTCCGTCGCACTTGTGGCGGCTGTAGTCCTTATATGTCCCCTTCAGCAAATTAATAGCTTCGAAAGAACGTTAATTAGTTTAACTTTAACTTGTCTAATTTTGACTGTCTTCACCACGACGATATTCTGTCGTTATTTATTATCAGCAACATGAAACGTCTGTAGCTTACTGTTGATAAGATGCCCTGGGAATGGTTGTCCTGCGCTGAAACATTTGGGGTCCTTCATGTAATGCGTAAGTCTGAATCGTATTGTGATACGATAAATCCCGATTTTATTCACTTAATTAGCACACCAACTAATGCCATACATAAATTTTTTTACGTTAAAACATTTAAAATCGTTCCAACATGTTTCGATCCTAAGATCATCTTCAGGCAGCTACACTGTTCCTTGCTAAAGTCACATTTTTAAAAACACTCACTAATTAATTTCCTTATATTAACTCGGTGCCGTGGCAGCATGTCTTTAATATAAAATATATTTATTAATTAGATTGTTAAACCAATATAGTAAGATTAGATTTTATTATTTCATTACTAATGGTATGGACAAAAACGTTAAGATTACTGGCCTCGGTTTGGCTTTTGATTGCATTTCAAATTATTTCGAACTGAATCGAATCCTAGACTCATTACTGTGGTGTACGGTTTGTCGGTTCATGATCACGGCCAAGAAAACTGTAACCAAACATGTGTGATGTAAGAGTGTGTTTTGTTTTGTTCAGGTGTCCAGTTCAGAGTACTTCAGTGTCAGCTTCGAGTGCGGAGTACTGGCTGCGGGTGGTGATGACCGCGTCACACCGTCAGAAGAATTCGTTCCCGCTACCAAGGGCACACTACTTTCGTGAGTACCCACCCAGAGAAACGTAAATATTAGCACCTGTCCCTGTGATCGATTGGCTAGCACTTCTGCATTGTGTTCGGGGAGGTCCTGGTTTCGAATTTCATCCCAAGCTAGAAGGGGGCGTTTTATTTAACGACGCTTTCAGTTGCTGAGGTGGCAAAAGAATGAGATGTGAGAATGGAGCACTGATGGAATGACTCTGATACGGAACACTGATTTTGATTCACCATCATCACACTCTGTGTCTTACGGTGGGTCCATAACTTCTTCCATAGGGAGTTCTTTATTAGAGTGAGGTATAGTGTTTCCTCTTTCAATTCCCAGCTTCTTCTCGTTTTCTTACGACCATCCAGTAGCTGCTTACGACTCCTTCCTCTCCTTCTAGTCTCTTATATCTTTCCTTCAGTAACGTTTTTAGAAGACAGTTCGTACGGAAGATGGGACCGACGTGTCTGTATCAAGGGAATTCGTCGCCTATGTATTATCATTTGTTTACGACGCTAGGTCGGCGATAATGCACCTCCCTGGGAAAACTAAGGCTGATCTGTATAGATCTGAAATTGCTGAAACCAAACATGGCAACCCAAATACTTGCCCACCACTTCTAAGGGAGTATGGTTTAAAATAAAAAAAACTACGTTTTTAATGAGAAAGATTCATATATTTTAAAATTGCTATATACAGTTCAAAACGTGAATACTGTATCTATGTACAAAGCCCTACCTAAAAATAAAGTTAACATCAGAAAGTCGTTTTGTCGTCTTGTATTCTTCTGTTGGTGTCTACCGTACAAGCGTCCAACAGTAGGCAGCCAACATATTTGTGTTCCATTTGCCACTGTATCTTTTTTTCCATTCGGTATTTATCCTGATGCAACCTTTCACCATGCTCGTCAGAGACGGCTGCCATATTTCCCGGAAAAAATCCAAGTGGGGTTGCAGGAAATGGGTTTTCCACGACACGTTGCACCCCACGGCAAGGTACGAGAAAAGCAGGTCCTCCACGATTTCTACGTAGTTTTCTGATTTTTTTTATTTCCCAAAAGTTGCTGCACACTTTTTAAAACGCGTCCCAGACTCTTCTCTCCGCACCATTCAATTTATTTTTGAAGTGGTGGTCTTGGAAAACCTGTTTTACTTGAGGACAGGCGAAAATGCCTTCTTTTATCTTGGTTCTCGCTTATGCTTGGGAATTTTTGCCTTAAATAGTCGAATCCTGCGCCTTCTTCACTCAGCTCATTCACAGATATTTTAATTAATCAGATTTATATGAAGTGAAGGTAAATATTTTATAGCCTTATAGACTAAAGCTCGATGTGCTACATTCTTCTGAACCAGAATCGTTTCTCCTCGGAGTGGCCCTTGCTTTACATTGTAATACCTGTCCCTCACTCGGCTGTCCGATTCACGTAGGAAGCAACAAACTTTCGTCTAACCTCCTTGCAGCCCAGTCAGCATTGCCACAACTTTCACGTCAGCATATTTGTTCCGCTGGTGGTCTTTGTAACATATTTTTATAAGCAAACCTTGAAATATGGCGTAGGTTTCTTTCGTGTGAACTGCATAAGCAAGAGGCATTGAAGGGTGCTTGTTTCCATTATGTACTAAAACTGCCTTCGTACTAACCTTATATGAATCGATGAAGAGCCTCTACTGTTCAGGGGCATGTTGAGGCTGAAGTTTTTCCATCAACACACAGAAGTCTTTGCAGTACACCAGATCGCCATCCATCGAAACGTACTTTAATTATTCGACTGCCTCTTCCTATGCAGTGACACTTTTACGCCCTTTTTTGGAAGTTTTTATAATAAAACCAACTAGATGCACTAATTTCTCAAATTTATTTTTGGATTAAAACTCTATATGTTTCGGACAGTTCCTCTGTCATTCATCAGGAGTTTTTCACTATACACACAGCAATGGTATTTACCATACAGGTTTGCTGACAGCTTGCGAGCAGGGTCAGGACGGAACTGCAGTTCCATCCTGATCCTGCTCGCAAGCTGTCAGCAAACCTGTATGCAGATACCATCGCTGTGTGTACAGTGAAAAACTCCTGATGATGGACAGAGGAACTGTCCGAAACACGTAGAATTTTAATCAAAAAATAAATTTGAGAAATTAGTGCATCTAGTTGGTTTTATTATAAGAATTTTTCACGATGCACGGTCACCTGAATGTCAAATCCTTTTTTATAAGATTGAAGCCGTGATCCAAGTTGCTGAACCTTCGTTTCTGGGAGGTCCAAGTCCCGAACTGTGTCGTTCACCTCAGCTTCAGTGATCAAGTGTGGCTGAACGGTACCATACGATGAAAAATCTTGGTCTTCCCTCTTACTTCTCCCAGCTTCTGTTGGAGCCTCTTCCCATTCTATTTCTGAGTACAGAGTTTAGTTTTCTGGTAGCTCCGGCACCGACAGGTACATGTTTTACAACAAATGTAGTTTTTTTTTTCACTTTATACGCATCTTTCTCAAAAATGGTCTGTGATTGAACAATTTGGTTACCATATTTTGGGTTCAACAACGTCAAGTCTGTAAAGATCGCCCGTCTTTTTTAGAGGGAGGAAATTGATGCCGGCCAGTGATATTGGAGGCCACAGATTAAAAGACGATCGTTATGTGGGAACAGCTGCGACACGATGACTGATAACAAACGACACGTACGTCTGTCAAAAGGGAACACAGAAGCTCGCCCCTCAGTATGATAAATGCCTCAGATGTGGCGGGGAGCATGTGGAAAGTTTGTGGGATAGCAGTACAGTGATATGCAAACTGTTCTTAGTAGGACTTCAAAGAACCTGAAATATATGCATATGTAGCTTGTTTTCTTACAAACACCTCTGTGTGTGTGTGTGTGTGTGTGTGTGTGTGTGTATAGGTATATATATATATATATATATATATATATATTTATATTTATATTATATATAATATATATGTCACTCTTGCAGTAAGACGGCACGCGGTTCATAATGTAAGTTCCGCGCAACTGATCTGGACGAACGAAATGGAATGCTTTAGTGGAGAAGTCTAATATTATACAGGGGAATACAAATTGTTCCATCGACTTTACTCGAAGTAGCCCCTTATTACAGAAACAGAATGTAAATCCTTCCTGCCACTTGTTATTGGGAATGAAAGACGTCAGTCTCAAGGCTGAACAGAAATGTGCGGAATAAACGCATAAAGAGAAGTCCGGGTAACTGCGCTCCTGTCATCGCATGTAATTCATTCCGCGTAACTCTCAACACGTGCGAGTTGCTGAACAATCGCCGCGAGTGACAAGTAGTCTGTGTTCATATAAGCTAAAATATCCGTTGAAAGCAGGGATTCTCACACGTGGCCACTGGTAATTTCTCGCGAGGGCTTCAGCTGTTTTCATGGTTAATTAATTTATTTTATTGCAAAAGCTTTTACAGTTTTCGACATTAATTTTACGCGTAATTCTGTAAATCCATTCACTGTCTTTAATTAGTGACCGATTGTAACCAAAGTCGACCTAGCGCGTGCGCGGGAAAGGCGAAATATGGATTTCCAGGAAAATCTATCCGACGAAAGCCGAGATACAACCGAAAAAGCACTTAGTTTCCCAAGTAAAGTGCTCTTAAGTATTCACCGATCACGACCAAACGTGCACACTTTGAAGCGTATGCGTGGGGGGTACAAGACAAAATTTTCAGGAAACTCCCCCGAACGGAAGCAGAGAAGAGTTACATTGTTCTCCAATTAAAGTGCCCTTAATTGGTGACTGATTGCAACGAAAATTGGAATGTTTGTGACGCATGTCGGTATAGTATGAGGGATGAATTTTTAGGAAAATATCTCCAACGGTAGCCGAGACAGCCGAAAACATACTTTGTTTTCCAAGTAAAGTGCCCTTAACCTTTTGAAGCCTAATGTCAACTATAGTGGTCGTACCGCAACGCTAACCTGTAAAGTTGCATTTTATATATTTATTCAACAAATATAGGTACTGAATATTTTAAGTGTGGTATACACTCTCCTTTTTTTTCTCTTCAAAATGCAGTTTGTTTCATAATTCTAACATATTTGGTTCCTGCATTATTCAGATTTTATATACATGGTGTGCTAAAATTAAAAAAATAATTCCGGCGCCAAAAAATTAATTAGTAACAATGGGAACCAGCCCTCAGAATTTGTAGTTCATGCGTACGGAGTGCAAGATATAAACTTTCAGAAAACTCCCTCCAATGGAAGCCGAGATGCAGACCAAGAAACACACGGCTCTTCAAATAAAGTGCCCCTAATTATGACCGATCGACTGGATTTTGTTCTCCAAGTACAGTGCCCTTCATTTGTGAAATAGCCCAGCGAACGTAGCAGTGTTTGTAGGTCATGCGTGAAGATTGCGGGGTATAAAGTTTCAAGAAAATCCGTTCAATGGATTCTGAGATACACGCAACAAGTAAAATGCCTCTTAAATAGTGACCGAGTACAACTAAACTTACTTCGTTTGTAGAGCATGCGCGGAAATTACGAGATATGAATTTAAAAAAAAAATCCCTCCATTGCCAGTCGAGGTAGAGGTGAATATGTACTTGATTCTCCAAGTAAAGTACCCTTAATTGGTGACCGATCACAACCAAAACGGCAAATTTTATGTCGCATGCGAAGAGAGTGCGAGGTATGAATTTTCAGGAAAGTCCCTCTAACAGAAGCCGAGATAAGAACGAATATATTAACATGACTCTCCAGGGAAAGTGCCCTTAATTTTTTTGACCGACAGCAATCAAAATTTCGTGTTTTGTGGCGCATGTCGGAAGTGCGAAGTACGAATTTTGAGGAAAATTCCTCCAATGAAAGCCAAGATACAGCTGAAAAGGAACTTGGTTCTCCAAGTAAAGTGCCCTTAATTAGTGACCGGTCGCAACCAAACCTGCGTCGCTTGTAATGCGTGTGTGGAGAGTGCGAGGTACAAAGTTGCAGGAAAATCCCTCCGAAAATAGCCGATATAAAGACAAAGATTCGCATAGCTCTCCGTGTAAATTTCCTCTAATAACTGACCGATCGCAACCAAAATTGCGCCAATTTTGGCTCATGCGCACTGAGTTAAAGCTATAAATTTTTAGGAAAATCTCTCGATTTAGTTACGTGCCGTTAATTGTTGACCCATCGAAATCGAAATTCCTAACATTTGTAGCGCATGCATGTCAAGTGCAAGTTATAAAGTTTCAAGAAAATCCCTCCAATGGAAGCCGAGGTACAGTCGAATATGTACTTTATTCTCTAAGTTCCTTTAATTATCGACCGATCGCATGCGTTGAAAGTGCTGGGTATGAATTTTCAAGACATTCTGTCCAATGGTAACCGATAGAGGCGAAAATGTATGTTGCTGTTCAAGTGAAGTGCTCCTAATTATTGACCGATCGTAACCAAACCTGCACCCTTCGTAACGAATGCGTGGAAAGAGAGGGATATGAATTTTCAGGAAAATCCCTTGAATGGGAAGCCGAGATAGAGACTGTGAGGCACGTGGCTCTTTGAGTAAATTGCCCTTGATTAATTACCAATAGGATCCAAACTTACAACATTTGTAACGAATGCGTAGTACGTGGGCGGTATGAATTTTCAGGGAAATCCCTCCAACGGAAGGTGATATACAGCCGGATAGTTAGTATGTTCTCAAAGTGAAGTACCTTTAACCCTTAACCCGCTAACTTGGAAAATGTGATGAGCTCCTAATAATGCCAGAAAATGGCAGATTGGATTTAACTCGGCGTTTAAAGGGTTAAACAGATGTTAATCTTCGCTGCAGGGTTGCAGCAGTGCACTTTCGAATGTTGGTTTGCGCGTGGGTTGTTGCCACATGTGTGACATTGTTTTGTGACCCTTCGGTCATCTGTCGATAAAACATCCAGTGAGCATGCTTTTGCATGTTGTCACGTGTGTGATATTGTTTTGTGACCTTTCGGTTAGATGTCGAAGAACGCTCAGTGAGGATTTTCGCTCCAGTAAGCTTCTGTCAGTTAAGCTGACTACATTTTTCTCGCGCTATGCAATAAAGTGTAATTTAATAGCATTATCCTTTACCTGATGTATTTACATGTAAAGAGCGAAATGCTTTAGCCTGTGTGGCCACGCAACTGATTCCAGATGTATGCCACCACGACAAATTTGGCTTGAGAATCTGTGCTTAAAGCCCAGTGGTGACTATATATACTACCTATGTTAGTATTAAACAAACTGCCTATTACCAACAGCGTATGATTACGTTTTTCGCATGATTCCAAGAAAACGTCGCGTACTTTCCTGAAAAAGAAGGAAGAGCAGGGCAGGGCATGTGGCATGTTTGTGGGAAAGAAGAGGTGCGTGCGGGACTTTTATGGGGAGAACTGATGGAAAGAGACCCACTCGGAAAGTCCAGGAGTATATGGGGATAATATTAAAATGGATCTTCAAGTTGTAGTATCGATGGCGTAGAATGGATTTATTTGGCTGGGAATAAGCACGGATGGCGGGCTCTTGTTAACATTGTAATGATCCTTTGGTTTCGGTACAGTTCAGGGAATTTATTTTCTAACTTAGGAACTCGTAAGTCCACAAAAAGAACTGTGCTCCATGTATTAGTAGTAGTAGTAGTAGTAGTGATGGTAGAGTTGTAGTAATAGTAATAGTAGTGTTGGTAGAGTGGTAGTAATAGTAGTAGTGATGGTAGAGTGGTAGTAGTAGTAGTGGTAGTTGTGGAAGAGTAGTAGTAGTGGTAGTAGAGTGGTAGTAGTAGTAGTGATGGTAGAGTGGTAGTAGTAGTAGTGATGATGGAGTGGTAGTAGTAGTGGTGGTGGTAGTAATAGTAGTAGTAGAAGTAGTAGTGATGGTAGAGTGGTAGTAATAGTAATAGTAGTGTTGGTAGAGTGGTAGTAATAGTAGTAGTGATGGTAGAGTGGTAGTAGTAGTAGTGGTAGTTGTGGTAGAGTAGTAGTAGTGGTAGTAGAGTGGTAGTAGTAGTAGTGATGGTAGAGTGGTAGTAGTAGTAGTGATGGTAGGGTGGTAATAGTAAGTAGTAGTAGTAGTGATGGTGGAGTGGTAGTGTTAGTAGTAGTGATGTAGAGTGGTAGTAGTAGTAGTAGTAGTGTTCTGAAGGTTAGCGCTGTAATGGCGACTGATATTTTTCTGTTAGCTATGAACGTTATTTTTAAATATTTATTATGTGAAATTCGTGGTTCGAAGAAAGGCAGAACAGAAGCTTCAGTTTTCACGAACGAGGATCCAGTGACCGTGTCATCCTATTTCGTGCAGAGAAAATGATTCTGCCTAATTGAAAAATGCCTCAGTCATAGTGATACAATTACTTATCATGTGTAGAGGAATTAACAATACTAAATTTAAGTGGTTATTTATAGTTTCTAATTTGGTGTTTCAATTATTTGATGTATTTACAGTTGCCAATAATCAATATATTTGAGCTTATTTAAACCGATTAAGCAAGTAACAGTTCGACCTCACTAGTGTCAGTATTTTCGTATAATCACCAGGTTACGAGTTTCTTAAAGCAGTTCGCATAATTTAAGTGTTGATGATGCTGGTACAGCGATAATGCTTTAGGCTTGTATTTGGGAGGTACCAGCTTCAAATCTCGGGAAATAACACGGGCAATCCCGACGAAGATTCTTCGTGGATTTCTTCAGTTACTCCAGGCAAGTGCCATAATTACGTCACGGTCTATTCCTTCCACGTGTTTTCCAACTTATCATTCAACGCCCATTCTGCCGCCAACACTATACAAAACACTAGATAAAGACACTGCCGTAAATAACAATAATATTGTTATTCAAGAATCAGGCCGTTTAGTTTACTTCGTCCTTTAGGGAAAGCACCCATTCATCTGAGTTTAGAGCACAAAACATATAGTGGGTGTTGTGGCCCGGACCCCAGACGGTGTTTGTGACTGGTTTTGAGTTCCTAATGCAAGGAATGTAATTGTTTCCTAAATTTGTCTGTCATATTGCTGTGCTGTTTAAGATCCGGAAAAATTTATTGTATAGATAAAATTAATAGCTATTTCTGATGAAGATATCAGCAAGGAAACTTCACTGGGCTGTAGACAGTTTCACTTACTTATACCGGTGTGATTTCCTGTCCTTTAGCAAAGTGATGTGCAACGTAAGAAAGGGAAGCTGAGATTTTTTTGTGCTCCACAGGGAGGCGCTGAAGCCGGTTTGTGCTCGACGCGGTGTGGACCTTTCAGGGCTGGACGTGTTCCTCGAGAACACCAAGACACTTCTACCTCTTATGACTGAAACTTCATGGCTAGGAGGAAAACAACTCCGACTAAGAGGTACGGCTGCTTGCCTGGACTACCTGTAACAGCTTCTTGTGCCCTCGTATTAGAGTTACGCTCTTTGCTCCTCGGAAGAGCATGGACCGGGTCTTATGTTGGTCAGGCATGCTTTTGTACAGGGTTATTAAAAATGATTGTCGGATTACAATTGTCCAGCGGTAATTCCGCACCAAATTCGGGAAACAACCACCATCTGTCAATTCCATTCGAAGGTGGTATGCTCAGTTTCAAGAGACAGGGTGCATGTGTATCCCGGAACTGAAGGTACGAATCAGAACCGTCATCGAAACCATCACCGCTGACAACCTACAAGCAGTTTGGAACGAACTCGATTATCGTGTTGATGTTTGTAGAATCACAAAGGGTGCACATATAGAGCACCTGTAAGGTATGTAACGAAAACTTGGAGTGTTGTTCTATTAACTATATATATATACTCCTTTCTCAAGTGTATTGTATATGACAAGTTGTTAGACCCCGACAATCATTTCGAATAACCCTGTATGTGAGCTCAGTGAGTGAAGTCACCTGGCATTTCTTTCGACCGACAGGCATTTGGCTGTGTGCTGCTACCCTCTTCGGTATAGACTTGAGAATACAATCTGACAACGGCTCTGTAGTCTTCTTGCTACGTCACACTCAGGCGGGACCAAGGACCTACAAATCACGGCTGTAATTCAGTGTTATGACGCTACTGGGAACGTAGTACAGTTATCCAGCACTGAACGATAAGGAAACCCCTGTTAAACGGAAGCTGACAACGTACTAGACCCATTGCATGTCAGTTTGTCATCACTGGCACCACCCAACGCCTGTTCGAGATTTCTTCCAGTAATTATCAGTGACTTGTTTTATTTCTGTAGACCAGTGGTTCCCAGGGTGTGCTCCGCGGATCCCTTGGGACCGGCAACCAGTTCCCAGGGGATCCGTGGATGCATATCTGTAATGGCTACTTTGTAGTTTACTTTTGATTTTTTTTTAATTAAAGGACTAATGTTTTGTTAAATATAATCAAGAAACTTCTTTAATTGGAAATATGTTTATTTCGTATTATCGTTAGGATATGTAATTACGAAACTTCCTGTATTTTATATACATGGGACCGTGCATCGTGAATCGAATATATCAACATCCGAATAAATGGTAAAAGTCAACAATGCCAGAAAACCGTAAAAGCAGCTACCCATTCCGCATTAATCAAGAAATAAAATCCCTATATACCAGGAAACAAAACCTCAATGAACTGCTACATAAATTACATCTACACATCTAAACATGCAAAGCTGCCTACAGAAATGTAATAAACTGAATAATTCGCATCTTGTTGGAAAAGTATTAAACTCAAAAACCTCTTGTACCTACGAATAGAGGGACAGTAATTTTAATTAAGGCCAAGTCATGCAATGCATTGGGCCGGGATAGCGCAGTCGGTATAGCGACTTGCTACGGCCTGCACGGTACGGGGATCGAATCCCGGTGGGGGCCGAAATTTTCCGCACTCGTCCAGACCGGCCCTGGGGCCCACCAAGCCTCCTATACAATGGGTAACATGTCTCTTTCCCGGGTGTAAAGCAGCCGAGGTGTGGCGTTGACCACCCACCCCCATCTAGCGCCGAAGTTAAAGAATGAGTAGAGCTATTCCTCTTTTCCTCCTCTGGGCCTTCGTATCGTATTCTAGGGTGAACTTTACCATGCATTGCATTGTTACTTGTGCTACTGCTATATACCTGTCTAAAATCATATCCGAGATATAAATTTTTAATCTTGGATGCCTATCATCCGGACATCCCTTATTTACATGAGCGAAGATCTGTGGTTATTTTTGGAAGCCAAGAGGGGTCTACGAGCAAAATAAGTTTCAAAAACGCCGCTCTAGGTTATAAATTGCACAATGTTGCATAGGGAATAAAGGACGTGATGTCGAGTGAAATAGTAAGTGGTTAGGTCTGTCCATACTCTGCTAGGTACCCACCCACACATTAGGTCTAACTTTCTACACGATGCCCGTAGAATCACGGTAAAGTACCATGCGACCGTCTGGACCCAGAGATGCTGAATGTCTCAACTTCTACGGTGTTACCAAACCAGTCTCAATAATTGGAAACTACACTTCTACATCTGCGATTTGTTAAATACAAATTCCATGGCTGAATGCCGGAGAAGATTTAATTGCATTCTGTTTACGTGAAAGCTCTGGTCTTAACATAAAAGTCGTTTGTATTGACGGATGTTCAGCAGAAGCCCAATTATCACACAGTAATTCAATTCTGATATCGTGCGCAATTTCTCTCACAACACTCTAACAACTCCGTGCCTGTGCATCTGTGTGTGTGTGTGTGTGTGTGTGTGTGTGTGTGTGTGTGTGTGTGTGTGGAGAGAGACAAAGAGAGAGAGAGAGAGGCATGGGCGCACGTGGCAGCTGTAATTAAATATCAGTCATGCGATCTCATCAAAGTTGCCATTTGCTCAGCAGATGCAACTCACGCAACAGACTGGTTCACGCTGTGACTCGTTACAAAAAAATAAAAAGAGCTGAGTGCAAAATATCCACACTACTTTTACAGTATTAAGCTTTTGTCGTTTGGTACTTTACGGGCTTCGTGTCTGTCCATGTCATTGTCGCTCTGAGTGATACCTTGTTAAATTACTCGCACCAATCTCGTTGAAATTTCAACATTAAAAATTCCCATCTCTGGCTCGTTTCAACAGATAATTCTTCCATTGATTAAATCTTGAAGTTACGGTTTCATGCTGTTTAAGTTCTTTATGCAGACATCGAGACTGTAATACCAACTGAAGCATTCACACCTCTGACTTAGTGTGGTGTTTGTCGAATAGCCTAGTAAGTAACACTGTAGTTACTTCCATTCTGAAACGAACCAGTTCTCTGGTTATTATGATAGTGAGCCTCCTCATTCAACACCATGTGTAATGGTAACCTCTGGAGTTGGTACACCTTAGTTAAACTGCTAAAAAAGTAGAATCTTCTGAGATTAAATATGTGTGTGAATTTATTACATTGCTCTCCGAATACTCCACAATTCGCCTTCAAATACTTTGGGTTAGACCGTGCTGCACTTCTTGGACTGATAAACTGTAACACATAGCAAAAATGGCAGGTAAAATTCAGTGTGTTGGTAAGTCAAAAGGAAACCCACTAATTTTGTTTCAGACTTTTGGTGCGTGTTTTGCAGCTTAATCAGGTGTTTTTAAATCTTTGTTAGCCCAAATATTTTTTTAAAAAAATTAATGGACATGTTATTTTTAATTGCGTGCTTTGGGGTCCTGTGTTCATGCCAATAAATGTTGGGGTATTTTTTTTTGCCCTAATGCAACCGTATTCTGTACATTCACATTGAAAGGTGCGCCTAACTTCGCTATAAGTTTCGGAACTTACTACTAACTTCAGTTACCACTTGATTGTATATTCGTTGAATTATTAAAACAGGGACATTGTACAGCCGTCAAAGCCATCGTTTTCGTTGTGATTTGTCGTGATCTCTCGTGGTCACAATTCCACCACTTCACATAGATGTTTGTTGGGTGATCCAATGAGAAATTTAATAATTATTTATTTATTTATATCAATTCTACGTTATCAGTATGACTAGTTTTTGTCTTAGGTGTGTCCCAAGCGTTCTAGCTCTTCACTTAGCACGTACAATCTCCTCCTAATTTTCGCCTAGGGCGTACTACTTATATATTACAACATAGCTTAATGCACCATTTGTAAGACTAGTTATTACTTAATTATATATACATATCCATTCTTATACTCTACTTTGAAGAGGTACTTTTAGCTCAATTGTACAATACAACCGACAACGAGATCTCTTTGGAAGTGTAGAATATGCACCTATACTATGATCATACTCTGTATAGTTTTCCTCTATATGCAGGGTGAGAATAAAGTCTTTCCCTGATTACAAACATTTATTACAAGAAAACTACGTGGAATACAAACATGTATTTTTTACCATTACTTCGCTTAGTTTCTAAAATGTTATGTCATGTGTTTCTTGTAACATTTGGTTTTTGGATGCAACATTTCCAAACAGGTGAATTGGGAGAGATGGTCCGACACCCTGGCCACCACGATCGCCGGATATCACCCCCCCCCCCCTTGACTTCTTTTTATGGGGGTATGTTAAGGACAAAGTGTTTTCGACACCAGTTCCAGATATTACAAATTTGAAGGCAAGAATAACAGACGCTTTTGCTACAATAACTGAAGACATGT
>Ga0131853_10009558_pt1 | contig 17743 bp, 13 predicted proteins | sample TergutLab28metaG_FD_92764 | JGI IMG/M metagenome (GOLD analysis project Ga0131853, IMG submission 92764) | Labiotermes labralis P1 segment gut microbial communities from Petit-Saut dam, French Guiana - Lab288 P1 (version 2) (version 2) | ecosystem: Host-associated > Arthropoda: Insects >... | reverse complement strand
GTTCCGGGCGACAACAACCACTTCCTGTACGCAGGCGGGCGCAACGGCGAGTTCGAAGACCGCGTGATCGCCAACGGCTTCTGGCTCGATCACGCCGCCGAGTATGCGCGGCGCAACAACGCGCACGCCATCGTGATCTTCGTCCAGGCCGACCCGATGCCCGTCAGCAGCGAGCGTGCCAAACGCTTCGAGTGGCTGCCCTTCAGCCACCATCCGCGCGACGGCTATCTCGAATTCAGGCGCGATCTGATCCACCTGGCCGATACGTTCCACGGACCGATCATTCTGATACACACGGTCAATGCGAACCTTCCGCACGGCTTCGTGATCGACCAGCCGCTGCGCGGTGCGAGAGGGAAAACCATTTCGAACGTGACGCGCATCGCGTTTTCGCTGCACGCCCCGCTCACACAGTGGCTCGAAGTCGACGCCGACATGAAGCACCGCCCGCCGCTGCGCGTGAGCGTGCGCAACGTGCCGCGCGACCTGCCACCGTTGCCACCGCTGACTCCCGACGCCAACGCACCGGCACCGGGCGCCGAGATGCCCGAAGTCTCGTCGATGCCGGACGTCACGACAATTCCCGGCATGCAGCAGGCGCCGGCATTTCCTCAGGACGGCCAATGGCCGCCGGCCAGCGGCGTATTGCCGACGACACCTGCTGGCCAGTTGCCCGGCGAGCAGACACCACAAGGTTGGTAGCGAAGGGGAGTTTTTTGCCGGAGGGTGCGGGCGTCACGCCGCACCTGGCAATGCGTGCGCCGGCATCTGAACGCCGGCGCGGACGCGAATCAACTATGTGAAGTAACTGCGCGAACTACTTAGTGAAGCGTAGGTTTGGAAGCGGCATCGTCGCCGTCCTCATCATCGTCCTCATCGACGACTTCCAGGCCGTCCGCGCCATGCGCATGCTCGTGCTCGATCTCGTCGTCGGTCGCCTGACGCACTTCCTTGACGGTGAGGGCAAAGCGCAGCGCCATGCCCGCGAGCGGGTGATTGCCGTCCAGCACGACCTTGTCCTCGGCGACGTCGGTGACGGTGTAGATGAGCGAGTCGAGATCCTCGTCGCCTTCTTCGGGCGTGCCTTCGAACTGCATGCCGACTTCGAGCGGCTCGGGAAAGCGGTTGCGCGGCTCGATCTTCACGAGTTCGGGATCGTACTCCCCGAACGCGTCCGACGGCTCAAGCTGGATCTGGGTCTCGAAGCCCGGCTCCTGGCCGTCCAGCACTTCCTCGATCTTGGGGAACGTGCCATCATAGCCGCCGTGCAGATAGACCATCGGCTCGTCGCTTTCCTCGATCAGATTGCCCTGCGCATCCGATAGCTTGTAAGCGACCGACACGACGGTGTCCTTTGCGATTTTCATTCGATCCTCCAGAATACAGATCACATTATACGATGCCAAAGCGGTCCCCAGACCTCCCGGTGGACGCCCGCAAGCGGCGCTCCCCCACGCCCCCGACCACGCCCGCGCCCGAAGTGCCCACGCCGCTGCTCGGCGGCTTGAGCCCGGCGCAGTTCATGAAGCGATACTGGCAGAAGAAGCCGCTGCTGATCCGCCAGGCCATCCCCGACATCGAGGCTCCCCTCTCGCGCGACGAGCTGTTTGCGCTCGCGGACCAGGACGATGTCGAAGCGCGCCTCATCACGCATTTCCGCCGTCGCTGGGCGCTCGAACACGGCCCGTTTTCGCCGGAAGAACTACCCTCGCCGACGCAGCGTCAATGGACGCTGCTGGTGCAGGGCGCCGACCTGCACGACGACCGTGCGCGCGCGCTGCTCGAACGCTTTCGCTTCGCGCCCGATGCGCGCCTCGACGATCTGATGATTTCGTACGCATCGGATGGCGGCGGCGTCGGTCCGCACTTCGATTCCTATGACGTTTTTCTGCTGCAGGTGCATGGCAAGCGCCGCTGGCGCTTCGGCGCGCAGCGCGATCTCTCGCTGCAGGACGACCTGCCGCTGAAGATCCTTGCGAACTTCACACCGGAAGAAGAGTGGGTGCTGGAACCGGGCGACATGCTCTACCTGCCGCCGCATATCGCGCACGACGGCATCGCCGAGGGCGAGTGCATGACCTGCTCGATCGGCTTTCGCTCGCCGTCCACCCAGGAGCTGACGAGCCAGTTTCTCTACTGGCTCGCGGAACGCGGCATGGGCACGTCGTATGCGACACCGGCGCTATATCGCGACCCCGATCAGCCGGCCGTCGCGCGCCCGGCACAACTGCCGCCGGCGCTTGTCGAACGGGTTGGCGAGGTGCTCTCAAAAATCCGCTGGAACGATTCTGATGTATCTTCGTTCGTGGGTTCGTGGTTGAGCGAGCCGAAGTCGAATGTCGTTTTCGACCCGCCCGCGAAACCGCTCGACGAGGCGCGCTTTGCGGCCCGGGTCGCGAAAAGCGGATTGACGCTCGACCGCAGAACGATCCTGCTTTACGATGCGCGGTCGTATTACCTCAACGGCGAGGCCTATCCGCTCAGAGGTGTCGGAAAGTGGCTGACAACATTAGCTGACAGTCGCTCGATGGACGGGAAACTGTTTGTAACACTATCAAACGATTCGTCGCTGACAGCGTTACTACACGAATGGTATCGTGCGGGCTGGATACGGGTCGGGGCCAGCTTGAGGGCTCGTGATTCTGATTCCGTACTAAAATAGTGCTTGTATGAGAAAGACAACGTATTGGCCCCGCATTGTGTCGACGGTCGATACGAAAATGCCTATAATTTCCGCCCAGGCCGTAGGGAAGATTCACGCTCTTGCAGTGCGTCGTCTCCACCAGCGGCTCAGGTCGGTGTTGGGGCACATTACCGGTTTACCTTGCGCTGTTGCTTACCTTTAACCATAAAAGGACGTGATCATGAAGAAATCCCTCCTCGTAGCATCCCTGCTGGCAGCTGTTGCACTGGCTGCGTGCAACAAGAGCAGCGACCAATCCGCTGCACCGGCTAGCGACGCTGCCGCTGCTTCGGCACCGGCTGCTGCCGCTGCTTCCGACGCTGCTTCGCCGGCTGCTGCTGACACGACCGCTTCGGCTCCGGACGCTGCATCGCCGGCCGCTGCCGACGCTGCTTCGGGCGCAAGCCAGTAAGCTGCTGTCGCGCGAAACCCGCCTGGAGCTTGCTCCGGCCGGTTTCGCAGCGATGACCGCGGCAGGCTGGGCCCTTACGTCGGGTCTGCTGCGGGCGAGAAAAAAAGCCACGAACTTCGGTTCGTGGCTTTTTGCTTTTCCGGGGCGCTTCGGCTGGGATGCTTCGGCGAACGTCAGGGCGTTTGCGGGGCTTCGCCCTTTTCGTCCTTCTCCTCGAAGAACGCCTTTACGACCTCGATCTCACGCGTGCGCTTGAACGGCGGCAGGCTTTGCCAGATGCGCCGCCCATACGGCTTGTCGACGAGGCGCGTGTCGCAGATCATCAGCACGCCGCGATCGGTCTCCGCGCGAATCAAACGACCGGCACCCTGCTTGAGCGTGATGACAGCCTGCGGAAGCTGATGGACCGCGAACGGACTCAGACCTTTCTTCGTCAGCGCGTCGAGGCGCGCCGCGAGTACCGGGTCGTCGGGCGGCGCGAACGGCAGCTTGTCGATCACGACCAGCGACAGCGCATCGCCACGCACGTCCACGCCTTCCCAGAAGCTCTGGCTACCGACGAGAATCGCATTGCCCCACGCACGAAAACGCTCGAGCAACTCCGTACGGCTCGCGTCGCCCTGCACGAGCAGCGGCGTATTCCAGCCGCGTGCCTCGATCGTCTCGCGCAGCTTCGTCGCGATCTTGTCCACCGCGCGCAAGGTCGTGCACAGCATGAATACCCCGCCGCCGGAAGCCTCGATGGCCGGCAACGCGGCTTCGAACACCGCATCGGTGAACTGCGGCGACGACGGCTGCGGCATGTTTCGCGGGACGTACAACAGCCCCTGCTGCTGGTAGTCGAACGGGCTCGGCAGCGTCATCGACCGGCGCGAGCTCAGACCCATCTGCGCCGAGTAGTGCGTGAAATCCCCGCGTACCGACAAGGTCGCCGAGGTGAAGACCCACGTGCGCGGCACACCCGCGCGCTGTTTCGCGAAGATCGGCGCGACCGACAGCGGCGTCTCGTGCAACTGCACCGTGTGCGAGAACACTTCGACCCAGCGAACTTTTTCGTCATCGGCGGCAGTGGCATCGTCGGCCTGCCCATCCTGCTTGCGTGCAGTATCGGATGCCGCTGACGACGACGGCGACAACGCAGCCGGCGGCACGGTCCAGCCGGCCAGCACGCCCTGCAGTTCGCGCGCGCGGCGCAGGCAGGTGCCGAGCGATTCGGCACGCTCGGCCTGCGAAGCCAGCGCGTTCGCGAGCGCACCAAGCTCGGTCTGCAGCGTGTCGAGCGAGTCGAAGAGCGGATGATCGTCGTCCAGTTGCGTGATCGACACGCGCAGCGAGTCTTCCTTGAACGCGAGCCGCACGTCGCGCGCCGCGCGCTCGAGCGCCGCGCCGAGCTTCACCCATTCGACCGCGTCGCGCGCGTGGCTCAAACCCTCCGCCACACAGTCGCGTGCGAGTTCGAGGAACTGCGAGGTCGAGAGCGTTTCGCCGAAGAACAGCGTCGCCGTTTCGGGCAACTGATGCGCTTCGTCGAAGATGATCGTGTTCGCGCTCGGCAGCAACTCGGCCATGCCCGTGTCGCGCAACATGATGTCGGCGAAGAACAGGTGGTGATTCACGACGACGATGTCGGCCTGCTGCGCCTCGCGCCGCGCCTGCATCACGAAGCAGTCCTTGTAATGCGGACATTCCTGGCCAAGACAGTTGTCGCGCGTCGATGTCACCATCGACCAGACCGCCGCCGTCTCCGGCACGCTCGCGAGTTCGGCCTTGTCGCCCGATCGCGTGATCTTCGCGAAACGCACGATCTCCTGCAGATACGCCGTCTCCTGACGCGACGGCAGGCGGCCGTTGTCGGCCGTGCGCTGCAGATAGTAGTGGCACAGATAGTTCGAGCGGCCCTTGAGCATGGCGACGCTCACCGGCACGGCGAGCGCGTCGCGCACGGTCGGGATGTCGCGCTGGAATAGCTGATCCTGCAGGTGCTTGGTGCCCGTCGAGACGATCACCTTGCCGCCCCACAGCATCGCCGGCACGAGGTAAGCGTAAGTCTTGCCCGTACCCGTGCCCGCTTCGACGATCAGCGTGTTATCGCCCGCGTCGGCCACGGCTTGCGCGGCTTCGTCCGCGACCTCGCGACGGCCCGCGGCATCTGCGCCGCCTTGCTGGCGCCGTGCCGGACGCGACTGCAATTCGAACGCCGCCGGATCGGGCAACGCCTGCGCGGCCGCTTCCATCGCGGCGGCGACGGCGCGCGCCATTTCGACTTGCGAGGCGCGCGGCCGATAGCCGTCGATCTCGCGCGCGAGCAGCCCGTCGGCCGCGAACAGCGCTTCGAGTTCGGTGGCGCGGCGCGCGCTCAGCGGCGCGACGGCGCCAGTGGCCGCGCGCGCGCCAGCGCCCGGCGCACCATCAACGGGCGCAGGCTGCGATCGGGATACGGTGGTTGAATTCAAGGCAAGCGGTTCCTGCTAGGTCCGGTGGGCACGGCAGTCCCGATGCCGCGCCCCGGCGCTTGCCAGGACCCGGGATCAGGCTCGCCTGTCCGAAGTCTTCATTGAATCGGGGTCCAGCTGCAACTGCAGCAAGATGAGATTGTCCTTGACCTTCAGCTTGCGTTTCTTGAGCCGCTGCAATTCGAGATCGTCGCTGCCTGGCGTCCCGGCGATCCTTTCGATCAGCCTGTTGAGATCGCCGTGCTCCGATTCGAGTTGCAAAATGCGGTCACGAAGAACCGCGGCCTTGACTTCACGTTGCTCGCGCATGCTCGCCTCCTCGTCGGGGCGGCGCGCTTCTCGTGTGAGCAGCGCGCCTGAGGTTGCTGTCCGGCCCAACTACGTGCTACTGGTCTTGCTGTTCCTTCTGCTGCTCTTGTTGCTGCTGCTGTTGCTGAATCTGTTGTTGCTGCTTTTGCTGCGCCTTTTCGGCGGCCTGTTTCTGGCGTTCTTCGACGTCCTGCTTGTGCTTCGCAGCGTCTTCCTGTTTCTGCTCGAAGTGCTCCGCTTTCTGGGCGTGCTCCTGCGCTTTCTGCTCGCCCTGTGCCCGCGCCTGCGCCATCTTCTTCTGGAAATCCGACTGCTTCTGGTTATACGCAGCCTCGTTCGCCGAGCGTTGCGCCTGCGCCTGTTCACCCTGGCGCTGCGCCTCGTCCAGCGCGTGCTGCTGCTGCTTTTGTTCGTACGCCTCTTCGTTGGCCGCGCGCTGCGGAGCTTCGGCCGCGCGCTGCTGTTCATCGAGCGCGTGTTGCTGCTGCTTCTGCTCGTACGCCGCTACGCTGCTTGCCTCTTGTGCGGCGCGTTGCGGCGCTTCGGCCTCGTCCTGCGCGCGTCGCAGCGCGGCCTGCTCGTCGCGGTTGTGTGCGCGCACGGCGCGCTGCTCGTCGTCGAGCTGCAACTGCTGGCTGCGGATGTCCGCCTGCACGACCCGCATCTGATCCCGCGCTCGCCCCAGGCAATGGTTGACGAAGAACCCGCTATAGCAGTTGTGCTGCGCAACCGCATAGCGATAGTTGTTCTCCGCCGTGCGTCTATCCAGAACCTTCTGCCGTGCGTCGAACCCCGCCTGCACGTCGGACGCGGAAGCAGCCGGTGCCGCGGCAACGGCCGGTGCACTGGCCTGCTGCGGTGCATCAGCGCTCTCTTGCGCCATCGCCGGCACGCCGGCCAGCGAGCACAGCGCGAGCGCGCACACCACCCGACGCGCAATGGTCCGTCTGCGCGCATCGGCGCGCGCGCCTAGCGCCACAAGCGCCTCAAACGGGACAAAGGGCAAACGGGGGAACAAACGGGAGATCGTCAACGTCTTGTGGGGGCTGCGGGACATGCCTGAAATTCTAACACCCTCCCCCGGGTTGAGCGCTTCGGCATTTATGGCAAAATGCCCCGCTCCACTGGTCCGTCCGCGTGCCGCCAGACCGCAATAAATCGCAACCGATCCTCGCAGGAAATCCAGACCCCATGACGGAAACCGTAGCACTCAAGATCGTCCAGCGCATTGCCGCCGAACTGACTGTCCAGCCGCGCCAGGTCGCGGCCGCCGTACAGCTTCTCGACGAAGGCGCGACTGTTCCGTTCATCGCCCGCTACCGCAAGGAAGTCACCGACAATCTAGACGATACGCAACTGCGCACGCTCGAAGAGCGACTGCTGTATCTGCGCGAACTCGAAGACCGCCGTGCGTCGATCCTCGCGAGCATCGAGGAACAAGGCAAGCTCACCGACGAGCTGCGCACCGCGATCGAAGCCGCCGACAGCAAACAGGTCCTGGAAGACCTCTATCTGCCGTACAAGCCCAAGCGCCGCACGCGCGCGCAGATCGCCCGCGAAGCCGGCCTGCAGCCGCTCGCCGATGCGCTGCTCGCCAATCCGCTGCTCGATCCGCAGACAGAAGCCGCACAGTATGTGGATGCCGAAAAGGGTGTCGCCGACGTAAAGGCCGCGCTCGATGGCGCCCGCGACATCCTGTCGGAACAGTTCGGCGAAACGGCCGAGCTGCTCGGCCGCCTGCGCGACTGGCTGCATAACGACGGCATCGTGACGTCGAGCGTCATCGAGGGCAAGGAACACGCGGAAGAAGAGAAGTTCCGCGACTACTACGACTATTCCGAGACCATCAAGACCGTGCCGTCGCATCGCGCGCTCGCATTGTTCCGCGGCCGTAATGCAGGCGTGCTGATGGTCAAGCTCGGACTCGGCGCGGAGCAGGACGCACTCGTTCCGCACCCGGGCGAAGGCCGCATCGCGCGCCACTTCGGCATCGCGAATCAGGGCCGCCCGGCCGACAAGTGGCTCTCCGACGTATGCCGCTGGTGCTGGCGCGTGAAGGTGCAGCCGCACCTCGAAAACGAACTGCTGACGAATCTGCGCGAACAAGCCGAAACCGAGGCGATCCGCGTGTTCGCACGCAATCTCAAGGATCTGCTGCTGGCTGCGCCCGCGGGTCCGAAGGCCGTGATCGGCCTCGATCCGGGACTGCGCACGGGTGTGAAAGTGGCCGTCGTGGACCGCACCGGCAAGCTGCTCGCGACCGATACGATCTACCCGCACGAACCGCGCCGCGACTGGGACGGCTCGCTCGCAAAGCTCGCGCGCATCGCGGCGCAAACCCAGGCGGAACTGATCAGCATCGGCAACGGCACGGCCTCGCGCGAAACCGACAAGCTCGCGAGCGAGTTGATCTCGCGCCACCCCGAGCTGAAGCTGCAGAAGATCGTCGTGTCCGAAGCGGGCGCGTCGGTTTATTCGGCCTCCGAACTGGCTGCGAAAGAATTCCCGGAACTCGACGTGTCGCTGCGCGGCGCGGTCTCCATCGCGCGCCGTCTGCAGGACCCGCTCGCCGAACTCGTGAAGATCGAGCCGAAGGCGATCGGCGTCGGCCAGTATCAGCACGATGTGAATCAGCGCGAACTCGCCCGCTCGCTCGATGCGGTCGTCGAGGACTGCGTAAACGCGGTCGGCGTCGACGCGAACACGGCCTCGGTCGCCCTGCTCGCGCGCGTCTCGGGCCTGAACGCCACGCTTGCGCGCAACATCGTCGATTACCGCGACGCCAATGGCCCGTTCCCGTCGCGCGAGCAGTTGCGCCGCGTACCGCGCCTCGGCGACAAGACGTTCGAGCAGGCCGCCGGCTTTTTGCGCATCAACGGCGGCGAGAATCCGCTCGACCGCTCGTCGGTGCACCCGGAAGCGTATCCCGTGGTCGAGCGCATGCTCGCGAAGATCAAGCGCTCGATCGGCGACGTGCTCGGCAGCCGCGAAGCGCTCTCGGGCCTCTCGCCCGCCGAGTTCGTCGATGAACGCTTCGGTCTGCCGACCGTGCGCGACATCCTCTCGGAACTGGAAAAGCCGGGCCGCGATCCGCGTCCCGAGTTCAAGACCGCAACGTTCCGCGAAGGCGTCGAGAAGGTCTCCGACCTCGAACCGGGCATGCTGCTCGAAGGGGTCGTAACGAACGTCGCCGCGTTCGGCGCGTTCGTCGACATCGGCGTGCATCAGGACGGCCTCGTGCACGTCTCCGCGATGTCGACGAAGTTCATCAAAGACCCGCACGAAGTCGTGAAGGCCGGTCAGGTCGTCAAGGTGAAGGTGCTCGACGTCGACGTGAAGCGTCAGCGGATCGCGCTGACGATGCGGCTCGCCGACGATCCCGCAAGCGCGGGCCAACGCAGCGGCGGTAGTGGCAATAGCGGCAGCGGCGGTGGCAACAGCGCGGGCAACCGCAACGGCGGCAACGCGAATGCGGGTCGTGGCGGCCAGCGTGCGCGCGAGCCGGAACCGGCCGGAGCAATGGCCGCGGCATTCGCCAAGCTCAAGTCGCGCTGATCGGGCGCGCTCCAATAAAAAACGGCACCGCGGTGCCGTTTTTTATTGCCAGGAGAAAGCTGAGGGAAAGCTCAGATCTCGATCTTCGTGCCCAGTTCCACCACGCGATTCGCGGGAATGCTGAAGAAGTCGGTCGGCTTCGCGGAGTTCTGGTGCATCCACGCGAAGATGCGCTCGCGGAAGATCGACATGCCCGGCAATTGCGTCGGCACCACGGTGTCGCGCGCGATGAAGAACGACGTGTCCATCACCTCGAAGGTCATGCCTTCGACGCGGCCCACCGCATTGAGCACGGCCGTCACGTCCGGCGTTTCGTTGAAACCGTAGTCGGCCTTCACGAGGTAAAGGCCGCCGCCCAGGTCCTTCACACTGACGCGTTCGGCTTCGCTCACGTAGGGAATGTCGCGCACGAAGATCGTAAGGAAGATCGTGCGCTCGTGCAGGACCTTGTTGTGCTTGAGGTTGTGCAGGAGGCTCACGGGCACCATCGAGTGGCTGCCCGTCAGATAGATCGCCGTACCGGAGACGCGATGCGGCGGATGCGCGAGCAAGCCCTGCACGAACGGCATCAGCGGGATGCCGTCGGCGGCCGTGCGCTCCTTCACGATCATGCGGCCCTTGTACCAGGTCATCAGCAGGAAGAACAGCAGTGCGCCGATGCACAGCGGCAGCCAGCCGCCTTCCTTGACCTTCAGCAGGTTCGCGCCGAAGAAGCCGAGATCGACGGTCAGCAAGCAGCCGATGATCAGCGCGACCGCCGCCTTGTTCCAGTTCCAGACCTTCACCATCACGACGCACGCGAGCACCGTGGTGATCACCATCGTGCCGGTCACGGCGATGCCGTACGCCGCGGCGAGGTTGTCCGAGGTCCGGAAGCCGAGCGCGATGCACAGGATAACGAACAGCAGCAGCCAGTTCACGAGCGGCACGTAGATCTGCCCGATCGCGAGATCGGACGTATGCAGCACCTTCATGCGCGGGACGTAGCCGAGCAGAATCGCCTGGCTCGTCAGCGAGTACGCGCCGGAAATCACGGACTGCGAGGCGATCACCGTCGCCACGGTCGAGAGCACGACGAGCGGCAGCAGGCCCCAGTCAGGGGCCAGCAGGAAAAACGGATTCTGGATCGCGTCGTGATTCGTCATCAGCAGCGCGCCTTGGCCAAAGTAGTTGAGCACGAGCGACGGCATCACGAGCGCGTACCAGGCCACTCGGATCGGTCGCGCGCCGAAGTGGCCCATATCCGCGTAGAGCGCTTCCGCACCGGTCAGCACCAGCACGACCGAACCCAGCACGACGTAGGCCTGCAGCAGGTGCTCGCCCATGAAGTGGGCCGCGTGATACGGATTGAGCGCCGCGATGATGCCCGGAGCCTGCACGATGCGCGAAGCGCCGAGCACCGCGATGGTGATGAACCACAACACCATGATCGGCCCGAACAGACGGCCCACGTGCGCGGTGCCATGGCGCTGGATCCAGAACAGCGCAACCAGGATCACCATGGTCAAGGGCAGCACGAGGTGCGCGAAGCTGGGCGCGGCGATTTCCAGACCCTCTACCGCCGATATCACCGAGATCGCGGGTGTGATGACCGCATCGCCGTAAAACATGCACGCGCCGAAGATGCCGAGCGCCGTGAGCACGGCCGCGATCCGGGTCTTGCGCCCGAACGGCCGTAATGCGAGCGCCATCAGGGCCAGCACGCCACCTTCGCCGTTGTTGTCGGCACGCATCACGAAGAGCACGTACTTGATGCTGACGACGATGACGATCGCCCAGAACAGCAGCGAGATGACGCCGAGAATGGAGGAATCGGTAAGTGGAATCCCGTGCGAGGGGCTGAAGGCCTCTTTGAGCGAGTACAACGGGCTGGTGCCGATATCGCCGAACACCACGCCGATAGCTGCGATGGCGAGGGTCGGCAGAGGTTGCTTTGCCACGTGTGTGCTAGTTGTCATAGGCGCGGAAATCCGTTTTCGAGGCGGAAAAAAAAGCGACCGCTATTCTAAACCGCGACGCGCGGCGCCAGGGAAGCGTTTTGCGGCGCCGCGTCGTTCGTCCGGCGAAGTGTAGCACTCGCCTGCGGGCGCGTCCGGCCGACTGCCTGGCGATTTCCCGTCGCCGTCTGTGGCCGTCTGTGGCCGTCTGTGGCCGTCTGTGCGTGCAAACAGGATGCGCTCGCAATGTGTCCGTACGCATCGGACGCAAAAAGGGGTCCCGAAGGACCCCTTTTTTATTCGCATCTTCATTCGCGTACCGCGCAACGACTCAGGATTGCGCGCCGGGCTCCGCCTGCTGGCGCCCGCGCTTGATCCACGCGCCGAGATTGTGCGGACGCACCGTGTCCCATTCCTCAAACGGCTGATGGATCCACGGATTGGTCGGCAGATACTGGACGTAGTAGTCGGGCTTGACGCTCGAGCAACCCTTGTACCAGAGCACCGCGGTACGCACCCCGGTCACGGCCGGATAACGCACCTTCAGATGCTCCTGCACGCGCGCAAGCGTGACGCCCGAATCAACGAGATCGTCGACGAGCAGCACGTTGCCCGACAGCTCGCCGCGCGTCATCGTGATGTACTGCGCGATGTCGAGCTCGCCCTGCTCCGTGCCCGCTGCTTCGCGGTACGAACTGGTTGCGAGGATCGCGAGCGGCAGATCGTAGATGCGCGAGAGCTGGTCGCCCACGCGCAAACCACCCCGCGCGAGACACAGAATCTTGTCGAACTTCCAGTGCGATTCATGCACCGCAAGCGCGAGCAATTCGATCAACCGGTGATACTCGTTCCAGTTGACCCAGAGATTCTTGTCGTCGTTACGCGGGTCCGACATCTCGATCATCGCGCGCGGCCCTTCAGACCTTGAACGGATGACGCAGCAGGATCGTTTCGTCGCGGTCCGGACCGGTCGAAACCATGTCGATCGGCACGCCGGCCACTTCCTGCACACGCGTGAGGTAAGCCTGAGCGGTCTTCGGCAGCGCATCCCATTGCGTAATGCCGATGGTGCTTTCCTTCCAGCCCGGGAACGTCTCGTAGACCGGCTCGCACGCGGCAACCTGCGACGCCCCGCGCGGCAGGATGTCGACGTCCTTGCCATGGACCTTGTAGCCGACGCAGAGCTTCACTTCGTCAAGACCGTCGAGCACGTCGAGCTTCGTGATGCACAGGCCCGTCACGCCGTTGATCTGGATCGAGCGGCGCAGCGCGGCGGCGTCGAGCCAGCCCGTGCGGCGCGGACGACCCGTGACCGAACCGAATTCCTTGCCGACGTTCGCGAGCGTGACGCCGACCTGCTCCTGGCGCTGCGGATTATCGGCGTCGTACAGTTCGCTCGGGAACGGGCCCGAACCGACGCGCGTACAGTACGCCTTCGTGATGCCGAGAATGTAATTCAGACGCTGGGGACCGACGCCCGCGCCGGCCGACGCCGCACCGGCGACGCAGTTGCTCGACGTGACGAACGGATAGGTGCCGTGATCGATGTCGAGCAGCGTGCCTTGCGCACCTTCGAACAGCAGGTTGCCGCCCGCGTGGTTCACGTCGTGCAGACGGCGCGAGACGTCCGTGACCATCGGCTTCAGACGCTCGGCATAGCTGAGCATCGTGTCGAGCGTCTGCTGGAAGTCCACCGGCGCAGCGCCGAGGTACTGCGTGAGCACGAAGTTGTGATAGTCGAGGTTGTCGCGCAGACGCTCGGCGAACAGTTCCGGCTCGAACAGATCCTGCACGCGCAGACCGCGGCGCGCCACCTTGTCTTCGTAGGCCGGGCCGATACCGCGGCCGGTCGTGCCGATCTTCGCGGCGCCGCGCTTGGCTTCGCGCGCCTGGTCGATGGCGATGTGATACGGGAGGATCAGCGTCGTGGCGTCGGAGATGAACAGACGCTTCTGGACGTCGATGCCCGCTGCTTCGAGTTCGCCGATTTCCTTGAACAGGGCCTCGGGCGACAGCACCACGCCGTTGCCGATGTAGCACGCGACGCCTGCGCGCATGATGCCCGACGGGATCAGACGAAGGATGGTTTTCTTGCCGCCGATGATGAGCGTATGGCCGGCGTTGTGACCGCCCTGGAAACGCACCACGCCTTGGGCGTGGTCCGTCAGCCAGTCGACGATCTTGCCCTTGCCCTCATCGCCCCACTGGGTGCCCACGACGACGACGTTGCGCCCCTGGGTTTCATTCACTGCGCTGGCAGACATGGTGATTCGTTAGCTGGTTAAAAACGTATTTTACCTGGGTTCGGGCGCAAGCCCGCCTTTTTTTCCCGAATCTCGGGAAAATTCCTTTGTGCTTCAACAGTCTGCGGCTTTAGTTGCCGCTTCAGTTGCCGCCTCAGTTGCCGCATTAGATGCCGCGGCAGATCCGTTCAGGCATGGGCCTCGACGACCCAGACGCCGTCGCGTTCGACCAGCACGCGATCGCACGCGAATTCGTCCGTATCGCGCTCGTGGCCCGGCAGCGCCTGGATCACGACCTCGCCTCGATCGCGCAGGGCCGCCACGGCGGCACGCAGCGCCGCATCGTGACGCGACGGTGCGAGGATCGCGCTGCTGCGCGCCTCGACGGGCGAAATTCGGGCCACTTCGCGCAGATCGAGCGAGAAGCCGGTCGCGGCGCGCGCCCGGCCATAGGCCTCGCCCACCTTGTCGTAACGGCCGCCGCGCGCGACCGCGTTCGGCACGCCATCGACGTAGGCCGAGAACATCACGCCGCTGTGATACGCGTAGCCGCCGAGATCGGCGAGATCGAACATCAGTTCGGCGCCTTCGATCTTGCCCACGAGAAACGCGAGATCGTCGAGCGCCCGCACGACGCCCGGCAGCGCAGGCAGACGCTTGCGCGCTTCGTCGAGCACGCTCGCGTCGCCGTAGAGCGACGGTAGCGCGCGCAGCGCATCGCGCGTCTGTGCAGCGAGACCGGCCGTCAATTCGGCCAGACGCGGCACGTCCTTACCCGCGAGCACTTCGAACAGCGCATCGCCGAGCGCGGCCGCGGCCGGATCGGCCTCGATCAGCGCGGCGAGCACGCCCGCGTGGCTCAGATCGAGACGCACCTTCGTGAGTCCCGCGAGGCGCAGCGCGTCGAGCATCAACTGCTGAATTTCGAGGTCGGCTTCGAGCCCGGCGTGGCCGTACATTTCCGCACCGATCTGGATCTGCTCGCGCGTGGCGTGCAGGCCGCGCGGACGCGTATGCAGCACGTTGCCCGCATAGCACAGGCGCGTCACGCCCTGACGGTTGAGCAGGTGCGCATCGATGCGCGCGACCTGCGGCGTGATGTCGGCGCGCAGACCGAGCGTGCGGCCCGACAGTTGATCGACGAGCTTGAACGTGCGCAGGTTCAGATCGCGCCCGCTGCCCGTGAGCAGCGACTCGAGATACTCGAGCATCGGCGGCATGACCATCTCGTAGCCGTATGCGCGGAAACGGTCCAGCAGGCGACGGCGCAGTTCTTCGATCTTGCGCGCCTCGGACGGCAGCACGTCGGCAATATTCTCGGGGAGTAACCAGGTCGACATCGGTTGAGTCCTACTAACAACTGTGGGGGCCGCTTGCAAAACGTCACGCGGGCCGCGGAATCGGGTTGCAACTCAGATTGCAAATCAGGTTGCGAGCATGAGGAGCACGAGGCCGAGCCCCATCACGATCAGCCCGCCGATCCGGATATGCTGTGGCGAGCGTTCCGCAATTTTACGAAACGTGTCGCGCCACGCTGCCGGAAATACGAACGGGAACATGCCCTCGATAATCAGCATCAGTGCGATCGCGAGCAGGAGGGATCTGCCTATGTTCATGCGAAAAAACACGCCGCGCCCGCGCGCGGCGTCTCGTTGGTCTCGTGTTGTTATTAGCGCTTGTGCGGCGCTGCAGGCGCCGGCGCAGCCGCGGCCTCACCGCTCGAACTGCGCATGAAGCGGAAGAATTCGCTCGACGAATCGACCACGATCACATCGCCCGGTTTGAAGCTGTCGCGATACGCCTGCATGCTCTGATAGAACTGATAGAACTGCGGGTCGCGTCCGTAGGCGTCTGCAGCAATGGAAGCCGCCTTGCCGTCGCCCTCGCCCTTGATCGCCTGCGCTTCGCTGAACGCATTGGCGAGCACGTCCGCTTGCTTGCGCTGCGCGTCGTCCTTGATCTGCTGCGCCTCGGCGGCGCCCTGCGCGCGCTCGTCGGCGGCGGCCTGCTCCTGGGCGGCACTCATGCGCTTGTAGACGGCCTCCGCCAGTTCGGGCGGGAAGTCGACGCGCGTGAGATCGATCGCGATCACGTCGATGCCGAGCGCGGCGCCCGCTTCGCGCAGCTTGTCGCGCGCGCCGTTCGCGATCGCTTCTTGCTGCGCGAGCGCCTCGGTCAGCGTCACCTTCGAGAACGCTTCGGAGAGCGCATCGCGCGACAGCGAACTGAGCCGGTCGGCGAGCGTCTGCGGATCGCCCTTGGTCACGCCGAACAGCTTGAGCGGGTCGGTGACGCGGTAGCGGATCACCGGGCTCACTAGCAGCTCGGTCTTGTCGGACGTCGTGTAGCGATCGGCATCGGGCGTGCTGAACGCCTGCACGCGCGTATCGATGAACCTGACCGTCTGGAACGGCGGCGGCAGCTTCACGTGAATACCCGGGCCGGCGAGCGACGCCGCAGCACCGCCCGACGACTCGACGACGGCCATGTGGCGCGGATCGACGATGAACACCGACGACGACGCGACAAGCGCTGCCACCACGACCACGACGACGATTGCAATGATTCGGTTCATGTGTGCGCTCCGTTACTGCACGTCGTTTTCACGCACACGGTTGCGGAACGCATCGCGCGAGCGAAGCGGATCGTTGGCGGGCACGGCGGCGTCGCTGGCCGTCTGCGCCGGTGCTGCGGCGCCCTGCTGCGCCGCGCCTGCCTGTCCGTCGTCGGATGCCTGTACCTCGCTTGCGGCAAGGGAAGCGCCTGGCGCTTCCGGCGCGGATGCCGATGCCGATGCGCCCGCTTCGCCCGCCGGAGCCGATGCCGCCGCGGCAGGCGCCGCGTGCTGGTTCGCCGCCGCCATCATGCGATCGACCGACAGATGAATCACGTTGTTACCGGACTTGTTGTCGACGAACACCTTCGTCGTATTCGAGAAAATGTGCTGCATCGTGTCCAGATACAGACGCTGGCGAATCACGGCCGGTGCCTTCGCGTATTGCTCGTAGACGCGCGTGAAGCGCTCGGCGTCGCCCTGCGCCTGCGCGATCACGCGATCGCGATACGCCTTGGCGTCGTCGATCATGCGCGCGGCCTTCTCCTGCGCGAGCGGCAACGCCTGCTCGGCCGCGGCCTGCGCTTCGCGCTTCGCGTGTTCGCGGTCCTGATGCGCGCGCGTCGCATCGTCGAATGCGGCCTGCACCTGCGCGGGCGCCTGCACGCTCTGGATCGTCACGCCGGTCACGGCAAGACCGGTCTTGTATTCATCGAGCGCATGCTGGATCGTATCGGCGAGTTGCGCGCGCAGCGGCTCGCGATCGGCGTACAGCAGATCGTGCGTGCTGCGTGCACCCACCACCGTGCGCACCGCCGCCTGCGCGGCCTGCGTGACGGTGAGATCGGGATCGGCGCTGCGGAACAGATAATCGGTGGGCTGCTTGACCTGGTACTGCACGGTGAAGCGCACGTTGAGGATGTCACCGTCGTGCGTGATCACCGACGCGTCGGTCACGTTGGCCGGACGCACGATGTTGTTGCGGCCGATCTCCACCGAGCGGATTTCGCTCACATTGACGATCGCGGTCGACTGGAACGGATACGGCAGACGCCAGTGCACGCCTTGCCCGACGGTTTCACGATACTGCCCGAACGCGAGCACGACACCGGCCTCGCCTTCCTGGACCACGAACACGCCGCTGCCGAGATAAATCGCGATCAGCACGCCGATCACGATGCCCACGCCGATGCGCGCACCGCGCCCGTTGTCGGGACGCGGAGCCGAACCGCCCGGCCCCTTGCCGCCGCGCCCGAAGAACGCCGACAGGCGGCGATTGAAATCGCGCCACATTTCGTCGAGATCGGGAGGGCCGTCACCGCCGTTGCCGTTCTTGCCCGGCGGGCGGCGCGGATCGTCGGCGCGCATGCCATGGCCGTCGCCACGGCCCCAGCGCGGGTCGTTCAACGAGAGTATGGCGCGCGCACGCTGCCAGCCAGACCGCTTGTTGTAATCGTTCACCTGTGTTCGTTCACCAGAGTAGACAGCGGGTCAGTGCGTGCGGCCTGGGCCGGGGGGCACCACGTTCCAGTCGGCAGCGAGCGACGGCGAGTTGTCGGCAAGCGGTGGCGAGGCATCCGCGGCCGCGATTTCGGCG
>Ga0131853_10009557_pt1 | contig 17745 bp, 13 predicted proteins | sample TergutLab28metaG_FD_92764 | JGI IMG/M metagenome (GOLD analysis project Ga0131853, IMG submission 92764) | Labiotermes labralis P1 segment gut microbial communities from Petit-Saut dam, French Guiana - Lab288 P1 (version 2) (version 2) | ecosystem: Host-associated > Arthropoda: Insects >... | reverse complement strand
TCTATGTCGAGCAGCGATAGCAGAATTGGAATTGCCGTTATCTCGTTCCGATTTGTGACAATTTAGATCACTCCTGCGCTTATATTTTATTATTGTTACATTCTATAAACGCTAAGAGTTTATTTCGCAACTTGTCGCTGGTTTTTTGATGCGTTTGCCTTGATGGCCGTGTCGCGGATACTGCCGCGATTCCGCATACCGTGTTATGATAGCCGGAGTTCCAAAGTCGAAATTTATCCGGCGTCAAATTTTGTGAAAGGCGTGTGATTATTTATGATAGTCGTTACTGCAAAATTCAAGAGCCTTCCTGGAATGAGAGCAAAAATAATTGAAATGGCCGCACCCTGCGTAGAGGCCACTCGCAAAGAAAACGGATGCCTGCGTTACGAGCTTTTTGTTTCAAGCGAGGACGACGTAACATTGCAGTTTGTGGAAGAATGGGCAGACTTGGACGCTCTGCGCGCGCACGTCAAAATGCCACACCTCGCCGCATTCAGGGAACAGCGGAAAAGCTGCATGCAAGAGGGTATTGAACTGAAAATATTCGAGGCCAAGGAGGTCTCTCTCTAAAAAATGGATCTCACCGGCTTCACACGCTCCTTCAATAAACCGATTGACCTTGGCAAGGGGCCGGTGGGGCCGACTCTGCTTCGGATGTCGCTGCCTGCCATATGTATGATGCTTTTTAACACGCTCTTTTTTGTGGTAGACACGATCTTCATATCGCGGCTCGGCGACGTGCCAATGGCGGCTGTGTCTTTGACGTTTCCGGTAATTATAGCCCTTTTTGCCGTACTGGAAGGAGTGGCAGGCGGAACCACCGCGCTAGTTGGGCAAAGCCTGGGGCGCGGCGACGTAGCAACCGCCCGCAAAATAGCATTTTCCGGCCTTGCTTTGGGATATATTCTGTCGTTATGTTTCCTTCCCCTCATGTCTTCCCGCGTGTCTGCCGCCGTATTTAACCAGCTTGGCGCTCTCGGCGACGCTGAAATACTCAGACTTACCTACGATTACAACATGTGGCTGCCGCTCACCGCGCCGCTTATAGCCTATACATTCATGTCAAACAGCATGTTACGCTGTCAGGGCAACACGGTAACTCCGTTTATTGCCATTGCCATCGCCAACCTGATCAACGGAATATTGGATTATGTTTTCATCTTCGAGTTCGGGTGGGGCGTGTGGGGTGCAGGCGCCGCGACCTTCGCCGCACGTATCTGCGCGGTAATTTACATTCATTGCAAAATAAAAAACATTTCCGTGATATGGTTCCCACTAATACTTCCGCCGAAAAAAACTCTCGCCGCACATTGGAAACCGATAATTTCCATAGGGCTGCCTGTCACTCTGGCCACAGGCAGCGTGGCTTTTGGCTTCGGTGGGGTCAATCGTGTGCTGGCGTATTTCGGGCATCACGCGGTGACGGCTTGGATGCTCGCCATAAGGGTCGAAGATTTTTATTTTAACGTGGCGATGGGAGTAGGCTCAGCATTGACGCCTTTTCTTGCCTTTAATTACGGGCGGCGCGACCTGCCCAGAATGATTGAAGGGCTGAAAGCCGCGGCGCTGATAGCCGGAACGATAATGACCGTCATCGGTGGGGTAATTTTCATCTGGCCTCACGTGTTTTTGGGCCTGTTCAACCCATCAGAGCGAGTTCTGGATCTGGCGGTTCAATCAATCCGCATAAGCATGCTGGCGTATCCTCTGGTGGTAATGCTGTTTGTCCTCGGTTCGTTTTTTGTGGCGACTGGTTACTCTATTTTCAGCACAGCCACGCAGTTGATACGCTCGGTTATCATACGCATACCGTCCGCTCATTTTTTTGCCTGGTGGCTCGGAGAGCGCGGTATATGGTGGTTCCAGCCCTTTTCGTTCGTGTTCGGCGGCCTGGTCGCATGGTATGGCTATTTGTATGTAGTGAAGCAGATACGGAGGGATTTTGATGAGCCTGCCCCATGAGCGATATGCGTATTCAAATTTCGAGTTCAAATTTTTTCCTCAAATCTCCTCATGTTCTTCCACGCGGCGGCCGTAGTTTTTGAAGCGTTTCATCATGCTTTCCATTTCATCATTAGGCAGTAAAACTGGCTCGCCGATGCACTTTGCGCGGTAGTACAGTTCGCAGCAAAATTCGATTTCTTCGGTTATGGTGAACGCCTCAGCCAGGCTTGAGCCACCTGCCAGCAGCCCATGATTTGCCAGTAGTACAGCTTTGCGACCATCCATTGCCTCGAATGCATTTTTTGCCAGAGCCACCGTGCCGTAAGTCGCGTATTCAGCACAGCGCACGTTTGTTCCAGCGTAAGCGACAAGGTAGTGCAGCGGCGGCAGCGCCCAATTCAGAGTCGCAATAGTAGTCGCGAATACGCTGTGCGTGTGGATAATTGCATCAATGTCGCTTCTGTATTTATAAAAAATACGGTGCATGTCGCGTTCGCTGGAAGGAACAGCATCGCCATCGGTGATCTTCCCGCTCTCCACGTCGATGAGCACGATCTGCTCCGGTTTTATTTTAAAATAATCAATGCCGCTCGGCGTAATAGCCATTGTGCCGCTGGATCGGTCAAAAACGCTCAAGTTGCCTCCGGTGCCTTTCGTCAGGCCAGATTGGGAGATTTTTTTGCCGTACTCTATGATTTCTTCCCTGATTTCGCACAAAAGCATTATGCGTCACTCCCATTTGCTGAAGTTGTTGAAATTGCTGGAGGTTTCGTGCCCAGGATCAATTCTTCGTAAATTGCCTCGAACGCATCAATTATGTTGGGGTCAAAGTGGCTGCCTTTCCCTTTCTTAACAATGAGAAGCGCCTCAGAACTGTTCAATTTCTTGCGGTATACGCGATCTTCCGACAGAGCATCGTAAACATCGGCCACCGCCATAACCCGGCCGCACAGGGGAATATCGTCGCCAGACAGCCCATAAGGATATCCGCTTCCGTCATAACGCTCGTGATGCGAGGCGGCGATCATCTTCGCGTATTGCAGATGGCGCAGAGTTGGTGTCCGCACGTACATACGCTCTAATATCTCCGCGCCGATCACCGTGTGCTGTTTCATAACGGAAAATTCATTGTCGGTAAGGCGATCTGGCTTCAGGAGTATCAGGTCGCTGATGGCTATCTTGCCGATGTCGTGCATGGGGGCCGCTCGCTCCATCATTTCCAGCGATTCGTGCGTCAATTCCCCAGGACAGTAGCCCTGTTTTATAAGATACAGGCCAAGCTGTTTAACATATCTGCTTGTGCGAGAGACGTGCTCGCCGGTGTTCTGGTCGCGGCATTCGATCATTTCCGCGAACGACGTCGCCACGCTGTTGGATAACTCAAAAACCGAACGCTCCAGATATTCCTGATAAGAGCTTAAACGCAGGTGTAGGTCAATCCTGTGTTTCAACAGACGCTGTTCGACAGGTTTGGTCAGAAAATCCCTTGCTCCGGATTTAAGCCCGCGTATCTCCGTTTCGCTTGCGTCGTTTCCCGTCAGAAAAATAACTGGTATGTTTGTCATATGCGGATTGGATTTCAGTCTGGCGAGAGTTTCAAAGCCGTCCATCTCCGGCATGTTTATATCCAGCAATATCAGGTTAGGTTTTTCATGAGCGCACATTTGCAGTGCCGCCGCACCGGATTTAGCTAGCATTACATCATAACCAACACCCAGCAGCGAACTTACCTGCCTCAAGCTAATCACGTTATCGTCTACTACTAATATTCGCACCATCGGGCTGCACCTTTCCCTCGGTGATATCACTGCTCAGTTCAGCGCCGAGCGCCGCAAATTTATCGCTGACGGCCTCAAATACGCAAATTAATTCTGGATCGAAAAACGTTCCTCGTCCTTCGATGATAACGCGGCACGCCTCTTCGTGGTTCAGTGCTTTACGGTACACGCGGTCTGTGAGACACGCGTCGTATACGTTCGCCACCGATGTCAGTCTACAGCAAAATGGAATTTCGTCTCCGCTCAGGCCGCGCGGGTATCCGCCGCCGTCGTAGCGTTCGTGGTGCCCTTCGGCTATGACTCTGGCGTAGTCAAGGTAATGCTGAGTGGGAGCGCGTTCGTAGATGGTTTTCAGGAGGTTCGCGCCTATAATGGTGTGTTTTTTAATTTCGGCGTATTCGTTTTCAGTCAGAGGGTCAAGTTTGAGAAGTAGCACATCGCTGACACCGAGCTTTCCTATATCGTGGAAAGGGGAACCTCGCACGATCATGTCCAATTTTCCTCCCGCCAGTTCTTCTGTAAATTTACCCCTGGCAAGCAGCTCGTCAGCAAGCAATTTTACATATTTTCTCGTGCGCAGAACGTGTTTTCCCGTGTTATCTTTTTTGCAGTCTACCAGTTCGGCGAAAGAAGTGACAACGTTGTCCTCCAATTCCCTCACTGCGTTTTTAAGAGACGTTTGATAATCCACGAGGTCAAGGTGAAGGCTGAGCCTATGCAGCAGTATTTCTTTGTTTATGGGTTTGGCAACAAAATCCACAGCACCGGATTCCAGTGCCCTGATCTTGGTTTCAGTAGAGTTATCTGCTGTGATAAAAAACACCGGAACATTGCTTGATTCAGGGTTCTGTTTCAGTTTCTGGATGGTTTCAAAACCGTTCATGCCCGGCATCTCCACATCCAGCAGTACCGCGTCTGGACGCTGCTCAACACAAATAGAAAGCGCGGCTTCTCCTGACTTGGCCAGCGTCACGGCATATCTATCGGAGAGCAACACTTGGGCTTGCTTGAGGTTGACTACGTTATCGTCCACGATCAACAAGCGTTTCATCTCTAATGCCCCCCGACAGTTATTTTATCTTCTCATACTTTTATGCTTCTTCGTCTTTACCTCGCCAGTACGTTCGGATCGGGCTTCCGGTGAATCCGCCGCCTATCGCCGGAGCAGGCCCGCCAACTGCGGCCAGCTCTCTCAGTTCCTTCTGCACGTGATTTTCAAACGCTGTGTCAACTATTTCGGGATCGTTCACAAAAAACACAAAAGTCGGAGGTTCCGTACCGGATTGGCTGCAATAATAAATTTTCAGGGATTTTCCCCGCTTGTTTGAAGGTAGTCTGTCAAACGCCAGAACGTCACGCATCAACCGGTTCAGCAGGTTGGTTGGAATGCGGCGGCGGCGGTTTTCAAAAATTCCGATGGCGGCTGAGGCAATTTTAGACACACCACGCCCGCTCAGAGCTGAGGTGAAGAGAACAGGAGCCCATTGTAAAAAAGGCATTTCGTCGCGGATTTTCTCCGTCATCTTATCACCAAGTTTTTCTTTTTTGGGCAGGAGATCCCATTTGTTTAGCAGGAGGATAAGGCCTCTGCCTTTGTTAAGCACGTGAGCCGCGATTTTCTTGTCCATATCGGTGCATGGCTCGTCCGCTTCCATGATCAAAAGCACAACGTCCGAGCGATCAACGGCCGCCAAAGTACGGACGAAAGAGTAGTATTCAAGGCTAGAATCCATGCGGCTTTTTTTACGCAAGCCGGCCGTATCAACGAGCCGAAACCTGCGCCCTTCCATAACGACCGAAGTGTCCACAGGGTCACGCGTGGTTCCTGCTATGGGTGTGACAAGAGAGCGCTCCTCCCCTGCCATTTTGTTTAAAAGGCTGGATTTGCCGACGTTGGGGCGACCGACTATGGCGATGCGTATTTCATCCTCATCGCGTTCGTCTTCGGAGACGGGAAGTTTTTCAACAATTTTGTCCAGAAGTTCGTCTATGTTGCGCTTATGAACGGCGCTGACTCCGACCACATCACCGAAACCGAGCGCGTATGCATCGGATATCCTGTCATCGTGTTTCGGGTCATCCGTTTTATTTACGGCTACGACCACCGGGCGCATGCTGCGCCGTAAAAGAAGGGCCACAGCCTCGTCCGAAGCTGTCACTCCAACGGTTCCATCAATGACAAGCAAGGCGACGTCGCACTCGCTCAACGCCACTTTTACCTGAGATTCTATTCCTGCGCTGAACGAAGTCTCCTCGCCAAGAATACCACCGGTGTCCACAGCGTAAAATGACTGGCCGTTCCACTCGACCTCACCGTAAAGGCGGTCGCGGGTTGCACCCGGCATGTCATCAACTATGGCCTCACGGCGCCCCACCATGCGGTTGAAAAGAGATGATTTGCCCACATTGGGGCGTCCTACTATGGTTACTATCGGCATAGTTTGTCCAACATATAGGCACGTAATTCCTGGTCTTTAAGCGAGGCTCCAAGCCCCACGGCCAGGCGTATACGCGCTTGCAACGGCGTCAGAGTACCGGCACTGATCAATCCCATGTCCAGAAGGCGTTTGGCGCTACCCTCAAAGTCAACCCCGGAACGCACGCAGCCCACAGGACAGCGCGAGGCCAGAACAACCGGCGTTTCGGCGCGCAGTATCTTACGCAGAAGCGGCCCCCATAGAGGAGGCACGTCTCCATCACCGAAGCCGGAGATGATTAACCCGTCCAATTCGGACACGCGCCCGTCAAGAAGAGCGTTCAGCAAAACGTCTCCCGAACCCAGGGCAACATCTAAAATTTCTACATTACGCGCTGGTACGGTGTCGATGTCCATAATTTTTCCTCGGCGAACCTGACGGAAACAAATTATTTCATCGTTATATCCAGTGAATGCCGCGACAGGCCCATTGGAAAACGAAGAATATCCGAAGCGGCCATAACTGGACAGCTGGCAGATTTCCGAAGCGGCGTAAATTTGATCCTGCACGCACACGAGAGCTCCCTGCCCCCAGCAGGCCTGCGATTCCGCGGCACGTACCGACTGTGAAATATGAAGCGCGGTTTCCGAACCAGGCGTATCCGCGTGATATATCGAAGACGTGATGACGAGCGGCTGCGGATACGTCCAGATCAAGTCGGCAAAGTAAGCCGCCTCCGCCATGGCCTGCGCTCCGCACGTGATAACCACGCCGGACGCACCGGCTTCCACCTGAGCGGCCGCAAGTCGGATTAAGTCGCCGCACATCCTGAGCGTATAGTGCGTGACAGGCTGGTAACTCCAGCTTACAATGTAAAATTTTTCCCTGATTTTATCCTGGAAATACGCGAGCAATTCCTCTTCTGCAAGCCCGGTAGTCTCCAATAAATCGGGGCCGGTTTTGTTAATTATCCGCCCTCCGGCCAGAATCAGGGCGATTTTATCTCTCTGTATCATATTTTTATTGTTAAAGCGTACATTCGATTTTCAGACTCAATTTTCAGATGTGGAATATTAGAATCCCAAATCCTCTCCCACCATTATGACGTGGGTTTTTCGTCCGCTTGTAGCCCGCTCAAGAATTAAAAGCGCTCTGCAGATACGCGCTTTGGAGTCGCAGTCCACGCAATGACCGGTTTGGACACACGATGTGTTGTAATTCAGCCGCGCCGCATTTGGAGGCGATGCGGTTCTGCTGCGTTCAATGGCAGACTCAATATCAGGAGCCACTTTGTTGACGCTTATGACGAAAATCAGAGTGTTACGACCCCATGCCATACCGCTGACCCGATTGCCGTTGCCGTCGATATTGATAATTTTGCCGTCGCGAGTTATCGCATTGGCGCTGGTCAGAAAATAGTCCGCGCAGTTTTCGTCCATTAGCCTCTGGGCGCGGGTTTCTGGCGTAAGGCTTGGATCCCAGTGCTGATAAACGGTGCAGCCACGCTCTTTCAATTTTTCCATAGCGCCTATTTCCCTGATTGTTACGGAACCAGGCACGCCCACGGATACTTTTTCAGGAATAATTTTCAAAACCTCTTCCAGCGCCGCCTCTTTTGTAGGCACGTACACAGCTTCGTATTCCTTCTTTTTCAATTCTTTGACAACGGACTGCCCCAATGCTTCGTTCGCTTTACTGCGGGCATTTTTGAAAACATCGCTCATTTAAAAAACCTCCCCTGTAGAAATATCCGCACCTGCCGGATAAACCATTACTGACTGCCTGTCCTCATAAACGCGTGTGAATGTACTTCACTCAAAGCGGAATACATGGCTTGCCTGTCCAACCCCATTCTTGTGGCCGCCATTGCAAGGTTTACATAAAGATCTCTGTCCAGCGGATTAAGCCGCACTGCCTCCGCCAGCAGCCTAGCCTCCGAAGGTACGTTCAATTTGGTTTGGAAGCCCTGCCAGACTGAACGCGCTGACCCAGGAAAACCGGCCAAGGACGCCGTTGGAAGGAGTTCACTTTCAGGAGAGCGCATACTGGCGACAAAATAATTAAAAGAAGCCTCGTACTCTCCCCTACGAAACAGATCCACGCCTCTGTAGAACAAGGCAGCTCTTGACAGTGGAGCAGGAGCAACAGCAATCCTGTCTCTCGCCGGACTTGTCTGTCTCTGGCTTCTGCGGCGCGGTGGCGCGGCTCTTCTGTTTTGTTCTTCTACATACGCCTCTATTTCGGCAAGTCTCGACCTCGCCGATTCATAGTCCGGGTCTCTTTCCAAGGCTCTTTGCATTGATGTGATAGCCCCGGCTGTGTCGCCAAGCCTGAAACGCGCTTCCCCAAAGCCTGCCCATGCACTGGCATCATCGCTGCGTATGGCAAGCGCTTCCGCGAAATAGTCGGACGCTTCGCGAAACCGTTCGTCTTCCAGCGCGGCCCTGCCAGACTGCGCGGCTTGCTGGAAACGCTGTTCAAACTGCGCCAGTCTCTCCGCCTCTTCTCTGTCGGCTATGGCAAGGTTCACTCGATTTATGGCTTCTCTAGCGGCGTTGGATGACGGACTTAAATTCAGCGCTTGCTGGTATATCAGAAGCGCCTCATTCAATAGAGATTGCTCTTCAAGCGCATTACCTAGAGAAAAGTGAGCGTTGAAATTTGTCACATCGGCCGCAATGGCGCTCTCAAAACTCTCCTGAGCGCTTCCCCATGCCCTCAAAGTTGTGTAAAGGCGTCCGATCTCATAAAAAGTTTGCGATCTTAAATGCGCGGTTCCGGCCGGCAAGCGCTCCAAAGACAGGTGGTACGCCGCAATTGCGTCATCTGTACGCCCTGCCCGCTCGGCGGAGTGGGCTATTCCTAAAATCGGTTCTATTCTGTCAGAATGTCTACGCGACGTTTCTCTGAATGCCTCCAAAGCAGCAACGTATTGCTGCTGCGCGAATAAATCCTGTGCTCTTGTCATCATCGCGTCATAAGTGCCGCGCTGGATATTACGGTACAATGCTATCGCCGTGCCGACAACTATAATGGCAAAAAGGCAGAAGGCAAGAAATCGCACGCGGTCTTCGCGGAAGCCTCTCCGCTTGTGTGCGGTGTAAATTTGCCCAGTGTTTTGCCGCTTCATCCGCATTGTTTCCTGCAATAATTTCCACGCAGGCCGCTTCTCGTCCTCTTCCTGAAGTAATTCGCGTGTTTCGCGAGTCTCGCTGGTTTTGTTTCCGTCGGGCGTTCCGTGATCGTTCGGTTCTTGTTCGTCCATTTTATAACCGCTCATTTCGTGATTATTCATTTCATTATAGCTAAGTTCATGAGCGTCAAGTTCACGCTGCGGAGCAATCTGCTCTTTTACCTGCTCTTCGGCTTCGAGGTCGTCCTCCAGTAAATTTTCTGCGTAGAACACCTCCGCGGCGTCTAATGTTTCGGCGAGCGCGATTTCGTTTTCCTGATACGGGTTTTCTTCATAAGATTCGGCCTGTATTTCAGTGCCCATATCTCTGTCCGTGATATTTTCGGCTGGTTCCTTCGAAAAAAAAGCAACTGGAAAACGCAGGCTGAAGGCGTCAATCACCGCTTCGCCCCCCTGCGTGGTTTCTCCTCTGATCCAACTTTCCAGATCCTTTCTCAACGCGAATCACCTCCACGACGATGCTGGAGATTCTCTATTTATAACGAAGATCCGCTCTCCCGGAAAAACCAGATTATACTGCTCCCTGGCCAGATGCGCCATACCTTCTTCCGTTTCATAGAAGGCTACTTTTTCCCTGTAATTTCTGACGCGCTGCTGAAGCTCAGCCAATCTCGCGGCGCCTTCGTCAACGGCCAGCGTAAGACGGTCAAGTCTCCTGATTTCAAAATAACACACTGTCGCAGCCATAAAAATGCCCAGAGTGACGATTGCCGCAAAAAACATCCATCTTAAACGAGGCATAAATTACATCCTTTCCGGCGCAGATAAGCCTATGAGCGCCAAACAACGGGCAAGTACCGTTTGGGTTGCCTTGGCAATCAACAAACGGCCGGCTTCTATAGGCGCGGATTCCCCCAAAATACGACTGGTGTTGTAGAAGGAGTGGAAATACCCGGCCAGATTAAATGCATAATTCGTTATGGAATGAGGCGCCAAATCTTTTGACGCATTCTCTATTTCCTGTGGGAAAATTGCCAGGCAGTTTATCAATTTTCGCGCCTCCTCTCCTTCGAGAGCCGCGAGCGACAGTTTTTCGACTCCGGGCATTTCCCCTCCCCTGTCTTTTAACTCCTGAATAATGCTGCATATACGTGCATAGGCGTACTGGACATAGTAAACGGGGTTGTCATTGCTGGCGCGTTTGGCAAGCTCAAGGTCGAAATCAAGCTGGCTGTCGCTGCGCCGCATTAGGAAGAAATAGCGGGTAGCGTCCACACCAACTTCGTCAACCACGTCGCGCAGAGTTACAAACTGCCCGGATCGCGTAGACATAGGAACATGTACGCCATCGCGCACAAGGTTCACAAACTGTATCAGGAGCACTTCCAAGTCATCTGAGTCTCTCCCCAGCGCCTCGACTCCGGCTTTCATACGCGAAACATAACCGTGATGATCCGCCCCCCATACGTCTATAACTTTATCGAACCCGCGCCCAAATTTTTCTTTATGATAAGCGATGTCCGAGGCAAAGTACGTAGGAGCGCCGTTGCTCCTGATAAGCACGCGGTCGTCATCATCCTCAAAGTCGGATACCTTGAACCAAATTGCGCCCTCCGATTCAAACGCATACCCGCGATGTTTCAGATGTTCCATCGCTTCCGGTACAAGATTACGTTCATACAGACTGCGTTCCGAGAACCACACGTCAAAGCGCACCCCGAAATATTCAAGGTCTTTTTTTATCCCCGCCAGAATCGCGTCACCGGCGAATCGTTTAAACCAGGGCAGGCTTTCCGAAAGCGGAACAGACAAAAACCTGTCCTTCTCGCCCGCCATAGCGTCTTTCGCCAGATCGTAAATATATTCGCCCTTGTAGCCGTCTTCAGGGAAAGGCGCTAGTTCCGCGCGGTTGAAAAGCTCAAAATAACGCGACTGAGTTGAGCGGCCCAAAATATCTATTTGCAGTCCGGCGTCGTTGATGTAGTATTCGCGCTCGACTTTCCAGCCAGTGAACGCCAGAAGACTTGCAAGCGAATCTCCAACGGCCGCGCCGCGCCCATGCCCCACGTGCAGAGGGCCGGTCGGGTTGGCGCTAACGAACTCCACCTGTACTTTACGGCCCGCGCCAATGTCGGACGAACCGTATTCTCGCGCGTTCAGAACCTCGGTTACAACATTAAACAGCCATTTGTCGGACAGGAAAAAATTGATGAACCCAGGCCCCGCAATCTCTATTTTATCAATGACTTTGTCAACAACTTCGTCATTTTTGCCAATGGCCTCGTCATCGCCGCTGTTCAGTAAGGCGATTATCTCAGCGGCCAGGTCACGCGGCGGCAGGCCCATTGGTTTCGCAAGCTGCATCGCAACGCTCGAAGAACGGTCTCCCTGCCCTTCGCGTCTGGGCCGTTCAATTTCAACCGCAAACGATGTTGGCAGTTCTTTGCCCTTTCGAGCGGCAACAGTCTCCGCTGCTTTCGCCAGTATATTTTTCAGGTAAATATCAATCGAACTTCCTAACACAAGCGCTCCTCCAAATCTGACAGGGGTACGCCCCCAAGCTATCTTGCCCGCAGTTGTATGGGCAGGTGTCTGGTCATAAACGAATACCAATTCCAAATGGCCGCGTTGAGGTCGGGAGCTTCTTCGCCTGATATTGACGACGCGTCAACCGTCATTTGAGCCTCAGCTGTAAATCTTCTTCTCCTGTCGATTCTAAGCGACTCGGAATATCTTATCCTTCCCGAACTCTGCGGAACCTGCGAAGGAAGAAGCACGTTTGCCGAAGCTGGCAGCGTCAAAGTCACGTTGACGTCCATAGCGAACGGGAAACTGATACTATAGGGGAAAGGGCCTGAGGTAAGATCCCTAAACCACTCAGGAACCAGCGGTGGAAGCGACGCCATTATATGATTGCCTTCCGTTCCCTTTATCATTTGAGAGCCAGACAGCGTCACTGTGACAACACTCTCCGCTCTCGACTCGCTGAACGTAACATCGCTGTAACGCGGAACCTGTATAAACATACTCGATAAAAACCTGGCTAGGTCATCACTCGTTGGTTCTTCAGGAAATAAAAAATATCTCCATGCGCTCCGCGCCGTGATTTGAATAGTACCCGCAAGGATACCGTCTTCGTTCAAATTCAAATCGAATCTGGCGCTCAAACGATTTCCGGCAGCCCTCTGCTGCTCCTGCTCGCGCTCTTCCAGCCCGTCGCCGGTTTCCTGAAGTGCGTATACAACGCCCCCCATATAAATTTCATTTCCCCCCACGCGAGGCGGGTGCTTTGTGTCAAAGTAGAAAATTTCTCCTCTTGAATCTGGCGAAGAGACGTCCAACACAGGATTTACAATAGCGGCTTCGCTGATTGGCACGCCTGCGCCTGGGCTGTACGGCAAACGCCAAGACAAATTCGTGTCCATACCTGCCTCCGTAAGCCAGCTATGAGCCAAAAGCACTTTTTCTCTGTCTGTCCACGGAGCTTCGGCTGGCACTTCTCTAGATTCGCTGGTCAGCACAATTCCAGGCTGCTCGTAAATCCAGTTCAACACTCTTTCAGTAACACCCGCCCTACGTCGCCTGCCTAGCATGTCACGAACGGCTTGAGGCGACGGCGGAAGCTGTACTCTCTCCGCAGCTCTTATTAAAAGCGCGGCCGCTCTCTGGCCGGTTCGAGACCCGAAAGCAACGTATTCACGGCCTGTCACACGCATGGACGAACGAACCTCTGCCGCAGTATTGATTATAAGCCACTCATACATCATACGGTCAGCGACTCTGACTGCGCGAGGAGCGCTGTCTTGGCTGGAAGAATAAAAGAACGGATGCCCTGCGGGAACTGTAACACGAATATTTGTTTCCCACACCGGAAGAGTTTCGCTTACCCACACAAAATCATCAATGTAGAGTCTAGCTGGAAAAGTCTCTCTATAATGCACGACCAGAATGAATTCCTCCGGCGTGTCCGAGAACGTGACGGAGCGCACCGTTCCGTTAAAAGAATTCACAGGAGCGGCTGTTCCTATTTCCATACCCTCTTCAGGCGAGTATATTGAAGCTTGCAAAAATTCAACATCTCCACCGTCAGGCACAGGAACATTCCAGGACAACCACTTGGACGGCAGGCCAGTCCGGCCAAGCAAAACCCACATGGTCTGACGCTCTACGCCGCCGCCCGGCGACATTCCCAGATGAACCCGCTTCAGCCACACCACTCCATCTGGCCCTCGCCCATCCGGCCCGGCGTAGGTCGAAAAATCCGGGTTCAGCTGAATCATGGAGCGCATGTCATACGTAAAATCAAAATCCGCATACGCGCGTGAAGCGCAAGATGTAAGCATGATAAGCAAAACGAACAAGATCGCCAGAACAAACCGGCTCACATTGTTTTTCTCGCGTTCTTTGCATTTTTTATATTGTGTGTACTCCGGGCGTTTTTGGTGCTTTTGACTGTTACCGCACCATTCCCGCGCGCCTCTTACCAAAACAACCCCTCCTGATTTCAAACTAATCCTGACCCTAAGCCAGTTTTGACTTCAAGCTAGGAATCTTTACCGCAGCAATGTTTATATTTCTTACCGCTTCCGCAGGAACATGTATCGTTACGCCCTATTCTCACATTTTTTCGGAGCGGTTCCAGCTTGCCATCCGCTGGGCCTCCCCTGTTTACTGGCGGCAGGTGGAAATCACGTATTTCTGACATCTTGCGTTCGCGGCGCGGCGCGGTTTCTGAAACCACTTTAACTCTAAAGAATTGCTCTGTGAAAGATTCGCGCACACGAAGCATCATCCCTTGAAATAAATTGTATGATTCAAACTGGTACTCCACCAGTGGATCTCGTTGCCCGATAGACCGCAAACCTATGCCCCTACGCAGTTCATCCATGGCAAGCAAGTGGCCGCGCCAGGCGTCGTCCAACGTGTTTAAAACCACGTAGCACAAAAGGCCACGTGCTGTTTCTGGCGTAAGTTCCCCAATTTTTTTGTCGTAACGCGCCTTAATGGAAGCGATTATTTCCTCGCGGACAAGCTCTAGACCGGAACGGCTGTCCAGCCTGCCTATGATCTCAGTGTCCTCCGCGCTCAGGCCAAAGACGGCTTTCACGCGGGATACGGCACGCTGCGGCTCAGGCTCTTCGTCCTCTGGGAAGTAGCGATCCAGCATTTCATCGGCTACGCCCTGTATAATTCCCCAGCCATATTCAACTATATCCTCTTCCTGAAGAATTGTCTGCCTTTCGGTGTAGATTGCCTCGCGCTGGTTATTCATGACGTTGTCATACGAGAGAAGCTGCTTTCTTATGTCGAAGTGCATCTGCTCAACTTTGTGTTGAGAAGACGCTATAACCTTGCTCAACATGGATGATTCGATGGATTCGCCCTCCGTCATGCCAAGCTTGCTCATTATACCCTGCACTTTTTCGGAGCCGAAAAGGCGCAGCAGGTCGTCTTCAAGCGACAGATAAAAGCGGCTTCCTCCGGGGTCGCCTTGACGTCCGGCTCGTCCGCGAAGCTGATTGTCAATGCGCCTCGCCTCATGTCTCTCGGTGCCGACTATGGCCAACCCGCCAAGCTCGACTACCTTGTCATGTTCTTCTTGACATTTAGCGCGAAAGTCGTCAAGGTATGCCTCGTAGGCGTTTTTGATCTGTGCGAACGCGTTTTTTAGAAATTCCGCATAGGCCCCTTCCGCATCAACAGCGGCAGATACACGCCTGTCCCTCATATAATTTTTAGCCAGGTCTTCAGGCATGACATTAGCGTACTGGATAAAATAGCCGTAAACGTCTTCGGCGTCCAGCGCCTTGATTTTCCAGTCAATGGGTGGGCGGGCGGCCAAAAGTTTTTGCTTGGCCAGGAATTCTGGATTACCGCCCAGCATGATGTCCGTTCCGCGCCCAGCCATGTTGGTGGCGACAGTAACCGAGCCAAGGTGACCGGCCTGCGCTACGATATGGGCTTCTTTTTCATGATGCTTGGCGTTCAAAACCTGATGTGCAACCTTGTTCGCCTTCAGGAGTTTGCTTACGCGCTCAGAATTTTCAATGGAAGTGGTTCCAACCAGTACCGGTTGCCCGCGCTCGTAACATTCCTGCACCTCTTCGGCGACAGCTTTGTATTTTTCCACAGCTGTGGCGTAGATAACGTCAGGGTTGTCGAGTCTGATCATTGCCTTGTGCGTGGGAATAGTTACGACGTTTAGGCCGTATATTTCCTTGAATTCCTCCGCTTCGGTAGCGGCAGTTCCAGTCATACCAGCCAGTTTGCGGTACATGCGGAAATAGTTTTGCAGCGTTATTGTCGCCAGCGTTTGGCTTTCATTGCCTACTTTGACGCGCTCCTTAGCTTCGATGGCCTGATGAAGCCCATCGGAATAACGCCGCCCCTGCATAAGCCGCCCCGTGAACACGTCCACGATTATGATTTCTCCGTTAGAAACCACATAGTCAACATCGCGCTTAAACAGGCGATACGCTTTCAGCGACTGCACGATGCGGTGAGCCAGCTCCGAGTGCGCGGCATCGGAAAACAGTTCAGGTATTTTCATGATGTTTTCGCACTTCTGTATGCCGTTCTCCGTCATTGCTATATTGCGTTCTTTTTCGTCTTTTTCGTAGTCGTCGCCCTCTTTAAGCTGTCTGGCTGCGCCATCGGCTTTAGTGTATAGGTCAACGTTATCGTCAGACGGGCCGGATATTATCAGCGGTGTGCGTGCCTCATCAATCAGGATTGAGTCCACTTCGTCAACTATGCAAAAGGAATGTTCCCGCTGGGCCATCTGGTCTCTGTGCATGACCATGTTATCCCGCAGGTAGTCAAAACCGAATTCGCTGTTGGTACCGTATGTTATGTCGGCGCGGTAAGCTTCGTAGCGCTCGTCAGGCGGCATGTATGGGTATATCACGCCAACGGACAGGCCGAGAAAGTTGTAAATAGGCCCCATCCACGCGGCATCACGCTTGGCAAGATAATCGTTGACCGTTACCAGATGCACGCCTTTTCCGGGGAGCGCGTTCAGCACGACCGCCAGAGTGGCCACAAGGGTTTTACCTTCCCCTGTACGCATTTCTGCGATGCGCCCATCGTGAAGCGCCATGCCTCCTATCAACTGCACATCGTAATGGCGAAGACCAATTGTCCGGCGCGACGCCTCGCGAACCACTGCGAAGACCTCCGGCAGCAGGTCGTCTAGAGATTCTCCGTCCGTGGCACGAGCTTTCAAACCTGCGCCACGCTCGCGAAGGCTGTCGTCGCTCATAGATTCCATTTCAGGAGCAAATTTGTTTACCTGCTCCACCACGCTCCAATATTTTTTTAACGCCCGATCATTGGGGTCGAGCCCAAGTATTTTTTTTATGCTGTTCCACACTATACACGTCACCTCTGAATTCGTGCTTCAAGAAGCATCATTGTATCATAGCGTATAATGATGGCGCGTTGAGGCAAAGCGTGGCTTTGCGCACAATGTTCTTTAACGGCGGCAGCGATAACAAAGACTGCGTTTACCGCACCGTTTAATTTATGAAAATTCCAAAATAAAAATAAAAATAAAAACGAGAAGAGACAGTGCCTCTTCTCGCGACCAGTTCGCAGTTTCTTTAGTAAATACCATTCACCGCCTGCCTCTATTTTGCCGCGCTTCCGGCCACATTAAGGGCATCCCAGGGTTTGGAGAAGGGCGGGGAATAACACAGATCCAACTGGGCAAGCTCCTTAGTGGTCATCTTGTTGTGGATACATGCGGCAAGAGTATTAACTCTCAGTACAGCGCCTTTTTTACCGGCTATCTGTCCGCCGAGCAGCACTTTTGTCTGGGCGTCGTAGATCAGTTTTATATAAATATCTTCCTGCCCAGGGTAGTAACCGGACTGGTTTTTATCGTTTACAAAGACCGTGTGGTAATCAAGCCCCATTGAGCTGGCCTCGGCTTCTGTAATACCGGTGCGCCCGGCTTCCATATCCATTATCTGTATGCACATTGAATCTAAAGAACCGATAAAGCTAACATTGCCTCCGGCCATGTTCTCTCCGATAAGGCGCCCTAATTTGTTGGCCACAGTGGCCAAAGGAGAGTAGCCGCAGTTGTTTTTTACAACATTATGGATGCTTGCACAATCCCCCGCCGAGTAAATGTCCTCAATGTTTGTCCTGCCGTATCTGTCCACCAGAATTGCTCCTTTGTCCATTGCTATTCCGGTGTTTCGTAGAAATTCTGTATTCGGCTCCGCGCCAATGGAATGGATTATCAAATCCGCCTTGTACGATCCTTTATCGGTGACCAGCGTTTTAGCGTCAGCAGTTCCAGTTATCTCCAGCGCCAGTTCGTTAAACCTGAGTTTCACGGAATGCCTTATCAGTTCTTCTTCCAGAAGTTTTGTGATTTCGCTGTCGAAATGACGGTTTAAAATACTGCCCTGCTTTGCTATAAACGTTACGTTTTTTCCCAAATTCCGAAAAGCGTGCGCCGCCT
>Ga0131853_10009555_pt1 | contig 17746 bp, 17 predicted proteins | sample TergutLab28metaG_FD_92764 | JGI IMG/M metagenome (GOLD analysis project Ga0131853, IMG submission 92764) | Labiotermes labralis P1 segment gut microbial communities from Petit-Saut dam, French Guiana - Lab288 P1 (version 2) (version 2) | ecosystem: Host-associated > Arthropoda: Insects >... | reverse complement strand
TCTCGGAAGGCAGCCACGTGACCTGCCCGCGCTGTAACGGCACGGGTCATATCCGCGATACGGAATCGTCGGCGCTTCAGGTCCTGCGCATCATCCAGGAAGAAGCGATGAAGGAAAACACCGCGGCAATCCATTGCCAGGTGCCGGTCGAAGTGACCGCCTTCCTGCTCAACGAGAAGCGCTCGGAGATCAACAAGATCGAATCGCGCTTCAAGGTTGGCGTCGTCCTGATCCCGAACAAGCATCTGGAAACGCCGCACTACAAGCTCGAGCGTCTGCGCCACGACGATGCGCGTCTCGACGATCCGCGTGCCTCGTGGAAGATGGCCGAGGAAGCGGCTCGCGAACTCGAGTCGGAAACCGGCTACAGCAAGCGCAGCGCCGAAGCGAAGCCCAAGCAGGAAGCCGCGGTCAAGGGCATCACGCCCGAGCGTCCGGCTCCGACTTCGGCGGCCCGCGCCGCCGAGGCCGCGCCCGTTGCCGCTGCGGCTGCCGTGACGACGGCCGGCGGCGGTTTCTTCGGCTGGCTCAAGCGCCTCTTCGGCGGCGCTCCGGCTGCGGCTCCCGCACCGGCGCCGGCACAGCAGGACAAGGCGGCGCGTCCGGGCCGCGAAGCACGCGGCGAGCGCACCGAGAAGTCGGGCGATCGCAACCGCAACCGCCGCAGCGGCGGCCGTGACGCAGCAGGCCGCGGCGAAGCCGCCGGCGGCTCGCGTGGCGGCCAGCCGTCGCAGCGTCGCGAGGAGCGTGAACCGCGCGAAGGCCGTGAAGCCCGTGAGGGTCGTGAAGCACGCGAGCCGCGTGAGGCACGTGAACCGCGTGAGGCACGCGAAGCACGCGGCACCCGCGAGCCGCGCGAAGGTCGCGAGCCGCGCGAAGGTCGCGAGGCACGCGAAGGTCGCGAGGGTCGCGAGGGTCGCGAAGGTCGTGACAATCGCGAACCGCGTGCAGAGCGCGAGCCGCGCGTAGAACGCGTCGAGCGTGGCGAGTCGGCTGAAGCCGCTGCACCGCGTGGCGAGCGTCAGGAACGTGGCGAGCGTCGTGAGCGCGGCGAGCCGCGCCGTCGCCCGCAGCAGACCGAGGCAGCCGAGGCTCAAGAGGAACGTCTCGACGCAGCCGCAGCCGAGGCCGTACAGGCCGAAGGTGGCGCACCGGGCATCGGTGATGAGGACGCAGGCGTTCAGCGCGAAGGCGAAGAGCGTCGTCGTCGCCGTCGCGGCCGCCGTGGCGGTCGTCGCGAGCGCGAAGCCGACGGTACGGCGGGCCTCGCGGCCGACGGCGCACCGGAAGGCGGCGTAGAAGGCGAGGAAGGCGCACCGGCAGAATCTGCTGCCGTCGCGCCCGTTGCAGCGCCTATTGCTCCCGTTGCTCCGGTAGCCCCGGCCGAGGAGAAGTCGTCGGAAGCGACCGTGTACCCGGTCGTTGCCGAAACGATCGCCGTCACGGCCTTGCCGGAAGCTGAGCAAGCCGTCGCGCCGCAAGCCGAAACGCCGGCCGAGCCGGTTGCGGCTCCTGTCGAGCACGTCGCTGCGCAAGCGGCCGAGCCCGTGGAGCCCGTAGAGCCGGCCACGCCGGTTGTGCCTGTCGAGCCGGTCACGCCGGCTCAGCCGGCAGCTCCGGCTGAAGCCGCGGCACCGGTTGAAGCACCGGCCGCAGCGCCTGTCGAAGCAGCCGCCGCACCGGTCGCAGCCGAAGCTCACGTGGCAACGCCGGCTATCGAGCCAACCATCGAGCAACCCGCTGCGGCGCCCGTTCCGGCTCCGCAAGCGGTCGAGCCCGTAGCCGCTCCGGTCGAAGTGGCTACGGTCGCTCCGGTCGAAGCAGCCCCGGCCCCGGCCGTCGCCGCCGCGCCTGTGACGCAAGCCGCCGCTCCGCGTCAACCCGCTGCGCGAGCACTGGCACCGGAAGCACTGGCGCCGATGCTCGAGTCCGCTGGCCTCGTTTGGGTCAACACCGACTCCGACAAGCTGCGCGCCGCCCAGGACGCAGCCGCTCAGGTCGTGAAGCCCGCCCGTGTGCCGCGCGAGCGCAAGCCGCTGCCGCCGGTCGACGCGACCCCGATGCAGCAGGTCGAAACGACGCACCAGGCGTAATCGCGCCTGTCACGGTAGAGGCGGCTTGCGCCGCCTCCTGCCGAAAGCCCGCCATGGAGCGATCCAGGCGGGCTTTTTTTCACCCTTACAGCCCACCGGGATGTCGGACTCCGGACAGGCGTTCGGATAGAATCAAAAACAAAGCGACGACGATTCCACCATGCCCCGACGCATCATCCCGGTTACCGATCTCCTCCATGCGTTGCCGCCCCCGGCGGCTGCCACGGGTCTGTCCGTGCCCGAGGGAGGCGTCCTCGATGCCCTCGCTCGCCCGTTGCAGGACCTGCGCATTTCGGTCACCGATCGCTGCAACTTCCGCTGCGTCTACTGCATGCCGCGCGAGGTGTTCGACAAGGACTACCCGTTCCTGCCGCACTCCGCGCTGCTCACGCTCGAAGAAATCGAGCGTCTCGCACGGCTTTTTGTCGCACGCGGCGTCACCAAGATCCGTCTGACAGGCGGTGAGCCGCTGCTGCGCAAGAACATCGAATTCCTGATCGAAAGGCTCGCGCTGTTGCGTACGCCCGAGGGCCGCCCGCTCGACCTCACGCTCACGACCAACGGCTCGATCCTCGCCCGCAAGGCGCGCGCACTGCGCGACGCGGGACTCTCGCGCGTGACGGTCAGCCTCGACGCGCTCGACGACGCCCTCTTTCGCCGCATGAACGACGCCGATTTCGCCGTCGCGGACGTGCTGGGCGGGATCGAGGCCGCGCAGAACGTCGGACTCGCCCCGCTGAAGGTCAACATGGTCGTCAAGCGCGGCACCAACGACGGCGAAATCCTGCCGATGGCCCGTCACTTCCGCGGCTCGGGCGTGACGTTGCGCTTCATCGAATACATGGACGTCGGGACGTCGAACGGCTGGAACATGGCCGAAGTGCTGCCGTCGGCCGAGGTCGTCGCGCGCATCGCCGAGCACTTCCCGCTCGTGCCGCTCGAAGCGCACAACGCGGCCGAAACCGCGCAGCGCTGGGGCTATGCCGATGGCGCCGGCGAGCTCGGCGTGATTTCGAGCGTCACGCGCGCGTTCTGCGGCGACTGCACGCGGGTGCGCCTGTCCACCGAGGGCAAGGTGTATCTGTGCCTGTTCGCGTCGATGGGTTATGACCTGCGCGCGCTCGTGCGCAACGGCGCGAGCGATGAGGCCATCTCCCAGGCCATCGCACAGATCTGGATGAGCCGCGCCGATCGCTATTCGCAGTTGCGCGGCAGCGCCCAGGCACCCAGCGCCGCCTCCGAGCGCCGCATCGAAATGTCCTACATCGGCGGCTAATCCGAAGATGCCCTCCGCAATCCCCGCCGCCGCCCTCATGGGCCTCGTGCTCGCGGGCGGACGCGGCCAGCGCATGGGCGGGGTCGACAAGGGCCTGCAACTGTTGCATGGCCGCCCGCTCGCCGCGCACGTGCTCGACCGGCTCGCGCCGCAGGTCGGCACGCTCGCGATCAGCGCGAACCGTCACGCCGACACCTATGCGGCACTCGGCGCGCCATGGCAGGCTCCCGTGCTCGCCGACGCGCTGCCCGACTACCCCGGCCCGCTCGCGGGCCTCCTCGCCGGCCTTCAGGCCGCTCGCGCAGCGCAGGTGGCATGGCTGCTCGCCGTGCCGTGCGACTCGCCCTGGCTGCCCGCCGACCTCGCCGCCCGTCTGACCGAAGCGGCATTCGCGCAACACGCCGACATCGCCACCGTCACCACGAGCGACAGCGCGGGCGCCGTCTCGCTGCATCCGGTATTCGCGCTCGTGCGCACCTCGCTCGCGGACGACCTTGGCGCCTTTCTGCAGGCCGGAGAGCGCAAGGTCCGCGCGTGGTACGCGCGCCACAAGACGGCCGAAGTGGCTTTTGGCGACGAGCGCGCGTTTTACAATATCAATTCCTTACAGGAACTCGACGACTTCGACCGTGCCTGAAGAGCGCGACCGGCCCACCGCTCTGCGCCGCTCCCCCCTCCGGCATGCTCATCAGGACAATCGCCGAACTCACGCTGCAAAGGCGCCACGGCATGACCCGTGTAACACTCGTGTCACTACCCGCGAAGCTCCATCCACGCTGCTCCACCAGATGAACACGCTCAATACGCTGTCCGGCTGCGCCGCCGGGTACGACCCACAAGCCTTGCCCGTCAGTGCCGCGCAGGCCATCGTGCTGCAGTGGGTGACGCCGCTCGCGGCGAGCGAGCGCGTGCCGCTGCGCGACGCCGTTTCGCGCGTGCTCGCAGCGGATGTGATCTCCCCGATCGACGTCCCCGCGCACGACAACTCCGCAATGGACGGCTACGCCTTCGACGGCGCCGCGCTTGATGCCGCGCTTGATACCGCAAGCGGTGCCGCACTCGATGCCGCCCCCGGCGGCACGCTCACGCTGACCGTGGCGGGCAAGGCGTTCGCCGGGCATCCGTACACGGGCGAAACCGGCGCGGGAAACTGCGTGCGCATCATGACCGGCGCGCCGATGCCCGCCGGCTGCGATACGGTCGTGCCTCAGGAACAGACTGAAATAACGAGCGAGGACACAGGCGAGCGCATCACGTTCGCCGCAAAGGCGCTCACGCACGGCGCGAACCGCCGCCGCCGCGGCGAAGACCTGGCCAAAGACACCGTCGCGTTGCGCGCCGGCCGCCTGCTGCGCGCATCCGACATCGGCCTGCTGGCCTCGCTCGGATTCGCCGACGTCGCGGTGAAACGGCGTCTGCGCGTCGCGTATTTCTCGACCGGAGACGAGCTGCGCTCGCCCGGCGAACCGCTCGACGCCGGCTGCATCTACGACAGCAACCGCTACACGCTCGGCGCCATGCTCAAGCGGCTCGACGTCGAAGCGATCGATCTCGGCGTCGTGCGCGACGAGGCGGCCACGCTCGCCGGCGCGCTCGTACGGGCCGCGCAATGCGCCGACGTCGTGCTGACCTCGGGCGGCGTCTCGGTCGGCGAAGCCGATTTCATGCGCGCGCAGTTGCAGACGCTCGGCGACGTCACGTTCTGGGGCCTCGCGATGCGCCCGGGCCGGCCGCTCGCGTTCGGGCGCATCTGGTCGGGCGGCAAACCCGGCGCCGGCCATCCGGCGCTGCTGTTCGGATTGCCAGGCAACCCGGTCGCGACGATGGTCGCGTTCTATCAGATCGTGCGCCCCGCCCTGCTCGCGATGGCGGGCGCGGCGCCGCAGCCGGTGCCGCTGATCCCGGCCCGCTGCGATGTGGCGATTCGCAAACGTCCGGGCCGCACCGAATTTCAGCGCGGCCTCGCGATGCGCGACAATACCGGCCAATGGCGCGTGACGCCCACCGGATCACAAAGTTCCGGCGCGCTCAGCACCATGAGCGAGGCAAATTGCTTTATCGTGCTCGCCCATGAAGCTTCCGGTCTCGACGTCGGCGACGCCGTCGACATCATGCTTTTCGACGGACTCGTCTAGTACGGGCCGCCTCTTATCAGCCGTTGACTGCTCCATTCGCTACGACCATAACGTCACCCGACCGACACACATGAAAAAACAGATTTCGTTCATCGCCGCGGGGCAGACCGCCAAGGCGCTCATCCTCGTGTATCTGACGTTCAGCGTGCCGATCGTGCTGCTCGGCGTGCTCGTGGCGTTCGTGCGCTACGGCTCCGTCGAACTCTCGACGATCTTCAGCGCGCTGCTGCTCAACGCCATCGTGGGCTTCATCCTGCTGTGGATCGCCTGTCACGCGTACAACTGGGTCGCGTCGCGCTTCGGCGGCATCGAGATCCATCTGTCCGACGTGCCGGAGGAAGCGTAATGACCGCCGCGATCCGCGCCGCCACGCCCGCCGACGTCGCAGCCGTCCACGCCCTGATGTACGAGCTGGCCGAATTCGAAAAGCTCACGCATCTGTTCGTCGGGACGCCCGAGGCGCTGACCGAAGCCCTCTTCGGCGCGCGGCCGTCTGCCGAAGCGCTCGTCGCAGAGGAGGCGGGCCGCATCGTCGCCTACGCGCTGTTCTTCCATAACTATTCGACGTTCCTCGGGCGCCGCGGTCTGTATCTCGAAGACCTCTACGTGCAGCCGTCGCAACGCGGCACGGGCCTCGGCACCGCGATGCTGCGCGCGCTCGCGGCGCTCGCCGTCGAACGCCAGTGTGGGCGCTTCGAGTGGACCGTGCTCGACTGGAACCAGCCGGCGATCGATTTCTACGAGAAGATGGGCGCGACCGTGCTGCCCGACTGGCGCGTCGTGCGCATGACCGGCGATGCGCTCGACCGGCTCGCCGCGCCCGCCACGGAGCAGAGCGCCAGCTAAGCCTTCTTCAGCATCGAACCAGACCGTCGGATAGCGGCCGTTCGATGCCCGTGCGGGCAGACCTCCCGGCCTGCCCGGCGCATCGTTGCTCAGCGTTGCTCAGCGTTGTTCACGCGCGCGTGCGTAGTTCGACGCGGTGAATGTCCTTGACGATCACGAGGTAGCAGAACACCGTCAGCAAGGCATTCGCGCCGACGAACACCAGCGCGCCGTTGAACGAGCCGGAAGACCCGGCCACGAGGTAGCCGATCACGATCGGCGTAACGATCCCCGCGATATTGCCGAACGTGTTGAAAATCGAGCCCGACAGGCCCACGGCCTGGTTCGGCGCCGTATCGCTGATCACAGCCCAGCCCAGCGCGCCCACGCCCTTGCCGAAGAACGCCAGCGACATCAGCAGCACGATGAGCCAGTCGGACGACACATAGTTGCAGCCGATGATCACACCCGACAGCAGCATCCCGCCCACGATCGGCACCTTGCGCGCGAAGGTCAGCGTGTAGCCGCGTTTGATCAGCGCATCGGAGAGCATCCCGCCGAGCACACCGCCGGTGAATCCGCAGATGGCCGGCAACGACGCCACGAGACCGGCCTTCAGGATCGTCATGCCGCGCGTCTGCACGAGATAGACCGGGAACCACGTGAGAAAGAAATACGTGACGACGTTGACGCCGTACTGACCGAGATACACGCCGAGCAGCATGCGATTGCAGAGCAACTGGCGCACGTAGAACCACGTGTCGAGACGGGCCGATTCCGCCGGTGCCGCAGCGGCACCGGCTGACGCGTCAGCCGACACGTCCCTGCCCGCGATATGGTCGAGTTCGGCCTGATTGACCCACGGATGCCCGCCTGGCTGTCGCATGACGCGCAGCCAGGCAAAAGTCAGCAGGAAACCGGCCACGCCCATGACGAGATAGACGGCATGCCAGCCGATCGAATGCGTGATCCAGCCCATCAGCGGCGTGAACACCACGGCCGCGAAGTACTGCGCCGAATTGAAGATCGCGGCGGCCGTGCCGCGCTCGGACGACGGGAACCACATCATCACGACCTTCGCGTTGGCCGGGAACGCGGGCGCTTCGGCCGCGCCCATCAGGAAGCGCAGCGCGAACAGCATCGTGACGGCGCCGGCCATGCTGCCCACGATGCCGATCGTACTTTGCAGCAACGTGAACAACGACCAGAAAAACAGGCTCGACGCATAGATGCGGCGCGCGCCGAAACGATCGAGCAGCCAGCCGGCCGGCACCTGAGCGAGCACGTAGGCCCAGCTAAATGCCGAGAACAGATACCCCATGTGGACGGCGCTAAAGCCGAATTCCTTGCGCATCGCCGTGCCCGTCAGCGACAGGGTGGCCCGGTCGGCGCAGTTGAGCATGGTGATGACGAACAGCATCGCCAGAATCAGATACCGCACGCGCGTGCTCTTGAGCACTCCAGCGGGTTTCGCCGCCAGACTTGCATCCATCATCGTGTCTCCCGTACTTGTCAGGCAATTTATGGGGTTGTCATATTACCCGACCGGATGCTGCTTTGACACGCGTGCGCAGCAGTTTTGTTCGCGCCGAAAAAAAACCGCCCGCGCTCATCGAGCGCAGGCGGCCTCTTTCTGCATGCCCGCGCGGGCGACGTCCGTTATTCGTCGCCCGCGCCCTGGCGCAAGGCTTCGCCGAGCAGACTCGTCGTCTCTTCGCCCGGAAGTGCCTCCACGTCGCGCAGTTTGCGGTTCATCGCACGCGTGCGCACTTCGGCGGCTTCGATCGAGCGCGTCACCGTCTCGAGTTGCGACTTCGTCTTCGCGAGCACGTCGCCGAACTTGCCGAACTCGGTCTTCACCGCGCCGAGCACCTGCCACACCTCGCTCGAACGCCGCTCGATCGCGAGCGTGCGGAAGCCCATCTGCAGGCTGTTGAGCAGCGCGGTCAGCGTGGTCGGCCCCGCCACCGTCACGCGGAAGTCGCGTTGCAGCAGATCGGTGAGCCCCGGGCGGCGCAGGATTTCGGCGTAGAGCCCTTCGGTGGGCAGGAACAGCAGCGCGAAGTCGGTCGTGTGCGGCGGCGCGACGTATTTCTCCGCGATCGTGCGGGCTTCGGCCTTCACGCGCGCTTCCAGCGCACGGCCCGCTTCCTCGATCGCGACGACATCGGCGCGCTCTTGCGCATCGATCAGGCGCTCGTAGTCTTCGCGCGGGAATTTCGCATCGATCGGCAGCCAGACCGGCGTCGCCGCGCCGTCCGTATCGCCGCGTCCCGGCAGACGAATCGCGAACTCGACACGTTCGTTGCTCTTGGGCACCGTCGCGACGTTCTTCGCGTACTGATCGGGCGTCAGCATCTGTTCGAGCAGCGCTTCCAGCTGCACTTCGCCCCACGTGCCGCGCGTCTTCACGTTCGTCAGCACTTTTTTCAGGTCGCCGACGCCGGCCGCCAGCGTCTGCATTTCGCCGAGCCCGCGATGCACCTGCTCGAGCCGGTCCGAGACGAGCTTGAACGATTCGCCGAGCCGCTGTTCGAGCGTCGCGTGCAGCTTTTCGTCGACGGTGCGGCGCATCTCTTCGAGCTTCGCCGCGTTGTTCGCCTCGATGTCCTTCAGCCGCTGTTCGAGCGTCGCGCGCACCTCGGCAAAACGCCGATCGTTCGCCTCGGTCAGTTGCGCGAGTTGCTGCGCGATCAGGTTGCCGAAGTGGCGCAGCGCGTTGCCCTGCTCGTCGCGCGCCTGCTGCGCCTGCTGCTGCAGGCTCTGACGCACGGCGTCGAGCTGCTGCGCGTTGGTCTCGGTGAGCTTGACGAGCTGCTGCGCGAAGCTGTCGATCTGGTTGTTCTGCACCGTTGCGATGCTCGTCAGATGCGCCGCGAGTGCCTGCTGCACCTGCGCGAAGCCGCCGCCGAACTCGCTGCGCGAGGCCTGCGCCGTGCGCGCGATCTCGTTGCGCAATTCACGCTCGATACGCTCGGCCGCCTGCGCCTGCGTATGCGTGGAGGCCGCGAGGCGGTCGGACAACGCATCGAGCGCGTCGTGAAGCGCGTTCGCTTCGCCCGCGGTGTCGTCATGGCGCCCACGCAGCAGAACGACGAGCGCGACGATCAGTGCAATCGCGATCAGCAGCGTCGCGACGGACAACAACAGCAATGGACTCATGAACGCGCTTTTCCGATGACGTCAGGATTAATGGCATTGGGCGGACGGCCCGCGCGCGGCCCCTCGCCGAGACCGGCGATGAGGTTGTCGGCGGCGAGGTTCGCCATCGCGCGGCGCGTCGCTTCGCTCGCGCTCGCGATGTGCGGCGTGAGCACGACGTTGGGCACCGTCAAGAGCGCCGGATGCACCTTCGGCTCGCCCTCGAACACGTCGAGACCGGCCGCCGCGATGCGATGCTCGCGCAGTGCTTCGGCCAGCGCCGCGTCGTCGACGATGCCGCCGCGCGCGATATTCGTGAGCGTCGCGCTCGGCTTCATCAGCTTCAATTCCGCTGCGCCGATCGTGTGGTGATTCTCGGCCGTGTACGGCAGCACGAGCACGACGTGATCGGCTTCGCGCAGCAGCGCTTCCTTGGTGCGGTATTCGGCGTTCAGTTCGGCCTCGATGGCGGGCGCAACGCGCGAGCGGTTGTGATAGACGACGCGCATGCCAAAGCCCTGCGCACGCCGCGCGATCGCCTGGCCGATGCGGCCCATGCCGACGATGCCGAGCGTCGAGCCATAGACGTCCGCGCCGAGAAACGCGTCGTGCGACCACTTCTCCCACTTGCCGGCGCGCAGAAAGTGTTCCGATTCGGCGATGCGCCGCGCCGTCGCCATCATCAGCGCCCAGCCGAAGTCGGCCGTGGTTTCGTTGAGCACGTCGGGCGTGTTCGTGCCGAGCACGTTCGCGGCATTGAACGCGGCCATGTCGAAGTTGTTGTAACCGACGGCCATGTTCGCGACGACGCGCAGACGCGGCGCGGCCGCGAGCGTCGCGGCGCCGATCGGGTCGCCGGCGGTCAGCGCGCCGTCCTTGTCCGCGAGACGGCGTGCGAGTTCATCGGCGCCGAGTGCATCGCCGTTGTTCCACTCGACATCGAAATATTGCTTGAGCCGGTCGATCACGTCCGGAAAAATCGAGCGCGCAACGAGGACCTTCTGCATCGTTTCTCTCCACGGGAAGTTGGGTTGCGCACGCATTCGCGGCGTGCGTCGTTCGTTTGTTTTTATGCGCCCGGCGCGCTATGCATAGCACACCGAACGATCGTCACGCACCGCGCACGACGATGACGTGCACGCGATACGGGCCATGCGCGCCAAGGATGATGGTCTGTTCGATATCGCCGGTACGCGAGGGCCCCGACACGAAGTTGACCGCGCGCGGCAGCTCGCCGCGTTCGCTACGGATCAGCGCGAACGCGTCTTCGTGACCGGCGACGATGCGCGAGGCCGGCACGATCGCCACATGCGTCTCGGGCAGCAGCGCGCCCGAGGCCCAGGTCTGCGGACCCGACAGCAGCGCCAGCGTGCCCGTTTCCGCAACCGCGCAAAAGCAGCCGGTCAGGCCAACCAGATCGCGGTCCTCGGGTTTGCGGAATTCGACGTGTAGCCCTGCGGCGGCCCAATCGAGCGGTTCGAGCGTCTGCCATGCGACGGCCTCGGCCGTGAGACCGTGTTCGGCGAGATAGCGCGCGGTGGCGGCGGGAACGGCGGCGAGGTCCGCGACCTCGTCGACCGTTGAAGACATCCGGTGCGCTTCGCGCAGGAAGCGGCCCACGAGATCGTCTTCGAGCGGCGGACGCGGACCTTCGGGATGACGCGCGAGATAGTCGGCGACGACCTCGCGCTCGGACGCGGCAGGCGTCGGAGCACGCCCCTGGGCCGCGCGGATGCGCGCAAGTATGCTGCGACGGGCGGCCGTGGTGTCCATACAGGTCCTCTTATAGTGGGGGGCGGGCTGCGACGATTATACCGACGCAGCCCGCGCCGCGAATGGACCCAACGGACCTTCGGGACCCATGCATCGGCGCGAAATTACTTCCCCGCGCCCTCGTACTCTTCGGGCTGCACGATGCCGAACACCTGACGCAGATACGCGATATAGGCGCGGTCGTCGCACATGTTCTTGCCCGGCGAGTCGGACAGCTTGGCCACGGGCTGGCCATTGCAGCGGACCATCTTGATGACGATCTGCAGCGGCTGGTAGCCGAGGTCATTCGTGAGGTTCGTACCGACGCCGAACGCGAGCCGGCAGCGGCCGCGAAAACGCTCGTAGAGACTCAGAACCTTGGGGATGTCGAGCGCGTCCGAAAAGATCAGCGTCTTCGTGCGCGGGTCGCAGCGGTTGTCTTCGTAGTGCTTGAGCAGACGCTCGCCCCAGTCGAACGGATCGCCCGAATCGTGGCGCGCGCCGTCGAACAGCTTGCAGAAGTACATATCGAAGTCGCGCAGGAACGCCTGCATGCCGTAGACGTCGGACAGCGCAATCCCGAGGTCGCCGCGATACTCCTTGGCCCACATCTCGAAGCCGTAGATCTGCGAGTCGCGCAGACGCGGACCGAGCGCCTGGCACGCCTGCAGATACTCGTGCGCCATCGTGCCGAGCGGCGTGAGGTTGTGCTTCATCGCGTAGTACACGTTGCTCGTGCCCGCGAACTGCTCGCCGAGATCTTCCTTGAGCGTGAGGATCACTTCCTCGTGCCAGCGCTTCGAGAAACGGCGGCGCGTGCCGTAGTCGGCGATCTTGCAGTCGGCGAAATCGGGCTTCGCGCCGAGCATCTCGATCTTGCGGCGCAGACGCTCGCGCCCTTCCTCATAGCTCGGGCGATGGTGCGTGTTGCGGAAATAGACTTCGTTGACGATCGCCAGCACCGGAATCTCGAAGAGGATCGTATGCAGCCACGGCCCCTTGATGTCGATGTCGATTTCGCCGTTGTTCTTCGGCGACGGCGTGACCGAAATGTATTTCTCGTTCAGATGAAACAGCGCAAGGAAGTCGATGAAATCGCTCTTGATGAAACGGAACTGGCGCAGATAATCCAGCTCGGTTTCCGAGAAACGCAGGCGGCAGAGTTTCTGGATTTCGCTTTTGATCTCGTCGACGTAGGGGACGAGATCGACCTCGGGCGTGCGGCAACGGAACCGGTATTCGACGTTCGCGGCCGGGAAACGATGCAGCACCACCTGCATCATCGTGAATTTGTACAGATCGGTATCGAGCAGCGAAGTAATGATCATGGTGAGCCAGCCGGACTGCATTGTGTGGGCGCCGCAGGCGCGGTGCGCCCATGTTACCCGAACGTCCGCGCAGGCTGCCGCGCCGCCCGCACGTCCGCATCGCCAGAAGGGGTACTTTGCCCGCCCGCGCGGCACGCCATAAACTAATCACGAAACGATCTAAGAACCCGCATGGGGTCGTTGACTGGGGGAATTGGCGTTCAGTTACAATGCCTTTTTTTGGCGTTCGCGCCATTTTCCCGATACAAAGCCTGCAGGAGTTGCCTGAATGACTCACGTTGTGACCGAAAGCTGCATCAAGTGCCGCTATACCGACTGCGTCGATGTGTGCCCGGTGGACTGCTTTCGCGAAGGTCCCAACTTCCTCGCGATCGATCCGGACGAGTGCATCGACTGCGCCGTGTGCGTGGCCGAGTGCCCGGTGAATGCCATCTTCGCCGAAGAGGACGTGCCCGGCGACCAGCAACAGTTCATCGAACTGAACGCCGATCTGGCGAAGGGCTGGCCGAGCATCACCAAGACGAAGGCGCCGCTGCCCGAAGCCGACGAATTCAAGGACGTGAAGGACAAGCTCGCGCTGCTCGCGCGCTAAGCACGCCGGTCTCACGACCTCGCGGCCCGGGCGAGAGCCGCCGCGCCCTGCGGCGCTCGTTCGCGCGCTTTCCTTCGCGCACTCGCTCGATGCGCGGCCCGGGGAGTCTGTTCTTTGTTTCCCGGATGTCGCAGAGGGTATTGACAGATCCCGTGTCGCCCCATAGAATCTCGTTCTCTGCTTTTGTTGATCCCCGATAGCTCAGTCGGTAGAGCGCCGGACTGTTAATCCGTAGGTCCCTGGTTCGAGCCCAGGTCGGGGAGCCAAACAACATCAGCGTAAGGACACGAAGGTCCGTTAATCAGTACGGACTTTTTTATGTAGTGAAGATTGCTGTATAGCTGTTCCCCGATAGCTCAGTCGGTAGAGCGCCGGACTGTTAATCCGTAGGTCCCTGGTTCGAGCCCAGGTCGGGGAGCCAAAATCGAAGGCGTTGCACGAGATTCGTGCAACGCCTTTTTCTTTTGCGGCGCATTTTCCCGCTCAATTCGATCAGCAGCCCTTATCACGTGCGCGGCTGTCTGCCGGCGCTTCTTCGCGATCGCGCAGACCGTAATCGCGCATGACGGCCGCCACACGCAAGCGGTAATCGGCAAACACGCCGCCACGCCCCGACGCTTGCGCCTGCCGGTGCTCCTCGGTATTGCGCCACGCGGCCACCGCCGCCTCATCGCGCCAGAACGACAGCGACAGCATATGGTCCGGGTCGGTCACGCTCTGGAAGCGCTCGACGGACAGAAAACCCTCCACGCCTTCGAGCAACGGCTTCAGTCGCGCGGCCATCTGCAGATAGGTCTCGCGCTGCCCGGCGGCCGGCGTAACTTCGAAAATGACTGCAATCATCGCTTGATCACCTCGGCGTGCGGCCCGGAAGCCAATGACAGAAAGAGACGGTCCTCGCGGCGGATAAAGCGCTTTTCGCGCGCGAAGGCATAGTTTGCCCGTCCGAGCGGATCGGCAGCAAGCCGCGCGCGGTAGGCTTCGTAGTCCGCGAGGCTCGCGATGTGATAGACCCCGTATGCGGTCGTAGCGGACCCTTCGTGCGGCGCGAAGTAACCGACGAGATCGGCGCCGCAACGCGGGATCGCCTGCCCCCAGTTGCGTGCGTACTCTTCGAATTCGGCCCTCTGGAACGGGTCGATTTCATAGCGGATGAAACAGGTGATCATGGCGCCCTCCTTACGTGGATGATGCCCTGCATCGTAGAACCCGGACGACGCCGGATACTTCGGCCGTCACCGAAATATCGCGGCGGCGGGCCGCCGTAGAATCGACCATACGAAGCCGCCAGGAGACAAGCCGATGCCGACCCATCATCACGCCATCGCCGAAATCGCGAGCCTGCTCGGCGATCCGGCCCGCGCCGGCATGCTCGCCGCACTGATGGACGGCCGCGCGCTGACCGCGTCGGAACTGGCCCACGTGGCGGGCATTACCGCGCAGACCGCCAGCGGACACCTGGCCCGGCTCACGCAAGCCGGCCTGCTCGTGATGGAGCGTCAGGGGCGGCATCACTACCACCGCGTCGCGTCGCCGGCGGTGGCGCAGATGCTCGAAAGCGTGATGGCCGTGGCGACGGCGCTCGGCGACGAACGCGGCCAGCGCGCGCATGCGCTCACGACCGGTCCGCGCGACGATGCCATGCGTCGCGCCCGCACGTGCTACGACCACCTGGCCGGCCGGGTCGCCGTCGCCATGGCCGAGCGGATGATCGAGCGCGGCCACATCGAACTCTCTGCCGATGGCGGCGTCCTGACGCCGGACGGCCTGACGTTCCTGCGCGGGCTTTCGGTCGAACTCGATGAGGCGCAGGCCGCGGGCAAGACGTCCGCCCGCGCGCGCCGCCCTGTGTTCTGCCGCCCTTGCATGGACTGGAGCGAGCGACGCTTTCACATCGCCGGAACCGTGGGGACCGCGCTGTGCCGCGCGTGCCTCGCGCAAGGCTGGATGCGGCGCATCGAAGGCTCGCGCGCGCTCACCATTACATCGGCCGGACATATCGCGCTCACCCAGGCGTTCGGGGCCAGCGTCGTCGCCTGACCGCCACGCCCCCCACGCTGACGCCTTCCATCCCCGATAATGACGTTTCGTCATCCTCGGGTATTTCCATGAAAGCGTCTCGTGTCCTCTCCACCGTCCTTTACGCGGCACTCGCCGGCGTCTGCCTCGGTAATCTGAGCGCCGCGCAAGCCGAAGAAATCGGCAGCGTGAACACCAACTTCCACATCACCGGATCGGACCGCGTGGTCGTCGAGGCCTATGACGATCCCGCCGTGTCGGGCGTCACGTGCTACGTCTCGCGCGCGCGCACCGGTGGCGTGAAAGGCACGCTCGGCATTGCCGAGGACCCGACCGAGGCGTCGATCGCCTGCCGGCAGGTCGGGCCGATCGCGTTCAAAGGACCGCTCAAAAAGCAGGACGACGTGTTCAGCGAACGCATGTCGCTGATCTTCAAGACGCTGCACGTCGTGCGCATCGTCGACGCCAAACGCAACACGCTCGTCTATTTGACCTACAGCGATCGCGTCGTGAGCGGTAGCGCGAAAAACAGCGTCTCGGCCGTACCGATGCCCGCCGGCACGACGATCCCGCTGCACTGAACTCCGCTGCACTACACTGAAGGCCTGTTTTCCCCGCTGCGCGCGCCGCCATGACCTCCCGCCGCTTCCGCGATTCCGCCCGCTACTGGCGCACGCCGCTCGTGCCCGGCGCGGACCTGCTCACGGCCGAATATCACGCCCAGGCCTTCGCGCCGCACTGGCACGAGGCGTACACGATTCCCGTGATCGAGGACGGCGCGGAGTGCTATCACTACCGGGGCACGCAGTACGTGGCCGAGGCAGGCACCGTGCCGGTCATCAATCCGGGAGAGGTCCACACGGGCTCGCGCGCGGTCGACGAGGGCTGGCGTTACCGCGTCATGTACCTTCCGGTCGATCATCTGCACACGCTCGCCACGACCATTGCGGGCCGCGCGCAGCCGCTGCCGTGGTTCAGCGCCGAGGTGATCCGCGATCGCGATCTGGCCGCGCGTCTAGCGCGCGCCCACCGTCTGCTCGAAGCCGATGCCGACTGGCGCCGCGCCGCCGCGCGGGCGTTCACCGCAGTCGATCCCTGCATCGATCCCTGCATCGATCCCGACGCCCATCACGACGTGCTCGCAGCGGAAGAAGCCTTGCTCGGCGCCCTCAGTACGCTGCTCATCCGTCACGGACACACGCAAGCAGCCCCGCTGCGGCCGCATCCCGGCGATGCGCGTGTCGAGACGATGAAGGCGCTTCTCGCGGCCGATCTGGCGACGCCGCTGCGCGTAGCCGATCTCGCGCGGGAGGTGGGCCTCTCGCCGTTTCATGCGACGCGCCTTTTCACCGGCGCGACGGGCCTGCCGCCGCACGCCTGGCGCACGCAGTTGCGCCTGCAACGCGCGCTCGCGCCGCTGCGTGCGGGCGTCACGGTTGCCGACGTGGCCGCCGCCAGCGGCTTCACCGATCAGAGCCATTTCACGCGCCACTTCCGCCGCATGTTCGGCGTGCCGCCGGGGCGCTGGCAGGCGTCGTAGCGCCTTACCCACCAGCAAAAACGTACAAGCCACGCAAGCGCGCAACCGCTATGCTCTCGTCCTGCTTCAGGAGGACAGTTTGACCACCCACCCCACCCGTTCCCAGGACTTCATCGCCGGCGCGCGCGACACGATCCCCATGATGATCGGCGCCGCCCCGTTCGGCGTGATCTTCGGCACGCTCGTCACTTCGGGTCCGCTTGCGCTCTGGCACGGCCAGTTGATGTCGCTCGCGGTCTTCGCGGGCTCCGCGCAATTCATCGCGCTCGGACTCATTGCCTCGCACGCGACCTTCGTCGTGATTCTCGCGACCACGCTCATCGTGAATCTGCGTCACGTGCTCTACAGCGCGACGCTCGCGCCGTATGTCTCGCATCTGCCGCTGCGCTGGCGTCTCGTGCTCGGCGCCCTGCTCACCGACGAAGTCTTCGCCGTAGCATGGGCGCGCTTTCGCCTGCGCCCGCCCGGCAACGATGTCTCGCCGTGGCACTTCTTCGGCTCCGGCGTCGCGATGTACGTGAACTGGCAGATCTGGAGCGCCATCGGCCTGCTGTTCGGCGCCGCGTTCCCGGGGCTGCAGTCGCTCGGCCTCGATTTCGCCATGGTCGCCACGTTCATCGCGATCGTCGTGCCGCAGCTCGTCGCCGTACGCTATGTCGCCGCCGCCGTCACCTCCGGCGCGCTCGCGTTCTTCTGGCAAGGCTGGCCGTACAAGCTCGGGCTGCTTGCCGCCGTGCTCGCCGGCGTGATCGTGGGCATCGTGCTCTCGCGCTCGCACGACCCGGACGAAAACCCGGACGAAGACAGCGCCGCCAGCACGTCCAACCACTCCACGGGAGCCGGACAATGAGCTATGTGATCCTGATCTTCGGCATGGCCCTCATCACCTGGCTCGTGCGCACCGCCGTGTTCGTGCTCGGCGAGCGGCTCGTGTTCCCGCCGCTCGTGCGCACGGCGCTGGGCTTCGTGCCCGTCACCGTGCTCACCGCGATCATCGTGCCGATGGCCGTCTCGCCGCACGGCCACGGCGCCGAACTCACGTGGC
>Ga0131853_10009553_pt1 | contig 17747 bp, 11 predicted proteins | sample TergutLab28metaG_FD_92764 | JGI IMG/M metagenome (GOLD analysis project Ga0131853, IMG submission 92764) | Labiotermes labralis P1 segment gut microbial communities from Petit-Saut dam, French Guiana - Lab288 P1 (version 2) (version 2) | ecosystem: Host-associated > Arthropoda: Insects >... | reverse complement strand
GTAAGTGAAAGGCTTCTCTGGTGTAACTTTTGGGTAACCTGTTTGAATTACCGAAGTAGAAACTTCGGCTGGAGGAGGGTAAGTGAAAGGCTTCCCTGGTGTAACTTTTGGGTAACCTGTTTCGGTTACCGAAGTAGAAACTTCGACTGGAGGAGGGTAAGTGAAAGGCTTCTCTGGTGTAACTTTTGGGTAACCTGTTTGAATTACCGAAATAGAAACTTCGGCTGGAGGAGGGTAAGTGAAAGGCTTCTCTGGTGTAACTTTTGGGTAACCTGTTTGAATTACCGAAGTAGAAACTTCGACTGGAGGAGGGTAAGTGAAAGGTTTCTCTGGTGTAACTTTTGGGTAACCCGTTTGAATTACCGAAGTAGAAACTTCGGCTGGAGGAGGGTAAGTGAAAGGCTTCTCTGGTGTAACTTTTGGGTAACCCGTTTGAATTACCGAAGGAGAAACTTCGGCTGGAGGAAGGTAAGTGAAAGGCTGCTCTGGTGTAACTTTTGGGTAACCTGTTTGAATTACCGAAGTAGAAACTTCGGCTGGACGAGGGTAAGTGAAAGGCTTCCCTGGTGTAAATTTTGGGTAACCTTGAAAACTTTCAAGCCCTTCGTATCGAGGAATGGTTTCACTGGCAACCTTCGCCCATAAAATCCATGTTGCTAAGGCACCTGCAATAGGAAGTAAATTACAAAATGTGTGAAATTCTGTTATACTAAATTTCTTTGTAACTACTGCCATACTGATGATGCGTTATTAGCCACCACACCTCCGTTAACTGTTTAACATGCAGACATCATATTATTAAACAGTCCATGTTTTAGACACCGATTTAAGTAGTGTATTATTCCACTTTCATTACTAAATCCCTTACTGCAATACTCATCAGACAGTAGTTCGGATAATTCTGTGCGAATTATACATGGTGAGAGGTGAGAGCAACATTCTTCAAAATTAACACAAGTTTAAACTTTGCTTTTATTAAATAAATAGCCGATATGATGTAAGATGCGCTAAAGGGGCCATAAAACACATGCATTTACCTAACACAATTCTCTGTTAAGCAATTATCATTATTATTATTAAAAATATTTCACATCTTAACTCACAGCTACACAGCTCGTTTCTACAGAGCCATCTTCAGGTTGAGCTTTTTAAAAAGTTACTGCATACAACTGACAACGTTTTGTTGAATACGAGATTTTTAATAATAATTGATAAACAGAGAGTTGTGTTAGCCTGTATACTTCATATATTTATACATTACTGTTCCCGTGTGGAGTTACCGGTCTCCCATCGGGTGCCTCCCCAGGCGGTGGATAGGGGAACGCTCGCCAGATATGGAGGGTACCGGGGAAATAAAATACCCGAGGCAGGCCAAAACCAGTACCGCTGCCTTGCGGTTGGCAGAGGGATCTGTAAAGACTAGGGGAAGAAAACCTCGAAAAAACTCACCTGGTCCTCCAGGTTGGGGGTTATGCGAAGGGCCAGCTACCCATTCATGTGAAGCTAAAGACTCTCAACGAAGGAATGGAACTGAATGGTTTAATGGATGCAGACGAAAGCGTGTACAAAGGAATATGAGTAATAAACTACGTATTGATACTTGGAATGTGAAAAAACTACTTAAACCCGGTAAAATGCAAGAACTTGCTGAGGAACTGGCCAAGACACAACTGGAAATAAATTAGATAAACTGATAAAACAAAAAAATGTAGTCAATTATATTAAAGCTCAAAGACTAAGCTGGTTTGATTACGTACAGAGAATGCCAGATACCAGAACAGTCAGGCAGATATTTAAATGGAATCCTCTAACTAAAAGATCACAAATAAGACCCAAGTACCGATGGGAGGATAAGGTCAAAGAGGACATTTGCCAAATGAAGGTTAAAAATTGGATAACCTGCGTCCAGGATCGAGGGAAATGGAAAGATGTCGTTGAGAAGGCCATAACTTTCAACCACTAAAGGAAGTTCAGTGCCTGAAGAAGAAGAAGATATTACTGTTCATTGAACACGACGGGGACGTCCCACGTGAAAATCATGCACTTACCTGCTGATCGAAAAGTATAAAGAAATAAACCGCAGTACACATGGAAAGGAAGCATCCATGAGCACTGGCTGCCCTCGTTTTCTCGATATACTGCGATCCTTTCTACCCACGTGGTTTATTCATCTGCCCTGAGGATGGTGGTAACATTTTTCCTCGAAACGCTGGCAAATTTATGCTAGACTACACCACGTTACACCCCAGAATACGGTAATCAACACGTATTTTTCAGATTTAATTACCTCATGCACTTACATGGCCTTGATTCTTCTCGTAACGTAACAAACAACACATATTTCTTCTTACTTCCATAAAACGTGTCATCTGGTTTGTTCAGAACTTGCTTAGCTCTCTGAAGGAAGTCGAACTTCTCTATCTCAAAATCTAAAAGATATCTTCCAGGGTATAAAGAACCAGGGACGTAATATCTACCACCTTTCCTGAGAAACCGGCTCCTTTCATCTTCACCTTCTATTTTGAAGATGGAGGCAACAGTTACTTTCGATACGTCGGAATCTATACCCGAACCTACACGGCGTCATGACCCAGAAGACGGTATCCTTTAAAATGATTATCGTGAGAATTTCCAACGCATATCCACTCTTGTCGCTCTATCCTGTCAGCATTCATCCGGTGTAATACTCAAATTATGAATGAATACGCTTAACCTATGCCTACTGCTTCGACTTAATTTGCAGTGTTGTTCAGGCAATGTTACTTCAGTTATAATATTAATTACTATTTATTTACTTCTGTGTCTGTTCCGTATCTGTCACGTTTATGTCATAATCTTGCTATCGCACTCTTATTAAGTATATATTCTTCTAACAGAAAGAAAACAAAATAAACGCCAGCAACTATTCCATTAGACTAAGGGCTAGTTTTCCCCATATTAAATTTTGTAACTCCTTTTAAAAATGCTCCGCCTATCAATAAAATTCTATATTTTCAATATAAACAGTTTTTTACATATTAGCAGCTCTATATAAAATCGAAAATACAAACACTGCCAAAAGCCATGAAAATAATATTTAACATTTTTACACTATCGTGCTGCCGTTTTGGAACTACTTGTGACACAGTTAATAATATCTGTATTAATAACTGTCCAAGGAGATGCAACACAAAGCAGTCTATTTATTATTCTGCAAGTTCAGTCTACATGTTTCGGGTGTCAAACACAACCATCATATGGAGTACACAAAACTGTAACTACAGCCTCCGGTACTGGTCATATTTTTTGTGCAGCTACTTCCCTCCAACGTGGCCAAGATTGGCCACGTTGGAGGGAGGTAGCTACACAGTACTGGAGGCTGTAGTTACAGTTTTGTGTACTCCTGATGATGGGTGTGGTTGACGCCCGAAACATGTAGAGTGAACTTGCAGAAAAATAAATAGACTGTTTTGTGTTGCATCTCGTTGGACAATTATTAATACAGATCAGCGATGCACGGAACCATAAACATGAAATTAATAATATCAGTACAGCATTCCACAAATTTCAAGTTACAGCAGCTTCCTTCGGAAGAATAAAACAGTATACTTGGTAACTGAAAGACATCACGAATATAACCACAAAATAAAACATAGCTTGATCTACAATTTCGGAAAAACAGTGGCACTTGAAGAGGCTTTTTCTTTTGTCGCATTGAGTGATGTTTCCTTACCGTGGCTCCCATACACGAAAACCAGACTTCACCTTCCCTCCACTGCCCTCTATTTGGTATTACATGTTTGTAAAATATTGAAAATCTGTATAGATGCTTATAACTTCTAGTGACGCCTTTGAGAGTATGACAATAATCAAAGTATTTGTACATTGCAGTAACAAGATAGGCATAAGTTAATAGGTAATAATATGAAGATGGGACATTCACCTAGACCAAGACTTCTCAAATCGTTTTTCATGCGACCCACAATCGTTACGTCACATCCGTCTTGAGACCCCAATCATATCACTATCGACCCAACATCCCATATTAATCCGTCGCGTTCTCGTCATTATTTTGCGAGTTCACGACCCACCAAAAGTATCTCGCGACCCTGGGTTTGGTTTTGGGTTTCCCTGCCTCAGACAAACAAAGAAAACCTGTGGAAACGCATCAGACAATACAGAAGATAATTCAACCGAGATTTGTACCCAGTGACTTAACAATTACGGCAGCACTATTCTACTACATAAGACGAAACTGAACATAACGCTCGATTCGCTAGTTACTCGCAAATCGCCACACCACGGAATGCATGAATTTCCGTATTAATTAGTTTACATTTTCGATGCCACAAAGAAATTAAATTTCGTTTACGTGTCTGCTTTTATGACTGCGCCTACACAAACATCAGCAATAAAGTAAACGATGTGCAGCCATTGCCTACGGCATCGTAAATGAAGCCCCAACAACAATACTACAAAGCTGCTACATCCTTCCAGGTCAGTCTGTCGCACGCCAAGAAAGCAATGGTGGAAATTTTATTAGTGGCGGAAAACCGGACGCACTCAGATGACCGGCCCCCAGTGCCACTTCGTCACCCGGAAATGAACCCGATACTCTGCGGTGAGCAGACACAGTCTAAACGCCTAAGATATGGAACGGAGCTATGGCCGTTTATTGTTTCTTGCGCAACGTTGCACACTTCCCATGAAGAGAGTCGAATAAAACTAGTGCACATTATTGAGGTCTAAACACATCGTATGCCATGTGCAAACTCTGGAGAACAATAGGCGATTTGGGGGAAAACTTTACAGACTCGTTGTGAAGAACGCATAAGAATGGTGATCATACTGAACCCAGCAAATAAAAATTAATTTCACAGCATAAATTCTGAAGTGCAGTTCCCAGATTTCGAATTTCGTCCAAATTATTTCGTTATTTCCGGGTAAGAAATGGGCGGAGAAACAGACAGGTACTGCCTCCCCATTATGCATTCATTCATACACGGTGTGCAAGAAACGCATATAACAGTGTCATATAGCACTGTGTGTGTGTGCGTGTGTGTGTGTTTGTGTGTCGTATCACTCACCAGTAACAAACACTTCACACCACATGCTGGTCACCTCTTCACAGCACGGTAACTCCTGCTCTACTGAAGCGTCAAATATCACTTTCCCCATACATTTTCATTCTCACGTGGTCATCTTTAACCTCATCTGCCCTCTCCCCCACCCCTCTCCACCAAGTTACATATTTAACATTCCACACAAGAACTTCTATATTTTACCAGTGGCGGCTTGTAACATTAACCATCAGTTGAAAACAACACACTAAAGGTACAGATTTCTGTCGTTGCAGCTGTTACAAATATTACCATTATTATTATTATTATTATTATTATTATTATTATTAGTCATAAATGCAATATAAAAATTACAAGAAAACATGTGTAAGATAAAAAGCTCGAAGTAGAGGCCTGCACATAAAGAAAATCTATTCGTGATACTATGCAAGAAAATGCAGCAGAACACAATATCAAAGAAGCAGTAAAACTCCACTCCCCAGGCCACACCTCAGTTCCAGCCAGTACACCACACCGTCAACACATCACCTACACGCGGCCGTTTCACCTTTTACAGCATTCCCCGAAGTAATGCTGCACTGACGTAAAATATCACTTTGTTACAGGATTTGAACTCAACATATTACTACACCAAGCATCACTCCGCACACTAAGCAGTGTTAACTCCAAAGATTTTAATAATTATCCATTTTTAATTTGTGGGCCGGGTAGCTCAGTCGGTATAGCGACTGACTACGGGCTGAATGGTCCGGGATCGAATCCCGGTGGGGACGAGATTCTCCGCCCACCCAGACCGGCCCTGCGGCCCACCCAGCCTCCTGTAAAATGGGTATCAGGTCTTTCCCGGGGGTAAAGTGCGGCCGGAGCGTGCTGCTGACCACTCACTCCCTTCTAGTCCCGCGGTCATGGAAGAGTAGAGCTATACCTCTACCCACCTTCTCGGCCACACCGGGCCTGTAATGGGAACGCTTACACTTTTGTTTTTAATTTGACGTGCATTGTGATAAATTCTTCTAATAAAACCAACTAGATGCACTAATTTCTCAAATTTATTTTTGGAATAAAACTCCATATGTTTCGGACAGTTCCTCTGTCCATCATCAGGAGTTTTCACTGTACACACAGCAATGATGTATGTCGTACAAATATGCTGACAGTCAATTATCCATTTTTAAGTTATAGGACTTAAATGATTTTAACCAAAATTATAATTTTAATCATTATGTAGTTCTGGTGACTCGGGCAACCACATTTGTATTTTTGTATTCTTGCATAAGAGCACCATCCTGAGGATGGCCGGAATGCCGGCCGAAACATGTTGGTGAGAATTCTGGGAATAAAATATATCATAAACGCCAAGTGAATTTGTTGGCTTTTTATATATTTTGTAAGCAGTAAAACAGTGAATTTAGTGACCAACCAACAACGGACAGCTTCCTCCTTCGGACGCCAACAATTGCTCAGATACCCACATTTCGCACCTTTTATACAGCCTAAAGGTTCATTACACAATTCATAACACCACTCTACTGGGCCTTATCCTGAGCTTTATCAAGAAAATAACGGACTATGATTTCTACCAAACGCGATTCGTGTAATTTATACCAATTTCAGAGACACGTAGCTATCATTATTCCCAGTTAATATTGCACTGTATGCAACAAAAGTAAAACAAGTATAGGCATGCCTTCAGGCATCAGCATTAACAAACAACACTGAGATCACCGGTTCAAATCCTGTTCGAGACATGCGCGTTATAGCAGCAGTTGGCTTGTGTTGTCCTGGAATGGGACGATACCATCCAAGTAATCATATCAGTGTTCAGAAAGACTAACACTTGCGTAATTAATTCTGAACTGTAATAGGCCGGAGAGCCTAAATGGCGACAGCTGAAGGCACAGCACAATGGCCTAATATCACTCCAAACTGGCAGGTGTTGTAGCTGGATGCTGCAACTTCTATCAACAAACGTACTTTATGGTCTTACGTGAAGTAATTAAATTTAATCCAGTACTATTTATTGAAGTACAGGCTTCACAGCACATGTACTAATCATAAAGCCAGCATAAGAACACAAATACAACAAAAGAACAGTACAAATACACAACAACTGATAACTAAACAAACAGAACAAAAGAAACAAATATAGCGACAAAAAGCATAAAGAAATATAAAGTACTGGGACAAAAATCCTAACCCTGAAAAACTTTCATAAATTGGTTACAGAATGCCACAAATTTGTGCATAATCTGTTTCATTTGAGTAACTGACTCCGTAAAGATATGTACACCTTTGCACACACGGCTAGCAGCAGAAACACAGCTAACAAAAGGAGAGGTTTTTACAAACGCAAGTAAGCAGGGACGAATTTCTGAAATTACGGGGAAGAACTCGAATACCAGTAATGTCCAAAGGAGACGCGCAACATTTTAAAGCTGAATGAACAGAAATTAAAAACAATGCATCAAGATGGAATCTTATGTCGTACGGAGTATGAAGCTTTAGAACTTCAAGAGAATACCCGTAAGTAACATGGTCATGAGAAAACATACAATTTTGATACAGGGCTACGAACTTCTGCTGAATGCCTTCCATCTCTTTAACGTCAACAAGCGTTACAGAATTCTAAACGGTTCTGGTATACTCAAGCTTGGGTCTAACTAGTACTAAATACAACATGTAATACGCTATCAATGATTGAACAGCACAAGCTTAGAGTTGGAATTAAGCTCAGCATCCTTAAGGAAAGGGAGAAAGAACAGCCTAAATGTGCGCGTAAATGCAATCTGGGGTCAAGTTGTACCCCGAGGTCTGTGACAGTGTCCGTAGGGGTTATATAACAGTCACGCATTTTATAAACATACTAAAGAACATTTGTGTTCCTAGTAAAGGTAACAAGGTAATGACTTGTTACTATTCTGTACTAACAAAATCGAAGAGCCGGCATCCCTAATTTCAACATCTTTCATGAAACATAACAAGAAAAATGTTAATTTACCCAGACTAAAGACGTGTATTTACAAACACGACGATGAACTATTGGGTCATAAAAAGAATGAACACATTCTCCTCTACCTGTCTATACAGGAGCTACTTCCCTTCTAAGCGCCTCTTTTCCCTTCCCATCAATTATCATTTTTATTTGGTTTATCCTTTCGCCTGTTTCCGTTTTAGAGTTGTTATTGGTCTTGACAGGAAATACGCCCAATACACTAGGGTGGGAGGGTATGCGACCAATATAAACCGAAACCAGCCGTGCTCCCTCTTTCCCTGACCTGCATATAGTTAAACACGTACATGCCAGTTGCATGACATGGGATAATGTTTATGTAAACTCCAGTATCTTAAATTAGATCGATACGACTGAAGATAGGCAATTTTTAGAACATTTGCGAAGTAGCAATTAACGGTTCGTGTAGATTACTGGCTGTATCGGATCGACGTCGACCAACGTTAATTTCTCCATCAACGGTCGGTGATGGACACGGCTTCCTCAAATTTCCGCTATTCATATATTTCGAGTTGAGACATACGGACCGACAGATGCAAGGATTACACCTCCTCATTAACTGCTGCATACAACAGAATCCTTCTTGAAAAGCTAATAGTCGTCCAGCTAGTCCAAAACATTGTTTCCCGTGAATGGAATCCCGACGGTGTACGTACTCAGCGCGACACGCCAAGGGCTTTTAACCCAGCTCCAAAAGCCGTAGGACCACTTCATGTCGGCTTTCCTCGACTATTTATTCAACACACTTGCAGCTGCTGTTTCCCCATAGAGCCACCTGACATCGCCGGGACAAGGTACCCACATAACAAGCAACCTGCCCAGTATGTATGCATTTTGTGTACTCATGGCCAGATCTCAAACAAATCCAAAGCCAATGCTGACACAGGCCAGTGCTTCTCGTGCTACATTTCAGTTTCTGTGGGGGTCCAAACATAATGACGCAAACTCGGTGACATTGGGCCCATTCCGATCAGAACTTTCACTTGAAGTGACGGACAACATTCGAACTTGCTCTTCGGCCCAAGGCCATCTTACCTGTGACAGCCCACAGAACTCCGTCCCATAAACAATTCAACTAACGTGGCAAGGGACCTTTGAAAGACATGGATTTGTAAGACCTTCATACGACCTTTTCCAATTAGAAAAAATAAACGGGACATTCCCTCAACTCGGCTTAAATGTCAGCGTTCCAAGTCCCCTAATTAAGTGGACACAAAAATACATGCAATTAATTCACGGAGCGCAATCCGCCTTATGAAACTGATAGTAGCTCAACGTGTCAAGAAAGTTTGCAATGTAGCATTTTATTACCCACTCACAAGCGATGCACACCTCCCCGCCGCAGCATAAATACGTAAGCTCTACTGTTGCAAATTGGATAGTACTCATTCCGTCCATTATTCTTACATGCACTCACAGTTACCAACAATATGGGATTGCGTGAGGTCAGGTGTAAATGACATCTGCGCTCTTTTGGGGTTTTATGCAGCGTACAATGGTAGTTCTACGCTGCGTTAAATCCCAAAAAGAGCGCAGACATGAATCTGGAATTTATGTACTTGAGATTCCGTGATGGTGTCGCCTTGGCGCCGACTGATGTAGCAGTTTTTAGAGGTTATGTTCACATTTTAATCCTACTATCTGCATTGATTGGTAAATGTGATTGACGTTAAGATCTATTTTAATATTGCCCTCCCACACTCACACCTAATGTTCGTAAATGGTCTCCATATATATATATATATATATATATATGTGTGTGTGTGTGTGTGTGTACATTATATATACGTTTACATATAAACACACACACTTTATATGCAATTCACATCTCTCCCGTTTATTCACTATGTTCTCCCCATACCAGACGCCTTGATTAACCATTCTAATACCACGTGGTTGCAAACCCACAATCAAACGCTCCTCGTTGTGCAATTTTCTCAGACCTCCAGTTGTCTCTTCCCAAGAATGTCGCAATTAGTTCTCAGTTCTTCGATTAAACACGAAGTTCCACGTCCACTCAAACAAAAGTTAATATTATATGAAGAATGTTACCGTCTTCCGGGATGGAACCATGCCGAAACGTCGGTATATTTCTACCAGATGACATGACCTTATACCCTGTACCCCAATTCCATAACACGGTAACCCTCACCCTCACTACCACGACAGCGTTAGTTCTTGGACAGTTGTGTACACACTGACGTTCAGGGGACCGTGCATCATGATAAATTCTTATAATAAAACCAACTAGATGCACTAATTTCTCAAATTTTTTTTGGAATAAAACTCTACATGTTTCGGACAGTTCCTCTGTCCATCATCCTGATCCTGCTCACACGCTGTCAGCAAAACTGTATGGCATATACCATTGCTGTGTGTACAGTGAAAAATTCCTGATGATGGACAGAGGAACTGTCCCAAACATGTAAAGTTTTATTCCAAAAATAAATTTCAGAGGAACTGTCCCAAACATGTAAAGTTTTATTCCAAAAATAAATTTGAGAAATTAGTGCATCTAGTTGGTTTTATTATAAGAAGTGTACACGCTGTTATAGCGTTTAGGATTCAGCAGTAAACGGTGCGGTATACTGAATGGTAGCTACTGTATTACAGCTTGTCACAATCTAAGAACTCAGCTGTAACTGAAATCACCGTTGCGGTTGGCGTTCTAAAGTTTTGCAATAATCTGATATGTAGCGCAGAGGTGAAGAAGTCGCCGGTACCAGGGTTGCCATAGCGACCAAATTTTGTTGTAGGTGCCTAATATTTTTGGGCTCTCAGTATGACGCTTTCTTCATACCACCCTTCTGGCACATATAATTCTGAGATGGCTCCTAGATTTTTGGAAAATTTGAGCAACCCTGACTTTGTGCCTATTTCTGCCAAAGGTATACAGCAGCCGTCGATGAATATGACGAAACCACATATTTGTGTCGTTTCGAAATCAAAATACGAGTGATATTTAAAAGTTCTGTACACTGTAGTCCTGTGCAAAACCAGATTACTTAATTAACAAAATATATGGGCAGAATCTCAATGTAATTTCCATTCTCTCTTATCAGGGGCGGTCTGGTTACCGTAGTCAGTACAGCGACTCGCTACATGCTGGACGGTCTCTGGTGGGGCGAGATTTTCTGGACCAATCTAGACTGGGCCCGAAGCCCACCCAGCCTCCAGTACAATGGGTACTAAGTTTCTTTCCCGGGAGTAAAGTGAAAGGGGAGTGGCGTTGACCACCCACCCCCTTCTACCGCCAAAGTTTTTATGGGTAAAGCCATAAATCTACCTCCCCACGTGTTGCTTGGCATGTCACGGAGTAGCCTCTACCTGTCTTATCACTGCATCTTACAGTCTGTGTGAGTCTCGTATTCCAGTCGACGGGCCGTCTTTGTTGGTCTGTCTGATAACTCGGGTCACGTCACTGGACGCGTCGTCAATGTTATCGAAGGGTCTCAGCTGGCCAATTCCCGGCGCCTTGCGTCTGAAATGTTTAACAATTCAAATCATAAACATATATAAAACAATATCATATAAGGCAGATGGTTTAATACATACAAGTTTCACACATGGATGTTTACCAGAGCCTGGGCAAATGTCCCCAACTTGGTATTAAGGGAAAAGTTCTATTAAATGTTCATGATCCATTCACAAATTTTATTTCCATCTACAGCACAAAGCTAGTTTTACGCTCCCACATGTTTCGGCTACCTATTGTAGACATCATCAGGTAGCCACAATAGTATAAAACACAAGCAGCGTATCGTATGTCGGTAAGTGGTAAATATACGTGCACATATACTCGTATTAGCTTTTTGTAACACACAAATTATGCACAGTTTTATGAAGAGTATTCAGATTATAATTAAAATACAAGTGAAATTTTAAAACATGAAATGTTGGAATGTAAAAACTCTATCTCCAGGCACCTTGCAGTATTAGATATCTCCTGTTTTTGATGGAGTGGAGACCAAAGTGTTAGCACTCCATGTTCGCTGCACAGTGATCGTTTTGCACTGCAAGGAACATGCTGAGTGTCAAGTGTATGACCCAGTGTATGAGACTAAGCACGGATTTATCTAAATAATATGGAATGGGAATTGTCAAGCTTTTTCGCTGGCCTACCACTAAACGAAATTTAACAATTTCACTGTGCCACCAATATTTTTTGTATTTAAAAAAATCTAAAATTGCAGATTGCCTAACAATGGATATGTGTTATGTAATGTTGCCCAGCAGTGCACATATGGCTTATGATTTATTTATTTTTTAACATTTACCATCTTTATATTAAGATTTCTTTTTAAGGCCGTGTACCAATAAACAATGGCTGGCGTACCAGTTGTGGTACGAATTCTAAATTTGGTGTTTTCCATCCGGTTGTTTTAACGTATTATTAGTTTGTAAAACGTTTTTATTATACTGTCTTTATACACCAATGTGGTGCAGTTGTCTGTATTATTGCACTGATCTACTAAGCTACATGTTTCGGCCCTATAAGGTCATCATCAGGCTTGTATAATAGTGATATTTTAACCAAGGTACCTCGGCAAATGCCGATGTACCTTGGTTAAAATATCACTATTATACAAGCCTGATGATGACCTTATAGGGCCGAAACATGTAGCTTAGTAGATTAATGCAATAATACAGACAACTGCACCACATTGGTGTATAAAGACGGTATAATAAAAAAGTTTTACAAACTAATAATAAGTTGTGGTACGGGTACCACAATTTTAGAAGCCACGATATTGAATATAAAAATTCATATCTAGCGTCACAGGAAACGAACTGCGTCTCCGTCCAAAAGAAAAATCGCTTACGCTAGATTCTGTGGCTAAAATACAGGTTTTTGAACGGAAAGTATGTGGTGCATTTGAAATAGCTAACGAAATGTAAGGCCGATCCCAGTGGCCGCGCGGTCTAAGGCGAGGGTCTGCAGCCGCTCTCTTGCTGGGATTTGCGGGTTCGAATCCCGCTGGGGACACGGATATCTGTCTCTTGTGACTGTTGTGTGTTTTCAGGTAGAGGTCTGTGGGACGAGCCGATCACTCGTCCAAAGGAGTCTTACCAAGTGTGGTGTGTCTGAGTGTGATCGTGAAGCCTCGATAATGAGGCTCTGGCCCACTAAGGACTGTTCCGCCATAGAAAAGGGAGCTGCAAGTTCGGGATGGACACCCTGTAGGCGTAGCTTAAATAATAACAGTAGGCCAGGGGAGAGGAGCGGCAAATCGACCGTGGTACTTAGAAACTTTAATTTACGAAGGAGTCAAGTTAGATGGGGGGGGGAAGATGTGTTTGAACCAGTCCTTAATGTACATACACCCCTCTTCATCACATTTACCCAGCTCTATTATGTGCCCTCTCTTCAATTCAGTAGCCAAAAAAAAATTATTCTTAAGTAGAAAAATATTGGGGGGGGGGGCATTGACCCCCCCCCCCAAGTAACTATTATAGGCACCTTTACATTCTTGAATATTGTTGTCCACATTATACCCTAAAATAAAGAATCCACGGTCGCAAGTAACAAACACTGAAATGCTGTGTATTCCGAAATAAGGGTACATCGCTGAACTGCTGTTTTATTGTAGTTCAAGCAGGAAGGGAAAGAACTGCATCCTTCGTGTTCAGAACTTTGGTATAACAAGATCTGTACACATGTATTTCGCCAGGCACGCTCAGATGTTTCATAAACAGGCACACATACATGTAGGCTTCCTGCGAAAACTGATAGCCTCTCGCAGTCCTGGTGGTGTGCGAGTGACTACCGGACGTACTAGGCAGTTGTTCTAAACAGTCAGTTACCATCGCAACATTCTCGAACAAACTTCAGCCGTGACAAACAGTCACTGAACAAACAATCTTATTCGTACTGCGTACCTTACAGGTTGCGACAGAGTGTAACGAGAAACATAGATACGTAACTACGTTTCGAGGAACACACCGTATCCATCTTCCATTCGAAACTAGGCAAAAGGCCTTCCCACCGAAATATTGTACTTTCTACCAGTCTGCACGACGTCATGACCCAGAAGACTACGATAAGGACTTAAAAGTTAGCATAAAACAATCTCAGGCCGTGTTTAATTAATTTAGTTTAATTCCAACGATCACATTTGTGTTGCATGTTCGACTTTTGCTTCACCCTCATTCTATACAATGTGCAGCCAAGGTCAGTTCGGTCTGTACTGGATGGACGACCACAGAATCGGGTTCTATTCCTGACAGGGGTAAAAGATTTTCTCTTTTCTACAGCTTTCAGCCACTCTCTGAGGCACACCAACTCTCATATCGAATCCGTATTGGGATTCCTTCCCGAAGAATAAAACGGCCGAAGCGGGCTTAGTTTCTTCTAGCATCAATATTAAGAACTTGGGTAAATGTAGGCCTATTTCGGCTGAATCTTTATATATGTACAATGTAGAATAATCCTTGTCTTCACAGGATTATAACCCCTCCGACTCGAGTGCTAATACCTCACCAACACGTGGTGCCCTCCATATGGCTTGAGTGCCACTAGGTATTAACATTCTGCCTACAGAGAATATTTATGTGTTGCGCATGAATATCAGCAAACAGCGATCATTTCTCTACGAAATGAAGCCTCAAAACTGCGCCCTTCTAGGTTATTACGCAGCGAGTAGTGGTAATTCGGGACAATCATCGGTAAGAAATTACCACTAATCGCTGCGTAATGACCCAGAAAAGCGCATTTCTCATCTACTTCACGGCGGAAGCCTGAAATCACGAGCTGAAACTTTATACATAAGCCACGTAACATTTAGTCTTCAAATTAGCCGGCCTCTAACCACGGTGGGCCGGGTCCGATCCCAGGTCAGTCCGTTTGAGATTTGTGGAGGACGAAGTGGCACTGGGACTGGTTTTCTCAGAGCTTCGGTCCTACCCTTCACCAATACTCCATGCCCAGCTTCATATACATGTTGCTCTTACCAGAAGAACAAAAGGGCGAATCGTAGGGAACATCCAAAAGTGATGTTCTTTCGTATGTCGGGGAGTACGGAATAGAAAATTACTTTCGCGTAATCTTCGAACAGTTAATGCAGTGTAACCACAATCGTAGATTTATTACATTTTCTGCAGAGGATACGCATTTGGGTTTTAAGTTCTGATTTGATTTATTCAAACGCGTAAGTTTTACCAAACATCACACAGGAACAAGTACGCGCCGCAAGAAACTATTAATGCATAAGGTTAAAATTTCCCCTCGTCCTCACATAGGTACGAGCTGACAGCCATGAGGGATCACTGTTTCCCTATTGGTTGTAGTGTTCACCACGAAACAATGTCCGTAAAAGTCATCACCGGTATAACGTGTGCAGTAATTCTACAAAAACATTCATACACGAAGAGACGTGCCGCACTCATCCTTTGCTGCCACCTGGTATCATATATTAAAATTATTATCTGTCACAGAAATGAGCCCCTGTGGTCTTAACTGCCATCTACTGTGAGACTGGAGAACTTAACTGACCTTGTCTTCTCAACCACGGATCGGGTCTCAACAGTTGCTGGCACCTACTGAGGGACAGTGGAGTTAGTAGTCATCGTCACACCCACCAGGAGCCGTGAAATGCAACTAGACTAGTGGCTTTCATGTTTGGAGTAGTGGTACGAACTCGTACTGACAAAAGTGAACCAGTCGCTATGATTACTAGGCATTTCCTTATCGTTTCTGTGTAATAAAGAATACAGTCGAACACAACCGCTTTATAAGAAAAACAATAACTATTTTTTTTAAATAACTGCGTTACATGTTTCGACCCAACCGGATTATCATCATATTCCTTCATGTTCTTTTGGTTCCTTTTTTTATCATTGTACATATGGTTGTATGTTTTGTACACTTTTGTTTAGTTTTGCAAGTTATGTATTTTTATTGTTATGTTTATGTATTCTTATTGTTATGTATGTTCTGTTCTATATATTCTGTTTATAATCGTGCCAACTAGCACCCTTCGGCTACCCTGACTGAGGATTTCCCGTGCTTTTTCCTCAGTTGTAAGACAAATGCCAGGGTATAACTCGCAAAGACGGGGCACGGCCCGCACTCTTCCCAATTAGTTTGACCACTCTGGGTTCCCAGAAAGCCTTCCAACCAACGTTGTTAACTGTGTCGTTTTATGTATTGTTTGTGTTGAACTGTGTACTGCCACCGGTTGTCAACCCGATTGCAGTTAACAAACATATCATATCGTATCACATCATATCATATCACATAAAATATGTGAAAGGAGGCTAGTTGTATACCATTACAGTTATTATTCCATGGACTGGAATCTCATCCTTATAGTCACATTACATTCAATATTTCGCTTATTGTAGCTTAGAGGTTTATGGCAAATTATGCTTACAGTTGTGTTCATTAGTGCGTACAAACGAATTATATTTTTATTGACTTAAACTTTTTGTGTATTTCTAAGCGGTTTTAAAGTTCTAACTTGTAGAATTGTATTAAAAACTACACCCTTTCTTTAAAAAAATGATGGAAAATTGACTTTGTTTTTTTACTATTACTATTTTTATGACTACTCCTTGTCATTAGGACTTTTATATTTAGTTTGAATGTTTTTAGTGTCTGTACTGTAATTCTAACGTTTTACTTGTATTGGTCACATAGGTCAACGATAAACAGTCAATGTACCTGCCATTAGGAAAATAAATAAATACATCCTTTCTTCATTCATTATGTTTATGTTTTATCATAAATTAGTCCCATTAAATATCCATTTACACGGATAAACTATCACGTGAGAATAACAGGATAAAGCCGTTCAATTCCGAAATAAACCATCAGACTGCGCTAGGGTAGTCACCTCTCAACATTCGTAAATCTGATATTCCTGAACGAACTCCCACAATGCACGACCACGAGTTTCTTTTTCTGAAAAGTTTCCACGGTACCCCTTCGACAGCCTCAAGAGGCTCTCGGGATAAACTTTCACACGCTTGTTTACAGCCCGCACCTCGTCGTACCAACATATGGCGAAGTTTACTTCCTTATTTGTAATTTTCGCGCGTATATGACAAGCGCAAGACATATATTTAAGAAGAGCAACGTAAACGGACGTGTAAAAGCTGTGAGGAGGAAACTGAATAACACAAAACTGAGTCCGTAATAAACTGCCATCCAGTACCGCGTAACGTCCCGCAAGAGCGAAGTTCTCAATCACATCGCGGCGGAAACCTGAAATTAAGCATGATAAAAAAAATCATCAACAGCGTGTGTGTGCGTGCGTGCGTGCGTGTGAGTGCGTACAAATATGCCCGTAAATAGGAACCACGTGAGACTAGGAGGTGCGCCGGAGTTGCTATTTCTGCTTGTCGCGATAATACCAAAGTCGTCTCTGTGATTAATTAATTACCACACCGTGGAAAAGAATGGGGGAGTTGAGGTAGAATTGGTTAACTTCATGCCCCAGCTGCTTTACACAAGGGGGACGGGCCCCAGTACTCATCGTATAAAGATGGGTCCACACTTGTAACATTACCGCGTAACGTAACACCGTATCGTGACAGTGTGGACGTGCAGCGTGACGCTGCACGTCCACACTTGCTCCGGCCGTAACCGTATCATCCCTTTGATGTGACAGCCAAATACCGACAGCGCACCGAACAAGCCCGTAACGTGACCGCGTAACCAACTTTTGATACGTTAC
>Ga0131853_10009552_pt1 | contig 17747 bp, 10 predicted proteins | sample TergutLab28metaG_FD_92764 | JGI IMG/M metagenome (GOLD analysis project Ga0131853, IMG submission 92764) | Labiotermes labralis P1 segment gut microbial communities from Petit-Saut dam, French Guiana - Lab288 P1 (version 2) (version 2) | ecosystem: Host-associated > Arthropoda: Insects >... | reverse complement strand
ACAAAAACTAATTACTCAGTTACCCAAATAACTATTAAAGCATAAGCTAGTTTCAGATAAAAGGTTCAATTTACAACAAAAATTAATTACTTGCTCTGCATTTTATAATTACATCATCCCAACAAACACACCGATTGTGGCCCAAAGGATACTGCTAACAGACAAATAAGTTTCCATATTATAATCCAGTATATTCGTAGATCGGGAAAGACAGTAACATTAATACGTCTCTTACGTATTATCTGGATATATTCAGATATATCTGTTTCGGAGAGTCTGATACTGCTGCCAGCTGCGCGTCCAATTCGCTGATGGTTGTGCCCCATTTAAATCAATCCGGGGTGCAAAATTTTCCCCTTCCTTCCTCTACCCATTCGAACGTATCCGTCAGAATGATTCGATTACACACACAAATTAGGCCAATCACTGAACTCATTTGCTGACGGTATGCCGGCCAAGGCCTGACATTCCGATCGAAGCATCTGAAGCTACGATGGCAGCTAACCCCCTCTTTTACATCTTCTAGGAGAGTCACTCTTCATATTCTGGGACAAAGGGATAGGAAATGTACTCAAGGTTACAATGACGCGCGTCATCAAGTTTGCACGGCGAACTTTACGCTGACGGTCATAACAATAGTACACAACGATATTACCTTTATTAAGTTCTATTACTACACCCTTTGAAGAACGTGTTATTTACACGCCTACGTTAACTTGGCCTGTCGCAATTTTATCTTCGCACATAATCTCAAATTTTCATCCCCTCGAAATATTTTTTATTGCTAACTTAGAAGCAGGAGTTCGTACATACTTTTTATACCCTACCCACTGTCCGCGTTCCTAGTTTCATATTAGTAGACAATTAATAAATTCTAAATACTGCATTACAAACTTCTTTATTTTAATGAATTGTGCATCATGTAAGTCGCATAGGGAAACAGATAACTCCATAAGAATGTGACGTAAAAACAGGAGTACTAAAGTCATCTGATTATATCATAACACCACACATACAAATGCAAACAATTACGCCTTTGACCGCTCGCGCACTCCCGTTACTTCGTATTGGGCACGAAGTGTGTAATTTGAGTTTCTCTAAAAATTTTTTCTACACACTTTTTTTGTCAAACCAAGAAGAATTCAGAGTATCATAAATTTATGTAGATCCTCAAATACCGTACCTGTTACCTTTGTCCGACCATAACCAGATTTGCGTTTTCTCGACAGATTAGAGTAAAATTCGCCAAAAAAAAAAATCAAGAAAATTTGTCCAGCGGGAACAGAGTTGCTCATTGCCGACAGACAGAAGGACAGACGTAACGAAGCTAACGGCCGCTTTTCACAGCATTGCGAAGGGGCATAAAAGTGCGACATCTACAGAGACTTAATGTAAAGTCAAGACTTAATACATTCCCTTCCACAACTGTACGATCATGTTCAAAAATACGTTTCGTAATTTCACTGAGTGAAAAGGGGCCTTTTTAAAACAGAAAAGACGAAACGTATCAAAATACCTCCAGATTGTTGTTAATTTTTATGATTATTATAATCCTGATAGTTGATTTATATTATTAAACGTAGTGTCAACTTAAGTACCCTTCTCTTTGGTTTATTACTACCACCTTATCTTATTCTCTAACGCAATTCCTACTATTCTGTAACGTGAAGTCCTAAAATCCTACAAACAGATCACAAGCTGAATCCGGCGTTGCAATCATGTCTTCAAAATATTCACATCTTAGTAAAAAAAAAAGTAAACACAGTAATCATTCCGTTTATGAGCACATTTGGTTTCAAACAAATTTCCCGAACAGCGAGAGCCCGTAAACCGAACACCACTTTCCCATTGCCAACTACGGTATAAATTATAATTCTTGCAACTGGTCAACAGATCCTCACCGTGCAAAGAAATTCATCATAACACAACACAGCGAGGTACCTCAGTACGAAAGAAAACTAATAGTAAATTAGTTTATACTATTCATCCCGTTGTGTGTTATATTGAATAAGAACAATAACAGTTTTCAGTCGAGCACAACTATTTTCTTTATTACTACAGCTACATGTTTCGGCAAAATACAAGGCATGTTCAGGCTGCAGGGTTATTTAAAAAAGTAATATACTCTACTTCATTGACATGCTGTATATTACCTGTTTAAATTACTCTACAGCCTGAAGATTGCTTCTGCTTAGCCGAAACATGTAGTTCTGACAATACATGGAATGTATGCGGTCGACTGAAAATTCTTATTTTGCTCTTTCAGTAGTAAATTTCTATACCTAGTCATTAGCCTATGTATAAAAAATTGCTACATTATTCAAGTTGTATGTAAATGCATAATAATCAGGTACCGTTCTTATCATAAACAAGAAATACGAAGAATATCCTTAATATTTCACCGGTACAGAATAGTTAAAATCGAGAACAGGCAACCCTACGACAAAGCTACGAGAACCATGAAAGACGCTGCGATGCTGCTGCTTATGCGCTAGCCGCTCATAGATGCAGCGACGTTCTGCGCATTCAAGATGATTCGGGAACCGACGAAAGCCGAGATGAGACGCCGAAAACAGCGGTCGCTTTGCGACAGGAAGGAGCCCGTATAAGCGAATATTGGCTTACAACTGGAAAGAGGCATTAATTTCCACACCTCATGTATTAAGCGAGACATCAACTGCTCGGATACGGGGGATTACTGTATCTAACAGTACTATAGAACAATCATTCTAGTCCTTCGTGAGCGCTGCTGTACTGTAATTTGGTGTGCGCTCTTACAACATTTAGTTCGGCGGATCAACTACACGAGGTATTGTATTATTGTTAGCCCTGGCTATTGAGTCTATTAACCCGTCGAGACTAAAGTTACTAAGTAACAATGAAACAGTCCGTCTATGCTGCATACTGTTGAATTTACAGATACAGCTATATGCTTTCCTTTTATATATTTCTGAAACTTGAAGCCTGATGATGACTGTTTCGTACAGCCGAAACATGTAGGTTTTTGAATTACAATAATACGGGTTGTGTATAGACGGACTGTGTCATTGTTACGTATTGTATTAATACAACGGGGATGATAAACATTAAGGTTAATATTACTACACTGTATACAATTATTCACTTCGTGTCTCACAGGTAACACAGTATGTTTTCATTATAAACAGCAGCTGTTGAATGTTTTATTTGTAAACAATGGTTGTTAATTGTAAGAATCATACAGAACACATAAATACATTGTGCAGGGCAAATAGGTTTTAGTACTAACCATGAGGTTTGATAGGGTCAGACTCACTTAGACAATACGAGTATACTAGCATACTCGTTGCAACACCAGTTAAGCTAGAGTTTATTAAAGACGTTTGAAGCATCATGTACCTAAAGCAAAATCAATATTTCAATATTAATTTAAAAGAAAAATCCCGGTGCAGTAACGCAGCAGTACGTACGTGTAGATAGTTGTAAAACAAATGCGTACTGCACACGCGAGTACGGCAACTTTCTACATAACACAGCATTTCCGATTAGAACTGATGACCAAGCCAAGCTAGGAATTATGACGTATGTTATTCTGAAACTGACAGCCTATTGGAGATTCAGAATACCACTGGAAATCATAAAATAAACACGGGATTTAACTCGCCCCTTCCTCCAAACATCCTATAATGAGACGCAACTCCGTTATCCTTCCAGACCATACACCAACTTCGTCTAGAGGAAACATGAACTGGAAATTTCTGCTTCAGTCACTGTTGTATAAAATACATTGCTTTTGGTTTGTAGCTAGTGGAACTGATCAGTAACCATGATTCATTGAAGAGGGTAGAGTTAGAAATGGCGGGAGGGGGGGGGGTTGCTGGAGCAAGCTTAGTAGACCGAGCCATTACATTCTACCGCAATGGTAAATCACTATAGCTGCAGTCGATGTTACACCTACAGTTCGAGGAGCCAGAATGATTTCCAACCATTAGAGCAAGGATCGATCGATTGCCGATATCAAACGTTGCCCGAACTTACGACTGACTTCTCCATGCAGCTACATTTTATGGACTACCACCCCTGTTATCCACACCCTCAGCCCTATATCACGATTCCTACCACAAAACCGTCAAAACGAACTTCGTTTAAATTTAATGCTCCTTGCTACCAACTGTAGTCTAACTTTTACTTTAACATTTCTGTGCATACAAAATGTTAGTATTAACGGCAATAAAGTGTCTTAATTCTGCTGTTAATTGGCCTCATGTAAATTCATTTGTGAACATAATACACCCCGGCCAATTAGGTGATAAAAACCGAAAGAAACTTTTTTGTTTGGGTAAGACATCCCCGTTTTGTATTTTTCAATGACGATATCCTTCTATTAGACTAAAGAAACATTTACAGAACAGATTTTGACGTTTTGTTGACCGTGCATCTCAGTATATTTATCTCAGTATTTAACCAACTTGAATGCACAAAATTTGTTTCGTAATTAGTTTTATTTCATGCCTCTACATGTTTCGAGCACATGTGCTCATCTTCAGGTCAAAATTGCATTACACAGCCTCTGATATCATCAAACGTATAGGTGGCCGTCTCGTGCACTAGACTGCCACCTATAGGTGTGATGATACCAGAGGCTGTGTAATGCAATTTTGACCTCCTGATGATGATCACATGTGCTCGAAACATGTACAGGTATGAAATAAAACTTCTTGTGAAACACATTTTGTGTATGAAATTGGTTAAATACTGAGATAAATATACTGAGATGCACGGTCAGCAAAACGTCAAAACCTGTCTCCTCGTTTATGGAAACTAATCGTCGAGTGCTGTATAGGAAAAACTTCATTTTTTTTCTGAGATACATACAAAACATATAAATACTCTGTGGGCAGAATGCAGAATTTTTAAACGTAAAGACTAATGGTGTTACTCTAAAAGCTAGGCTTTAAGATGTTAAAACACTTCGTAGTGCTAAACTACGTGCAGTTGCACCAATAATTTCCATTCCACTCAACATAACCGCTCACACCCCTCGTGCTGGTACGAAAATCCTGATGCGCGTTCCTACCATGCGGATTTTAATTCAGAGTGGATGCTACATATAAAGCTAGATCACACAAATTTCATTAGTACTTCAGCGGAAGAGGAAACACCCGGAAATGGCGACGCCTTTTATGACAATGTCATGTTCAGCGACGCAAAAATGTGTGGCACAAGAGGAGAAAGTTTTACACCGTATTTCATGGGAGACCGACTTCTACCCTCAGACGTTCTGGTGCACGTACGTGAGCCAAAATAAACATGGACTGCGACATTACTGTTTCAGTCATAAGGCTGCGCTGGTCCATCGAAACACGACACTGACCGATCTTTGCTAGTGTCACTGCATTTGATACAGGCTACAAGTCAACACGCGTAGTCACCATTTCTACTTCGTACTTTGGATATACTCCGTTCGAATCCTAGTTAGGAAAGTATATTTGACTTGTAATGTGAGACGTGTAATTTTTTGTTATTCCCAGCAGAGTGCAAAGCGTATCAGTGGATCAAGGTTAACAGTTTCTCTATAAACTGCGGGAGTTAATGTTGTAAAACAGGACGAAAGGATAGTGATTTGGGGCGAAATTTCGGTAAAGATAATGTTCAAGGTTCCGCAATGTTGGAAATAAAAATGAAAATTTTGAAGACAACCTTCTGGTGGAGACTACATACTGTACTTCCAAAGTACAAATAAAGATACATGTGACCCACACAGTCTGTGATCACTGTGTATGTCATACACACACAAACACACACTCGTACACAAGTAATCTTATCATATTCAAACGCCAATGGAGAAGCATATTTTAAAGCTGCCAAAGATATGGTTTGGTATGTTTTAAAATTTCGTTTATTTTCCATAAAATTAACGTTTCTGATTCTCTGTTTTGTATCGTATGGTGAGCAATTCAGGAGATAATAACTGTGTCGTGTAATGAATTCGGGATTCCTGGAACTTTAACATGATTTTGCAAATTTACATACGCCGCAGTGAATCCCAAAGCAAGAAACAGCCTACGATGTGTACGTATTCATAGCATGCCACCATACGAAACACATTAATCAAATTTTAACGATACATCAAACCAAAATATTTCGCCAGTTTTTTCCCCCCTTTTTTATATAGAATGTCACGCAGAAAAGCAGAATATTTTCCAAAGTACCATATCCACATGGAACTGCGATCATTCATCTCAAGAGTACAGACAACCATCATGGCAGGTTTGATTACTTAAAATGGTAAGGCGTTTACTCCGAACTTTGCATAAACCAGTCAAATGGCCTTGTAGGTTCAAATTCACACAGTTGTATTCGTTATTCAGATGAAGATGGACATTGTATTTGGTGATTCTATGGCGCTGTTCAGTCTGCAATTGAATCGGGGATTGACGGACAGACACGCAATTTATAATATACTATGTGTGGGAAAAAAGAAAACATGTCTTTTGGCAATCATGAAACTAATCAATACAGTCAGTACATCAACTGCCATACATTGAAAGAGTTCATTACTAATTGGTAATAAAGTCTGAGGCCACCCACCCAGACTTTTGTACAATGGGGACAATGGTTCATCCCGGGGGTAAGAATGGGTGGAGTTTTGGCTCTTCACCCTACATGCCTTCATGGCGTTGACAAGGAGAACTCAACTTTTTATTACTCCAGATAATTGTTAGAAGTCCCTACTGAATTTATATTTATCTAGAAATTTTAGAAGCCTGCATAGTCTATTCAAAATAGGAAGTCAACTTACGGAAGCAGTTCAAATACTGGCTCACGCTCTTCACCATCTTTCTGTCAGAGTACTTACCTTACCATACGTGAAGGAAGTATCAAATAACAGTGGCTTTACCATGGTTTTGGTGTTAATATCATGATAGTACGAATTTGTGTGGCATCCAGGTCGATGGAAGCGCCCTGGCCATGTGTTGCATTCCGTTTAAATTAGCTAGAAGGCACAAAAGTTATTACAGTCCACATACGCACAAACACTCCGTCCACAACCATGCATAACTGATGCTAGAACCAATGTATGTATTCGATATGTAGAAAACGAGGTTAAAAAAGTCTTTCTGGTTTTGATGTTGGCGATGTTTACATACGCGTGAACAGCCCTACGGCAAATACGCAATAAGGTGTACTTGACTGTAACACAAAACTAACAAATGGATCATATTGGATTTCGCCTCAGGGAAAATACCCACACGACAACAGAGAAGCCCATACTACGTACACGGAAATAGGTACGAACCAATTTACAGGTGGCAGGCAGGTCCTACATACGTATATGCCTGTCTCTTGTCGGAAGGAATGAGACGGAATTGGATATTCAAAACTAGGTTTATACGTGGAACATAATCCATCGCTTCCCATACGAGGTTCCAGGAAAAGAATGCTGCCGCTAAACATACAATGGAGAAATAAAATCACCCCTTACTTAGCGTAAAAAAAAAGAAGGCAGATAAAACGCATGAGAAACATGTGATGCGTAGCGTAACTCAGTTTCTTACTGACTATGCACTGGCCGAGTGTAAAAAGAATGGGGAGAATAATATGGCTGTCGGCTCGTTACGTAATTTTGGAACTGTGAAATTAAATATCACAAAAGTCACTTAACCGTTTAATATAAAGCACAGTACAAGACTTCCTATTTTAATTATTACTTACTCAATGTACAGACGAACTGTTTCAAATGAGAAGTGGAGTAACTGATTTAGAACTGATGAGTGCAGGTGACTCGTATCAGCGCAAACAGGTCTAAACCTAACATTTCCTTTAATACAAGATACGTATATATCCGTTAACCGACTTTCCGACTATTCCGTATACACAGCACACATGTATTTTGACACATTGTAGTAATAAATTAAAATAAAAATTAACAGTAATAAATTAAATATACGCAGAATAAAGCCAGTTGGCTTTCAACGGGTAATGAAAGCAATTAAGTCTTTTACACTTATTTTATTCGTACAAATATTTCGTGCACAAAGTAATTTAGAGGGTGCGCTGGAGAAGAATTATTAAAAATTCTAAGACACCTGAATCAGCAAATATTTACCTGTAAATTCTTGTATATTTCGCACAGTAATGCCTGCACTGAATTATCAAGTTTATTCTTTTAAATATTATTATTTGTATTACAGTTACACAAATCTTCATCAGAAAGTGAATAAATATCCTTTCTTGAACGATTAGGCCCAGTTTTGTGAGTGAGTTTTCGTGGCATTATAACTATCCGCACTTTGAAGATATCACTGTAGCTGACCTATTCTGGGGATGAAGTCAGTAGTGGACTAAAAGCTCTTCTATTTTCTCCACAACTGATAGACTTCAGAGTTATTTTGCACAACAGCAGACCGCAGGTCATAAAAGGTCAGAGTAACCTCTGCTATTTAGTTACAGAGACAAAATATTACATCTGTTTCAAAGAGCTTGGAGTCGAACCCAATACACGTGTAGAAAGTTCAACATCACCGTTACGCTGTATTTAAAGTTCTAGTAGGTGCTCATAAAATCTGACGCTGACGTCTGTTTCAGAGAAGAAAGTGCTGATATTACCAGGAAACAATGTTATCGGCTTAATACACTGAGCGCAGTAAAATTCCGGACAGCGAGAGTGAATGTAATTTCAGATAAGAGCATATATCGTGCAAATCGCAGCAACCACTTTATCTGTCCGTATGTAAAATGGGGCAACGTAATTGTGCATGAACGTAAACAGGATACTCCTTCAACAGTGTCATCAGTTTATGCTTGCCTTTATCAAAGCCAGACAAAAGACACAACTTGTGTGTGTATATCTATTGTTTTGTTCTGACAGTACGGCTGGTAATGACTATGGTAATGTTTGTATTTCAAAGCCCGCTCCCACTGTTCCAAAATACACGGTCGAAGTGAAGCAAAGCAACAAACAAGACTGGCATGGAGATCCGGATACGGAAGCTCTCCAGTATACGCTGACCTTTTGTTTGTTCATTTATGTTTTTGAGGCAGGAAATGGTATCTGAAAGTAATGTACGAGAGCGTAGAAATCGTGACGTAAACGGTGTGGAGAGACCAGCGGACGGGAGGGAACTCGGTGTGAAGAGCGCGCAAGTCTGTCACGTGACGTCATATGATCAATATTAACAGTCTCGTGTCTTTACAGACACCGCTCTTACGTCACCACATCGCCATGCGCCAGATGATCTCTACGCATGCGTGATACGTTGGGAAGGAATGCACCCTGACGTCAACAGATGGAACTAATTTACAATAACAACACCCATGCAAACACGCCGAGGATGAGAAGGCGGTGTTGGGTGAAGGCAACGCTTACGAAGTTGCTTTGCGAGTCGCGTTTGTTTGCGGTTGCTTTGTTAACAGAATTAATTACACCAGACAGTGGGAAATCAGAAAAGGTGAAGAGAAAATTGGAAGAAGCAGAAACATTTCTGTGCACTGACAGTGAGCATCAGTGAGGTGCCCTCTAGCGATACATAAGCCACTCATGTTTACTTATAACGCTTTAATTGCGACGTAAGTAAGAAGTCGTGAAAAGCATATTCTCATATATGTTCTGGAGTCAGTTTGCTTACACAATACCAAAAATATATCATGAATTTGAGTGGGGTTTCAGGCAAAACCCAGAAGTGGAGCTTCGGGTGAGAAGTATACAACACTGACGTAATAACTGTCAAGACGAAAAGAAAAAAGCATATTTGAAATGCTGTTTCGGGAACTTCCTAGGGAGCTGAGATCGCCTATTCGTCCCGAATTAAAAATGTAAATATTAACATCATAAACCCTGACTGACTTGTCTTCCTGACACTTGGATTGACGTAAATGCCACTTAATACCTGTGAATGTTAATAACTCTGTGAACTCTTTGTGACCAACAGAAAGCTGTACCAGCATAAGTGTCGGGTGAACTTGTTGTGTCAGAGAAAAACTAGCATCACTCAAAGCTATGCGTGAAATTTTATACTGCGATATGGCAGTGGAACGTAATTTCTTGTTTTTATACAAAGACGCTTCGAGAAGAGAACTACAGACATCCTACAGATGAGATCCTCAGGTTGATAAATAGCAATATTCTTCTGCGATACTATGTAATCTGGTAGACAGGTACCGACGTTTCATCTAACCTGAAGGCAAAGACAGCGCTTACTCTGAAACGTTGGTACGCATCTACAGAGTATATTACGTCATGTTCAAAAGAATTTCATCTCATGGTACGTTGCACGCACCAAATGTTTTAATGCCAGGAACTAAGTGGCAAATCACTCTACCAAGACGTCTAGAATTTGGGTGGTGACGTCAAAACAGTGGCAGTATGAAGAGTGTGAAACCTACGTTTTAAGGCCTTATCATTTAGAATCATAATTAAGATTTAGTTATCAAATGTCCGCTTCGAAACAGTGTTGCCAATAAAGTGAAATATTTGATGGCTTGCCGATCCCGGTGGCCGTGCGGGCTACGGCGTTGGTTTCAAGCCACTTGATTGCTCGGATCGCAGGATCGAATACAGTTGAGGGCTTGAATGTTCGTCCCTTGTGTTTGTTGTGTGCTGTGTGGGTAGCGGCCTGTGCGACGGGCTGATCACTGGTTCAGAGAAGTTCTACCGGGTGTGTAACTCTAATTGTGTGTGTGTTCTAGAAACCTTAAATTTGAGGCGCCCTAGGACCGATTGGGGTTCTTGCGTTACAGAAAAAAACTGATGGCTTCAAGTAACCATTCTGTGTATGTCGCTGAATGACGCGCGGTACCTTTGTCACCAATTTATATGACCCAGTGAAGAAACTAATTTTAGGTAGTATTCGATTTTGTAAGGTGATTGGATTATGAGAAAATGATCGTACATCCGTGTCAGTAATTAAGCACAGGTCCATGAAGTCACATGGGGAGTGGACGTATCGTTTTACATATTAGTGACCTCGGGATTAGATAGAGGAGAGTTTCAGGCTCAGGCCGCTTTGACCCTGGGAAAGAGTCAACTCTTATCTATTAAATAGGAGGATGGATGGGCAACAGTGCAGGCGCAAACACTTTGACAGAAAAATCTGCTGGCTTTGCCATAAATGGAACACCGGTTCCTCGATCGTCCAGCACGTATACTATTCACTGCGAGTACATTCATATGTCAGTTCAAATGCACACAGGCTGCGTATGGTAACTAACAAGTTTTTAATAAAAACAAACACAGAAAATGCTCTATTCAATGTTGTGACGTCCAGTTTCACACCAACAGCTTGACTAATTTTTACACGGGGTAACATTTTTAATTTAGTTGAGACAATCTGGATTTTGCTTCATTTCTACAAACCCCTCACCCCAAAATGTAATAATGTGGCTAATATACCACCGAAAAAAGATTCAGTTCTTGAAGTGACACAGTAATACTGCAATAATTCAACTACATCATCATCATCATCAAAGTTGTAAGGTTAGGGCTGTAAGTCCTGTCCTATGTTAACTCATGCGCTTTCGGACGATCCTGTTCTCTCCATCTTCTTCTTGTGCGATATATTTTTTTTACCGTGAGGTTGATACTGTAGTGCTAATTTTGGTAAGCCGCTGTTTTCAATTCTGTTTACGTGTTTAAGTCAATTTTGCTGGTAGTTTCTAATCTCATCTACTATATTGTCCTGATTTAGTTCACTCGTAATGTTAACATTTCTTTGTTTATCTGGCCTTGTGAGGCCGAGGGGTGGTCTCATACAGCGCACTTGTCCTTCCTCTAGGTGTTCCTGTCCCAGTAATAACGTATATATTCATAAGTGAAGGATTTAACGAAACTCTCCTCTCTTTCCTGATGGATACTGCAATAAAAACACAATGGATTTAACCCACCCTCGAAAATTAATAATGCAACATTAACTTGACATATTGAACGTCTTACAGTTTTAGTGTGGAGACCCTGCAGCGAAAACACAGAACTACTGACTTCGATGATTTAAAGATTCGCCTCTCCTACAATGCAAACATTACGAACATAAACATAATAACCATCATGGGCTGAAATATATCTACGTTTTCCAAAATTCATTCCAATGAGGAATCCCTAAAATAATTTTTCATATCGCGAGGAACCCCTTACTATGAAAAATAGAACATAACAAACAGAAAGTTCGTAGCGCACGGAGATTACTCCATTATTATCAATTTCCGGACAAAAATTTCCGCGATACTTCGAGGGACATTTGAAATTTTTCACGGCATTTCATTAGTTCCATTTATTCCGTAATGTCATGCGGAACCTCTAAATATTCCGCGGAACCCTGGTTAGGAGAAAACTTAGATATGCAGTGAAGTATCTAACAAGGCTGTGAGAGACATACTTAACCAAAAACACCGCTATTTAATAACACTATCCAAAAGCTTACGTATTGACAGCTAGAGTATTGGCGTGAGCAGTCACAGACAATTAGCCAATCTCTTCCTCCAGATATGGGGTTCTACGTGGGATTAAGACACTACTTAGGTTATTATCTAGAAGTTACCTTAGTCTACATATTCGGAGGTAGTCCTCTGAACGTACCTACGCGTAGATGGGTGGATAATATTAGGATGGATCGCCAGGAGGTGGGATGTGGGTATATGGACTGGATTGGGCTGGCCCAGGATAGAGACAGGTGGCGGACGGTTTTGAGTGCGGTAATGAACCTTCGGGTTCCGTAAAATGTGGGGAATTTCTTGACTAGCTGCAAACCAGTTAGCTTCTCAAGAAGGACTCTGCACCATGGAGTAAGTAAGTAAGTCCTCTGAACGTAACGAAAGGGCAGCCATATGGTGGGTGAAAAGGTACAATAAACTCGGACAAGAAATAAGAGAAAATAGCTTCTGACATGGACTGTGTTCGGTAAAATACAGATCGTAATGAAAAAGGTTCGTCCATAGTGCTCAGTATGCAATGAAATACACGTCTGACCGGAATTCGGCCTTTGGTTAATAATTCTGAAATATTTGATTTCGACCGGCATGGTGGGAACTGTTCCTGGTAGAAATGCGGAACACGAAATGACGCCCTATTCTACCTACGAAATGATCTGTAAGACCTGCTGAATGCTCATTAATTCACAATCTAACATCCCCAACAACTTCACCATTTGGTCTGTTCACAGTTTATTGACAGGTCTTTTCTGTATTTCTTTCCCTCGTTCTTTCCTTTTCTCTTTCTTTCACTCTTTCTTTCTATCTTTCTGCTTCGTTGTCATTTATTTTTAGCAAGATTATAATTTATGTGTGGTTAAGGTGCTGTGCTACAAATCGGAAGGTCGCTGGTTCGATCCTAGCTGGTATCACTGGAATTTTTCATTGACATAAAATCCTTCCTTTCGCACTATGGCCCTGGAGCCGACTCAGCCTCTAACAGAAATGAGTACCAGAAACATTTCCTGGGGGTAAGGGCGGCCGGTGCGTAAGGATGACAATCTTACCACCATCCTGTGCCGTTGTCATGAAGTCTGGGAACCTTAACTTCCTGGAACCCTCTGGGCCACTCCAGGCCTGTAACGTGACTGCTTTACCTTTTATAATTTATGTGTAGCTCCTGTATGTGAAGTTGCTTCACAGTTGTGCCTAACGTTGGAATCATTATAGGCCTTTGGAAAAATTAATTTAAAACTTTAAAATTGGGAGCTGGAGCCAAAAATTTACACATGGCAGTACGATACATCATTTTACATTGCTGACGTTAGGTCATATGGAACCAGAGCCACAATCAAAATTAGTGGAAAGCTTGTGATGTTATCCAAGCTGTGTAAATATTTGCCTTTATCCGCGAAAGGGAGGAGGTTAACATGAATTGTCTGTGGCTAATTAAAATGATGCATAACTTATGCACTGTACAGCAATGACGGTCGACGCTACGGTAACTGTTTCGCTGGAAAGTGAATATGAACAGACGCGCTCAGACGGTTGTTTCAGCAGTGGCGACCCGAGAGTAAGGGTGAAATGTGAAACACCCTCACGATAATGAATTTATACTTAATATCATTGTTTCATGGGAGATTTACGTCAAACAGCTGGTAGGCCTACAGTACTACGTTTCCCTGAGCGTACTTGACGTATGATATGGGACAGAAAACCTGCCGGTAGGGCAGTTGCTGCCTTGCACCTTCTGAATATCAGAAAAAAGTATATTTAGTCAAACACATTAAAACTCTTTATTAAGGTCGCCAAAGAAGGAAGGAAGAGTCTTACATTTCATTGATATCACTGACAGCCGTAAAATACAACCGTGAAATGTTTCTAAAAAAAGCATACATGAAAAAAGGGGCACTTATTCACGCTACGTCAAAACGAATGCCTATGATTTACACACACACTCACACTCACACACACACACCACACGCACACACACACACACATATACACACTCCGTACATGTAGGCCTACATTTTTTCTGAAATTGCTGAAATTTGTAAATCAACTCTTGCATTTATTCAATTACGGAAGTAATAAAAATGATTTGAGATTGAAATAAATGATCAATGAATAAATGCGTGTGTATTTTAAATAAGCGCACTTATAACGAGGTTTGGTGTTGAGGTACTGGGTTTGTACACGGCGTGTAGCAGACAGATTGTCCCGAAAAGTCGGGTAACCAACAAACTACGACGCGTAACATCTCAGAAGAGCGAAGACCTCAATTACACTGGAATGTAAGCCTGAAATCCCGCATGCTTAGTGTTTCCTAAACAATTCTGTCAAACAAGAGACAGCATTACATGAAGTAACCAAGCTAGGTAAACATCGTTTCACTACCCTATCATTATATATGAGTAATTAAAGATTTCATTCGGTAGCTTTGTGTACTTCCAGATGTAGCAGGTGTACAAATTCCCACTTAAGTTATTAGTGATTGTGGTAGTATGTGTGGAACAATGACATTAGCCCTTACCGTAACTCGCCTTACGATCCAAGGTACAAAGTGAAGACGGAAGTTTCATGAACCGTAAACAAGGAGAACGGAAATTAATGCCTTGCTATGTTTTGCACGAACAAGAAAGAGAAAAGACTAAGAAAAAAATAACAACAGAAATGGTACGTTTTAGAGAAGGTAATGCATTACGAACTATCGTTAAGCACAACTTAACGGTGACAACAACAGCGGAATCACGATGAAAGGGATGGAAGGGGAAACGGCAGAATCCAAGTAATTACGCTACGAGGAAAGAATGGAGCAAACTTTGTAAGAGAATACGCTTAAGAAGGCTGACAGAATGCTGGATAATGGGAAGAAAAAAGGAACACAGAAAAATTAAAAATTCAATTAGCAAAACGAAAACATATTTCATACAAACCCGAGACAAGATTTAAAAATGAAATAAAACAGATTTACGTAAAATGAGATTCTGAAGCAAGTTAAGACCCTAGGCTATCGTCAATTTATGCATTTTTTTTAAGTTGCATTAAAAGGCCAACATGTGTTTCAAGTACGTATCTGATATACCCATTTCCAAAATTCAATTGTGTCTTTCACCACTACCAATTTATACAATACAGTTCCCAACAAAACAAAGACTGAACGCCCCTACATTTAAAATTACAGACATTTCCAAAATTATAGCCTAACTTCTGCTTTTCTTTCGTGACATACTGTTCGAATACACTGAACATGTGTGTGCACGAATTTAGTGACTGAGGCACAGCTACCCTAAACACGTACACCAAAGTCCATTTAACAAAGATGAAGTACTGCGGGTTGCATATAAAATGAAAATGAATTTCCTATTGCTGGATGCATTAAGCCTCACACAGCGGGGACTTAGTTGTCACCGCGTCCAACAGATCTGCTGTTTCATTTCACGCAACTTCATAATTTGGTTTCAATTCTGTTCAAAAGGCAGGAACCCTTCCCAATCCGAAGTCCAGTACGCCATACTGTTTTGTGAGAAATATGAAGTTTATCCGACACAAGTCGAATACGTAATGGTTAGAGTTTTAGGCCATTCTCGAATACAGAGTTATTAATTAATTAACTCCACGTAACATCCTTTCTGAGTACCCAATAATCAGTCACACAGTGAGGATATTTTCCACCTCCTACGGAATGCGAGTGTTCATTACCGTACTCAAAATAGTACGAGGTCTTTTCTAAGCGAAATGAACAATATCTATATTGTGGCACCCTGTTTTACGTTACATTCTGCTTCCATCCAACGCTCTATGCCAGGTCTCTCAAGTACATTCCGACTTTCCAATTCATGCACGATACGCGGTCTTCTTATCGCATGTTTAAAAAATCCGAATGTAATATAAAGTACGTATTTATTTGTATGTGTTGCAACATTTACACTAAATATCATTATAAATTATTTAAATAGACACACAAACAATAATGTGGACCGGAATAGCGACTCGATATGGGCTGGACGGTCCGGGGATCGAGTCCCGATGGGGGCGAGATTTTTCGCACGCGTCCAGACCAGCCCTGGGGCCCAGCCAGCCTCCTATACAATGGACACCGCCTTTTCTTCCGAGGGTAAAGCGGCCGGGGCGTGGCGTTGACCACCAACCCCCATATAACGCCGAGGTTAAAGAAAGAGTAGCTATACCTCTACTCCCCTCTGGGCTTTCGTGGCCTGTTGTAGGGTGAACTTTACTTTACTTTACTTTACTTTACACACACAGAAATTTATGACGCTATGAACCGCGATGACGTCTCCACATACCAATGAAATGCACGGAGTTAATCAAACATAGCTGTTGTAACGGAAGTTAAAATGCGATTACAAATTTCATTATAACATTAAGACGCTGCTTGATTTTTTCTTGAAACTGTAAGTTGTCCAACATGAAGTTATTAAAGAAATTGTACTTTCCAATTTTGTCAACTTCCTTACTGAAAAAATTACGATTATGAGATAACTACGCTGTCTGTATGCGCCAACGTACGTGCGTGCGTGCGTGCGTGCGTGCGGGCACGCTAAAGCACTGTGAAACTGACCCAATGACCGGTTGTCATGACATCTGTTGACAGTAATAACAATTAACTTGTGAGTTTAGGGCATCATTGTTATTCTTAGCTAATGGGTCTATAACATTGTTTGGTTAAACAGTTTCTAGAAGCTATCAATTTGAGATAAACTTCGGCACGACCCACAAAACAAAGCGGGGCGGGGCGGCTGCATAAACTATACATATATCTCTTCAAATTACGCCGGCAATAGCCACATAAAATGCGGCATGGATAACGCTCATGAAAAGTGAGTCCGGGAGAGCATCTCCAATATTCTGAACAGCATACCGGCTGGACGTGGTCCGGTAAAAGATTTATCTCTTCTCTAAAGCCCCACTCCTCTCTTCAATGAATCCTGGGGGGGGGGGGGTTCTCCCAGAGGGACAAAGCCAAATACAAATGGACAAACTCTAATATAAAAAATCATAACCGTATCTTGCAACGCTGGCACTGTTTAATTTATTCGATACAACAAATTCCGCACAGGTGGAAAATGTCGAATTTGGCGCAGTTCGGAAATCAGTAAATAAGTGGCAGGCGTACACAAATGCAGCGTGAAAGCCCCCGGGGCGACTAAATTTTGTACGGTGACGTGTAATATCAATTGCCCTTCTGGTGCTCAGAATTCTGAGGTAGATCCTAAATTCTTGAAAACCCCGTGCACCCATCAAAAAAGGTCAAATGTAATTATCATATAGCTTGCAAGTTTATAGGCCGCTTGACCTGTCCCGATCCCACTGTCTAGAAGTCTTCAGACGGGTCGTCCTTGATT
>Ga0131853_10009551_pt1 | contig 17749 bp, 3 predicted proteins | sample TergutLab28metaG_FD_92764 | JGI IMG/M metagenome (GOLD analysis project Ga0131853, IMG submission 92764) | Labiotermes labralis P1 segment gut microbial communities from Petit-Saut dam, French Guiana - Lab288 P1 (version 2) (version 2) | ecosystem: Host-associated > Arthropoda: Insects >... | reverse complement strand
TTTCCCCACCAAGACCCTATACGCCCCCCTCTCCTCCCCCATACGCGCCACATGCCCTGCCCATCTCATTCTTCTCGATTTTATCACCCGCACAATATTGGGTGAGGAGAACAAAAAAACATGTCAAAGAAAATTCGCGTAATTAGAGAATACAACACCGCACGCTTCATTTCTAGCTCAGTACTAACGACAACAATACTAACCGAAGGTGGCAGTTAATAACCAAACATTACAGCACTTTCCCGATTTCTGCAAACATTGTGTTCACAAACGTGCTCACAACAACCCATGACAGCTCACTAGTCAATGACAGTTCAACTCACAGTTCAGTCCGTACACCATGTTTTTCAGACTTGTATTATCCTGCCACATGCTCTTAAGGATTTCATGTAGACACTTTGTTTCCTGTTAAAGTCTTAACACGCACTTATGACGTACGCAGGCGTGCCATACCTGACAACAACGTCTCATTTTGTTTCATCAAGCCGTTCTTTACGGATCTTCCTCGTCCTCATCGGCGTCCTCACCAGTTTATTCCGACACAAACACTTCAGTCATCCTTTGAAGTAATACTACAATCCCAAATATAGCAAGATACAGCGAGACAGCTTAAAGCGGAACATCCTTCCCCAAGCAATTAATTACATAAAAAAGATAAAATCTGTAAAAACAGCGTCCAGGCAACGTTCCCTGAATCTTTTGTCGCTGGAATTTTTCCAGGTTCAAGCGAAACAATACTGCATGGGGCAACATGAGACAAGGACTGCAGGACAGCACGCTTCTTACTTGTACTCACTCCTGTATTACAATAAACCGGGCAGAAATAAACGCCACTGCGATAATGAATTGCCCGTTATAATATGAAGGTGTGGTAAGTAACTCGCCGCAAATTTTCATCCATCAGCCGCCTGTATGACGACATCAGTAAACGACCCAGTGATCCATGACTGTGGGGATGCCGAGAGACCACTTGTCTTGATGCAGTGACCGTTCTCATCAGCCGCATGCTGTTATACGCTAGCGTGCATTAGCAATGGTGAACTCGGAACAGTGCTTGCTGCTGGTAGAGAGCAGAGATATGAAAAACGCTGAGAGGACAAATAAAAACTGAAAACCACCAGGAACCGACGAAGCATATAATGCAAATCAATGTGCTGATAATTAATTCATTTCAAATTGGTCCACTCTCCGTACAATTAGGAAGGCCGAGCCCATATTTTTTTCATCTCAGAACATTCTTTATGTACATCATTGGTATTCATTGGAAATCATGCTTCCGAATAATACAACATGCTAACTCCAATATATATTTTGTGAACATTTTCAAAGAGGCGCTGCTATGTTCCAAATACCACTAACGGCTTCCTAATGAAATTAGGAATCGTCAAAACAGCTACTATTTCAGGATGTTACACATCGATTTCATGGCGCCTAAACACACTTAACAAGACATGCAATGTACGCATAACGCAACACCGATGCGCGTTCGCATTACTACTGTCACCGTGGAAAAGTAGTTAAGCATTACGTATCGAGTTTGTGTCTGTAGCACTAGTTATCCAGCATGCAACGCGGGGGGCGCCGTGTTATATCGTCATCTGTGGCCTGTCCAGTTCTACCGCATTTTAACACACACTTTATCAACGGCACGATTTTCGGAAAAATTTATTGAACATAAAATGTGTTTCGATTTTCTCTACAACTTATAGATGAAACATTTCTCATTCCAAGAAGAACTAAGCGAGAACTTATAAATGAACATAGGTCTTCATGCAAGGTACCCGTTACTCTCGTAAGATTTCAATCAAAATTTAATTTTTAAGATATATTTCGAAAAATCCTCGAATATCGAATTTCATATAATTTCGTCAAAACGGTATCGAGTTGTTGACTGCGGACGGACGGACGGAGGGACATGAAGATAACAGCCGCTCTTTGCAATTTTCCGAATGCGCCAAAAATGTTTTCTCGAGTATCTCCATACCTCACATACTATGCGCCCGTCATTACCTGGGAACCCATTTCTGTGAAGATCACCCGTCTGTGAATATAAAGAGGTCTCTGAACACAGGTAAGACGGAACGTAATAGCGTAATGTATCAACAGAGAGAAACCGTAACAACGTGCAGCTATGTCCAGAGTACGTGGACAGTTGAGCTGGCAGCCACAGCGCTATATTCTGAACTTCCCGTCAAATTTTATAACAAACAAAACATTCGTACCTATGCATCCACTCGTTCGCCGGAAATCTCCATTAACCAGCACAGCAAGTTCTTCTGATTAAAGCAACAGATCCCCCGAGATCAACCTAAGAGTTTGATTTCAGGCCAAGTGGTCACAGCAATGGACTGACAAGGTGAAGTTTCTGCTAAGCTGTAAAATTCCAATTCGCTTTGGGACCGCGTTTTATTAAAATGTTCGTCTCATGTGCTTTTAACTTTGTATATTTTGTCCGTCCACCTCCGCTACTACACATCAAGCCAACATCTGTCATAAAGCAAGGAGACAACAGAAGCCCTTAGAAGTTCCGAATGCTTCGTACCCTGACGGCTGTCTCTTGATCGGTGGGCTTGATGGAGAAATTTTGTAAACCACAACGTGTGTTTTATGGATAACAACAAATATTCTTAACTTCTCTCTCTCTCTCTCTCACGAGAAATAGTTACATCTCATGAAAATTAACGTCTAGTAAATTCCACACATTAATGTGTTAAGGCAAACCGAATCCAAATGAGCAAATGTAAAAACGGTACAGCTGTCTCCACGCCATGAAGGTATATGGGGGAGCGGAGGTATAGCTCCACGGCAGCAGGTCACAGTGAGTGGTCAACTTCATAACCCGATGGCTTTACATGGGGGAGGGGTGGGGGCAGTACTTACTGAACAGGAATATCATTTAGGCTCATATGAAACGTGATCATCAAAATGAAGCGAAATAAACCAAAATGGCTCCGGAAACTTCGCGTAGCTTGGCAATGCCCAGTTTAAACACAACTGATCACCAGAAATGAGTGCTGTAACCGCGAACGTACCGTCAAACGGAGGAAAATGAAATGATTACGTCATTTTCGAATTATCCGCCCCCTCCTACAGAGGCACCCGTCTGCGGTGAACCGAAAGGGGAATAAGACTGACACATTAAAACAGAGCAAGCCTTCTTAGAGATTTTTTTATCCTCGTGACAACTTTCATTTGTGTATATTCACAAAAGTGGTGTGTGCCAGAACACATAAAGTCAAAGAAAGTGTACGCGAGCTGTCTAAACGACAAAAGGGACTGGAGAGTTAGTTACAGACACAAGTGCAAGAATAAAGACACAAAATACGTTTCGACCTTCTCGTAGAGCCAGAGCTCTATACGCGATAACATACGGACCGTCAATACAATCAACCTATGTGAGCAATTCATGGAAACCATACACATTACAAGCTCTTCGATTTTCGATACGCCACGACAGATGGGCAAAGGAAAAAGTTGTCGTACGATCAATTTTTAAACTGACCCTCGTGCAAAAAAAAACAGTTTTTTCAGCTGTGAACAGACACGGCCTGCCGTACCGTCTTAATGTTCCATATCCATCTACTCTAATGTGAAGGAGTCTCCATGAAAACGTAACCAATTCTATGCAAAAAGAGAGGAGGGGGTGGGGGGACCAACCACTACATTAACCCACAATATAAAATCTGTCACTCTTAACGAACAACTATTCTCCCACTCCTCTTAAGATTTTCCAGTTGGTCGTTTCCTATGTTCTCCCACACAAGCTCATTTCTTGTCCCCCATATACCGAGCACAGTAATACAAACTAAGTTACAGTACTGTACACTTAGCCACTCACAAACAAAGAAAACCGACGTGATCATGTCACACAGGCCTACAACACCAATCTACTGAGCAGGAATATGAACATATCCTATTATACAATGTTTTTCATTTCACACATTCGCGCTTTGTGGAAATAAATACTAAAAGTGACGGGAAAAGGGCCTCTCGCTACTCGGCAGTTGAGTATTTAACAGGCACGTCTATTTCCAGCCTCACACGTAATCTCTTCTAGGTACGAACCCAGCCACTCACCTTTTTTGCTTCATTGTTGTTGTCCGAGTGGTTGGGCTGTGGGCTCATCACTGAACCATTGCTCACAGCGCCGCTCTGGGACAGCAATTCGTCTGAACCACGCTGAAACGAGAAAATGGAAAAATTGGAACATACCTTCATATCAAGCAGACATGCAAGTGCAACTCAGGCGCAAGGTTAAACCAACATGAAAAAGTGAGAATGCCGCATCATTTATTATGCCTTCGAATGGAAGTCGACCACTGGACACGTAGGGGAGAGTGAGGATAGTTGGCACACTTTTCACGAAATAATTCTTCACATTTTCTGTGGACTCATTAAGTTGAATGTAACAGCACGTGTGGGTGTAAACTTTCTTGGGCTACAATCTGACCCACACAAATATGACACCATAAAAAAGGAAAAGTAGGGACAGGCATTTTCTCCAACCTCTGCACGTGTACCAATCTGCCCCGCAGACGGGATAAAATGGCATGTGATTAAAAATACATGGAAAATCAATATCCCAGTTTTTGAAAGTGTAAAAGAAAAAGACATATTAATGTACGAAACACAGGTAACTCAGACAACGAACCTCAACGCTTCAACTCCCCTAAGACCACCGACCGCAACTGTCACTATCCACGGTCGCCTCACTTCGTGCCAATCAAGCCGGTAACCACTGCTGCAAGAATATGTCCCAAATGGTAGCCATGAAAGCTCGAAGTCGCAAAAAGGAAAGAATGCAATTAGCATGAACACAGCACAGGTAATTTTTTTCCCCTCTACACGCCATGAAGCCACTGGGGGGAGTGGTGGCATTGCTCCCTTCATCTTAACTTCGGGACTACATGAAGACGCGTAGTCCACTTCACGATCCGGGTGCTTTTCCCGAGCCGAGAGCACCCCAGTACTCTTCGAACAAGAGTGTGGGTGGGCCGTCGAACTGGGCTAAAAGATTTGGGGAAGGGAAACAAAATATGTTCTGCAGCCTACGCAAAACGCAACTTCGGCTCCTAAGAAACTAATACAATTTAATCGAAGAATGCGCTTTTATAGAAATTTAATGTTACCGAGAGCAATAACATGTGCACAAGTCTTCATGTAGAATGGCACATATTTTTTCCCCAAGCGCGCGATTTGAAATTTCTCGACAGATTTTTAAAAAGTCCCCACTATCATATTGTACGTAAATATGTTCAAGTACCAACCGCGCTGATGCATGCAGACAGGTGGAAGGACGCGCGAACAATCAGACAGCATTTAGTCCAAAAGAACGTTTTATAGCGATTTAATTTCGCCAGCAACAATAAATGTACTTAGGTCTTCATTTAAGTTCCCGACTTTTTTGACAATTTTAACCAAATTATTCACAGACTTTCACAGTAACCCCAATACCAAATTTCACGGCAATCCGTACAGTTGGCCGCGTTGAAACATGCGGACAGAAAGACGGACGGACATGATGAAGGCAAAAAGGCGCTTTTTTGGAACTATAAGAACGCGCCTAAAAAGTCTTGCCCGGTCACAAATCGAAACACAACTCCTCCTCTGTTCACTGCCAGCCTCCTCGCTACACCGACTGATGTACCAAGAATCCGCCTGCACAGCGTATACAATCAAATTTGGGAACATGGAGGCTAGAGACCACTGCTACGAGATAGACGGGGATGGTGTACGAAAGGGCAGCCTCAGGAAACAGGTTTAGGAAATATGAATTGGAGTATCTCTCATAAAGCCTTTCTGAGCCAGTGAACTGGGTCCCTTTGTTTACTCGCTAACAGACAATTACTAACAAAACAACTGCTACATATTAGTAAGGAGATATGTGCTTCAGCCGAGCGCACCTGCATGTAGGTACATTAATTAGCTGAGTCAGCATTTGTACAATGGAGAAAAAAAGGAAAGTACAAAAGGAAAGAGAAAGACAATAATGTACTGTTGCTGTCACTGCAATGCTACAACTCGTGACGGTCCAACACTTCGACTGCAGAACGAAACATCTGTGTGGATTACTAGAGAAATTCGCCGACGACTCAACATACAGGCCACACTTTTTCAGCTAAGTTGAGGGCGACAATCTTGTACGCGTGAGTATTCGCCTGCTTGGAATGCAGCAAACATGTGGCCTAATGTCAGTATCTTGGAAAATAAGCAATTTTCTTCAATTTTCCGCTCAACAAACATTATTCCCAAAACTTTTCATAACTCTGCCCGCTGTGTCTTCAGCTTCCTATTTCCCTAAGTAGCAATAAAAGTTTTCAAGCTCAGAGGGAATTGAAGCACCTTCCATCACTTCACTCAAAAAATGCGCAAGGGAAGTTTGGCGCGTTGTATGTCAAAGAAATAAACTAGATCAGAAAATATAATGCAGCTAGCTGTAGCTAACCCAGCTACGGATAAAATGACGAGATAGAAAAGAAGCCAAGAAGTATGGAAAAAGAAAGTCGAAGATGTGATTTTGCAACAGAGGTAAGAACAAAGCACACTTGTTTGTGCTCAACAACACATCTTATTTACAACCAACATAAAAGTGCACCACAAAGAAAATAAGCATAAAATTTCAATATTCTATTTCAATGTTCTATTCGCTACCACAATGTGGGCCGGCCGCGATAGCGCAGTCGGTATAGCGACTCGCTACAGGTCGGACGGTCCGGGGATGGAATCCTGGTGGAGGCGGGATTTTTCGCAGCCATCCACACCTGACCTGGAGCTCACCCAGCATCCTATATAATGGATACCAGGTTTTTCCCAGGGGTAAAGCGGCCCGGGCGTGGCGTTGAACATCTACGCCATCTAGCGCCGAGTTTAAATAGCAGTAGAGCTATAAATCTACTCCCCCCTCTGAGCTTTCGTGGGCTGTTCTAGGGTGAACCATATACTTTTACCTTTACCTTTAGCTACTAAAATATGTCTCCATAATTGGGACACTAGCCTGCATACCTTGAGAGAGCCAACAATATCTGGTCCTAAGAACAGAGAAATGGAAAAAATTTAATTCTAAAGAGCCTGCTGTTCTTCCTCGTCATTACTGATAGGGCAAAATACGGCAAGCAGGTTCAGATGGGCCAGGCACGTAGCGCATGCGTGGGAGCTATGTAAATACAAAGAATGGCATTTAAAAACTTCAACGGCGAAATAAGTCTGAATACCAAGGATAATGCCTTCTTCGGAGGCAAAACAGGTGGGCCGTGAAGCTGACAACTCCCCCCCCCCCCCACGGACGGAGATTAGGAACGGCTCCAAAACCCCACAAGCCTTCCTGATTTATTCGTCGCTTACTCAGCGGCACTTTCAGTATCTCAGGCTGCTCAGCGGCAAACGGTGGGATCAAGATGGAACGGCAAAATAATGCGACAGAAGTCGTGGCCTAACTTGAATTACTTACTATAGCAGAAAAGGAACGCGTAAAAATCTACGTCACCTCTGAACAACCGACATGTTGGCCATGGAATCTTCCCATGGGGCTGTCCGGTCTGATTAGAAATGCGAATCGCGTCCGTGCCAGTAAAGCCAACAAACCACACAGACCAATGTACACAATGGAAGACAACAATAACACAGCCATCATCACTGTGGAACTTCGGGCCCACCCCGCAACCACGAGTAGACGAAGGGCAAATTAACTCTCTCGTCGAAAGCAACAGCCTTCTTACGACAGCCATCTCGCCAAATGTGATGACGGCAGATAATGGCAGAGATAAATCCTACTGCTCCCACTCCATAAACAAAACATCAAAGGCAGATTCTGGCTTGGACACCGCGGTGCGCTTCGAAGTGGGGTAAGGCCGTTTACCGTATCTGCTACAAAAGAATCAACGTCAAATGGGCCTATTAGAAACAAAACCATCGATCTTGACACCTTCACCGCTGCAAGAGTCACAGAGAGTCGAATATTTTACAAATTATAAAAGTGGAAACATTTTTTAAGGAGAAAATCACAACTTGTAATGAATGGCAAGCCCGATGATAACCCAATGGCATCGAAACATATAGCGTACTGAATACAAAATACCGTTTTACAGTAAACTACAGTTACGTTGGACGGTAATATTTCAATTAATTGGTAATGCCCAGCATCTTCCAGGGCCGAGTGGCGGCCAAGCACACAATGAAACTGGTTTGCCAATAAGCGATATTATACGTATTTGAACTCCGAACTAGAATAGAGTGCATGTATTCGTCTAACACAGCTTCATTTGATGGTAGAGATATGTAAAGAATTTACTACAGAACGAACCACATGTTTCGGCACTTGACAATGGCCATCTTCAGGTTGAGAAATGAAAAAAAAACTTAGTAAGCAGCTATACTCGACTTATGCGGGCTGTGTACAGCCTTTCACGAGGAGACACAAGACTGACAACTGACACAATGCGAAGCACAATGCATGAATATTCATTGGAAGATGAGCAAATTTATTCTGATCGACAAAATACCTTAGCAAAATTAGCAAGTGGAAAAATGTTTCATGTTACAGATGTGGAAGGTTTTGTTGACCAGCACTTCAGAACACGTAATCAACGCGCTGAGTACCTAGGCTGTCCAATTTCGCTATATCCGACAGTGATTTCCTCTTCCCGCCTTACTCGTCCATTCCCCCGACAAATAACACGAAAAAAAAACTGTACGCTTAATTGCAAGCTACAAACGGAAGTTACGAAGGAACGAACCAAGACATGACAAAAGAAGAAACGCTCCTTAACAACACAACTGTAACGTACGTCACACACACACACACACACACACACACACACACAATACTTTCTTCGCCAATTTGGGCTTTTTTATTTTGTTTAGATGTTGGCAGCACCCATCAGTCGGCAACACGAGGAGATGTCCTGTGAAAATTAGGCTTCTACGGACACTCACTGAACTCATAGAGCGCCAGGCAACAAAAATCAATCATCTGAACGGCTTTTCAAACAAATCCCGGTAGCCAGTTGTGTACGTCGTATGTCACACTTGCAAGTCGGTCAAAACAACATGTTCATTTAAGCCGACTACGAACCGGTAAGCCGTGTGGCTATCTATGGCAGTCCACCAATGGTGTGTCGTCAATTGTGCCTACATTTGTGACCGACCAAGGTAAGGGCTTAGTATAAAATCAAAAACAAGGTGGTTAAGTCCAGTGGCACCACCTGCAAATATACCAGCAGGATATGTGAAGAAACAGCCTGTCCCTAGGAAAGGAGATGGAGGAGGGACGTAACTGTTACTGGATTGTATAAATGCCACTAAACAGTTGTTTCTCAGCCTTTCTACTATGGAGGAACCCCTAAAATAGTTTTTATATCTCCAGGAACCCCTACTAATGAAAACGATTACAGGCCATAAAAAGAGGCCTCTGGCAGGGCAAGGAGATTAACCCAATACTGCCAACTTACGTACGTACTTACTTACTTACTTACTTACTTACTTACTTACTCCATGGTGCAGAGTCCTTTTTGAGAAGCTAACTGGTTTGCAGCTTGTCAAGAAATTCCCCGCATTTCATGGAACCCGAAGGTTCATTGCCACACTACCAAGCGTCCGCCACCTGTCTCTATCCTGGGCCAGCCCAATCCAGTCCATATACCCACATCCCACTTCCTGGAGATCCGTCCTAATATTATCCATCCATCTACGCCTTGGTCTCCCCAGTGGTCTCTTTCCCTCCGGTTTCCCTACCAAGACCCTATACGCCCCCCTCTCCTCTCCCATACGCGCCACATGCCCAGCCCATCTCATTCTTCTCGATTTTATCGCCCGCACAATATTGGGTGAGAAATACAAATCATTTAGCTCCTTGTTATGCAATCTCCTCCATTCCCCCGTTACCTCGTCACTCCTAGGTCCAAATATTCTCCTCAACACCATGTTCTCAAACACCCTCAGCTTCCTTTCCTCCAGCAATGTCAGCAACCAAGTTTCACACCCATGCAAAACAACAGGCAAAATTATAGTTCTATGTATCTTGATCTTCAAATTTTTGAATAGCAACCTGGAAGACAAAAGACAATACTGCCAACTGCCGAACAAAAATACCCGTCATATTTTGAAGGATATTTTGATACTGCGCGGTATTTAAAAATGTTTATGTACATATTTAATCCAGAATTTTACGCGGAACCCTGGTTGGAAAACCCTACTCCATACAATGTATGTCGTACATTTTGCAGATATGCGCGTTTTGGCGCCAAATGAATTTTAACAAACGTTAGCGTAATGCAAATGTGTAACAAGATCGGAACAATTAGAATCAAGGGTTCCTAGAACTAACAGGCGTAGAGGATTACACACTGTCGTTTTGTTTACAGACACAAATCAAGAAGAATACGTTCCAAACGGAAGTAAAAAAACAAAAATCGAAGGTGATAAAAATTATCCGGTTGGCACCAGTTGAAACTTTCCGGCGTACGAAACGCCTGCGCCGAACCCCACATCCACCCCATCTCCGTAAAGTAAGAAACGAAGAAGAGTATTTCAGTAAACGTCCCAAAGCCCACTATCCTGGCGCTCACACAAACGTGTGGGTTGATTTACTTGAACGTGATCAAAGGATCCTATTAGTAATGGTGATGTTTGTGTATACAGGCTATCTGGTCCTCTGGGCGTGGGCCATCGGCTTGCAAATATTCCTTCGTTCTTCAAAACGATGCCAAAGCTCTACAAACAGCGGTTAGTTTGTAATTAATACTCCCGTTTCACTTGGACTTCAATGTTCATTCTGTTCATTTATCGCGTAAAAATACGAAATACAACCGGGATCAATCAGAAACCATGTCTCTTCTAATGAATCATAAAAAATACGCCCCAACGACGGGGAAAATGTGGATTCAGACGCCCACTGGTAAGCCAGTGATAATGATGACAGAAAACGTACCAACACTTTCAAACTCCGTATTTGTTTATTCTACCTTTGCATAGATATTTATATTTTCTGCCGTTTTAAAAATAGCAACATGCATAAACCGTTGATGTCTAGCTAAGCAGCTTATGTGAAGAACCACATCAAAATATTTTCCTAATGTCATTGCATGGACACTACCTGTTCTATTTATCATACTTAATTAAACGACCCGCATAAATTTTGTATCATACCTGCCCAACCGGAGTGAAGTATCACAAAAAAAATACAGACTCTTCATTCAGCTACAGGCCGACTTGTGGTTTACAACTCGGGCAGAATTAAAAAACACTAAAAACCCCCTTACTCCACTCCTCATTCAATCCGTACCACTATAAAAAAAACTTTCCTCATTAACGATATTGCTACAAAGCAAAGGAAGGACTTATTCTGTTTAGCAGCAATGGTCATTATCAACGCACCAAAAAAAAGCAGACTCCTGCTTGTTAAGCTGCAATAACATGCAGTTTAGTTCCATAAGCAAATCAGACAATATCCGTTTTAATTCCTGCCAAGACAAATAACGGTCCCAATTAGGTACTCCGTCACGAACTATGAACACCGCATTTTCTAGCTGTATGTTAACTCGCCGTCTCCTTGCGAGAATTTATGGGGCGAAAATCAGTACTATATGGAAAGTGACGTCCACAAAATGTGTATAGAAAAATAAAATATAATGAAAGTAGCCTTTATAAAAGTATAAATGTGCCGACAGGACTGAACTTGCTAAGGTTACGATACTGCGAGCCCTGTGACGTAACACAAACCCCACAACCTGATGTTCTTTTTAATAGATGCCATAAACCAGGACAACACGGGCAAAATATACGAAGCATACACACCGCATTTTTGCAAAATGATCAATGCGTGCACAGCTTAGTCCGAGGTGCTTTAAACGAAGCGACCGCTTGGGAAATCTTCGTGCGTAACTTCGAAGATAACATCAAACTAGACAGACATGAACTGACTGCAAATCTGGAAAATGGGCCAAACTTCCGTACGACGGGATACAGAGATCACATCCTGTGAACACTGCAACGCTCAGATCCTGCACAAGAATGTAATTTCTTGCACACGTGGACTGCGTTCAACCGCTCAAAGAGAACCTCGTGCCCTTGAAGCTGAACTAGAATTTCTTTTTCTGGAAGGTATAAAACAGCAGTTACGTAAGCACTGCTCAAATCGTATCAAAGTGTCTTAACATGCTTGATGAAGATTACATAAAACGAGACGAATATAAAAACTTTATTTAAAACGGCACGTCATTTTCGAGAAAATTTCATCAGCGCATAAAATAAACAAACTTCTAAACGCTCTAACACAATACTACAACGTAGACGCAAATGAAAAGCATTTGTTTGCAGTAGCGGAGGGGGAAACTGCTGCATAACATTTTAAATTGCGTATCCAAAGGTTATATATAATGTGCAAGGTCATCCAATTGAGAGACATGGAGTGACCGAAATTAACTGCATGCAGATGCGGGGAGTGCAGAGATTAAGAGCTAACAAAACGCCCTTGGCGTTTCCACAGACCTTCCGCCTAATCGACGTACACTGCAGTTACGATCTTCAGTGCCAAATTCGAGGAAAGTTTAAGTGTATCAATACATGCAGGTCACGTGGGCATAAAGGGTAGTGAAGGAATATGGAGAGTGAAGAGTGGATGACTAGCCGAAATTTGGGAGGAAGCGTAGGCAAGAACCATGCATTAATAAAATAATATTTCCCCTTTACTTGACAGCTTCTTCCTTCTATTCATCCAAGCACAAGAGGTTCATTTCAGCTGGTTTTTGAGTCTTCTGTCTGCAAACATCTTTTAAAACGCCGTTCGCAGGCAGATTCTTTTGCACGTAAACTACGTGACCACTACTTGTTTACAGGCAACTTGGACAAGCCGCACCACTGACTAACGCCAGCTGCAGGCGTCTCGCGACACGCGTCGTCCCACTGTCATACGACTTACGTAACAGATGGAGGAAAAGAGGTGCAGCCATGCACTGCATCGTATGCATCTGTCTGCAGTTTAAACCAATGGCGCGAGTGTTTTTCAGTGGCACCAATGATGATTCTGAGGCGTTAATAACACAGTACGCAATAAAATTCCGGAGTTCTCTCCCCACATAAACGTCAACGATGAAACGGAAAATCCGACGGTGGCTGCGGCCCACTTACAGGCATTTTCCCTGCATTAATAAAGTCACTATCAAGTTAGGAACACCGATCAATAATTAATCCTCCAAATAGTGTAAGACACTAACTTTCGACACTGGTTCCATCCTCTCTTCCCGCTACGCGCCACAAGCAAAAGCTTCCGTAGCCTCTACTCACTTACGGCAGTAATGACATTGTAGAATCACTGAGGGGCAATGTTAATCGCTCTTTTGTATATCGCGAGCCCCCACAATAACAGATACGTGTGTAAGTATTACAACTATAGACAATACTTATTTCATGATGCTTAGAGCATAGTCAGTACCTCCGAACGTAGCGCCAATTGCAATTATTAGGCCAGTTCATGAAAAATGAATCACACAGTAGGCCGAATAATGACCATTATTTTTCCTAACGTAGTCTGCAGACAGTCACAAACATTTTATAAAATTTCATGAAGAATATGTCAGTCTCTTTGTACACAGCCGGCTATTTCTTCAGGACAGCTTGCATGACGCCGTAACAACACCCAACATGTTCGCTTTTACTGACAGAAAATAAGGATGATACGTCAATGCGGTATCAAGGTTTAATACACATAAAAGCCAGCAACTGTGGTAAAGTCTGATCGTAGGAATGCGTCTAACACGGAGCGAATGCATATGAGTTGCCGAAGCAGAGAAGGTACTCTAAAGACAATCGTACCTCACGTGACAGCATCATCACACCAGTATGCCAATACAACAAAAGGGAAAGCAGAAACGCCGGTCTCTTCCAACTTGTAATGCGATCAAGAAGCGGCATGCGCCTTCTCCATGACCTGTAGCAAGCTCCGACGACCTCGTAATTGTATTCTGAAGTACATGCCATAGTACAGTTTCCATGTGCCACAATAATTTATATCGTTGACATCCCAAAATCCATCATAAGACAACCACTATAGACGAACAATGTTTTATGGGGGCAAAATGTTTATATTGCAATAGATCATTATCAGATGATTCCCCGCGCATTAAAGGCGATCAGAATTATGTACTAACAATTATATAAATTAAAATTAATATCAGTAGTTCCTCCGGTACTGGTACTTTCTCTTGGGTTATCTTCCTCCGCAACCCGACCCCAAGCACATTCAACCTAGTCCTTCACCCGGTCTCTTAAGCTATTGTGAAAACACACGCTGACAGTTTTCGAGAACTGGGCGCTGAGGAAGACATTTCAACATAAACAGCGACAAATTAGGTCGAAAGTAACAGAAGGTTCGGGAAACTTGCATAATAAGGCGCTTCATGGTTTGTGCTCTAAGGCTAATATCATTACTTCAATACAATCGAGACGGATGAGATATGAGGAACACAGGCACGTGCGAGAAAGAACGGAAAAACTGCAGCCACTGACTCACGGCATTCTGTCTCGCCTCGTCATCATCCACATCGTGATGTTCTGATAGGCTACACTTCAACAGGACCAAAACGGGTGAAAAGCCGGCAGGCGAAGTACAGACTGCAAGACGAAAGCTGCAACATCCTCCATACAATTTTTATTATGTCTTCAGTGGCGCGCACTCTGACTGGCCTAGTGTTGTAACGTAGAAGCAACAAATCCGCCGTTTTCTTTCTTTCTTTATTTCTTTTGCAGGACGAATTCTATGAAGACAAGCATTCTAACTTCTTCGCGTTTCAATGTAAGTCATGAAAATAACATGTTTCTCTTCCGAAAGAACTGTAACAATGAGTTTCCTCACAGCCGCGCACTCCTGAATGCAATGTTCCATGAGGACATCGTGTGGCGCCGTTTCCTCATTGTCCCTAGGACTCGGGTTCGAAATGGTGGACCGAGGATTCACCCGTATGACAACTCGCGACAGGATGCCCTAACAGCCCACATCAATCGGTGCAAAACATAATTCATGCTTGTTTTCCTTGCCTCTGTGTGCACCTGTCAGCATATGTAGTGACCAGTGAGGACAGACCTTCGAATGCCCCATCCCTTCCAACAACTGCCATTACACTGCCTTTATCTATGCACATTGTGTAGCGACGGTCGCCGCCAGTGCAGCAATTCGGCGAATGTTTTCAGGCTTTACCGCCCTGCAAAGGCGACCATTCTGGCTTTTGTCATGACTGCTACTCCTCTTTTAGCTACCTTAATTTGTCTTACCCCACATCGAAGCGCTTTCAGGTCCACAGTTGATTCGCCATACACTTTCACCAAATGTCTGCGAGTAAAAACTTGGCTTCTCACCCTCGACAACCATTCACTCGATCACAGCTCGCTATTTTAAATGCTCATGTCTTTGCGATTTTATGATCAACAGTGGATGTGCCATTTGTTGACGGTAACAACTGCGACTTGCACAAAATGGTCGCTGTAGCACTTGTTTACATAAAAATATATATGTACGAATACAAAAAACCAGGACCCTTTAATTTCCGACTGCCTCATAACGCCTACACCAACACACATTTTTCAGTCTGAAAAGGAAAATTGTGAGGGGAATAACAAGTTCAAAACTGCACTATCGTTTAAAGATCTTCGCAGAGAATACAGAACTATACAATAAGTAAAGGGGGTTGTCTCCAGCTATTTCTGACAGAAGAGATGGTCCACAGCATCAGGATGGAGTTCGTAAGATTAGTCAACTTTCAAACTACGTATACATGTAAATGCGCCACATAAATGAAGTGCACCAAGCGGAAGATTAAACTTGCCGGTATTTAGAAATGTTCCTAGCAAATTAATTAGCACGACGCTTTTAATGGTACCACGAATGAAATAATAAAGTCATGCAACCGGCTCATGGATAATAATAATTGGATCCTGAGACATTAAATTTTACTTGTAATAATAAAAAGTATATTAGTCATTTCCATAAGTAACGTAATTAAAATGCTGAATATGCATTAACTCTTCCAACGCCCTGCCCGCACACACGCGCGTGCGTAGATCGTATAAATATGATTTTCTGTGGGTCTGAAAAACATAACTTACAACACAGAAGAAAGTACGCTATACTCGGTAAATTTTAAGCGAGCTATTAAACGACGCTGTCAACTTCTAAGATGATATATCGTCGGTGAGAGACGCATCAGTGGGCACGTATGGAGCACTGCAGGAATTACTACGACGGGGAAACACCGAAGAATTCGGAGGAAGCCCTGTCACAGTGTTACTTTGACCACCACAAATACCACATTGAGACCCGGTATCGAAATCGGGTTTCCGCAGTGAGAAGTCGACTACTTCTGCCTGCGCAACCGCATGGCCCCTCCGATCGGTTACGTAGCAACGCTTACTAAATGAATTTACCTCTCCAAAGATGGATATTACTAAATTCTCCTTATGAAGTGGGAATAACGCTACTACTTAAGATTATAAAAGGTGTAGGGGGGGGGTATTTCTCTAGGGCAGTGTTTCTCAACCTTTCTGAGACCGCGGCCCGGTAAATTTTTTTTTCATAAGATGAGGGCCCGGTCCCAACATATTTACTCGTAAATATCTTTCCATTTTTTTAAATTTCATACATTAAACTGACAAGTATTAACAATTAATTACAGCATAACCATAAAGAGTATTAGTACACTTATGTATACGGTGTGGCATGTCGACAAATATAAAATTACATTTAAATTAGTTATCAATCACTGGACTAATGAAATCTTGTAGCATATTTTAGTTTCCTCAGGCCAACATCTGGGTCTGAGCTTTTCGACACATACACAAATGTTATTCTCCTCAGAATACTTTCACTATAAAATATTTATTCATGAAAAATTCTTAGAAAATTAAAATGACAAATTCCAGGAGAACCTCTCGCGGCCCGGTATAATTGATGCCAGGGCCCGGTACCGGGCCGCGGGCCGGCGGTTGACAAACACTGCATTAGGGTATACTTCAGATCTACAACGGCGCAGTACAGATGTACCAAATCGAATGGGTTAAGTCTTTAAAAATGGCAACATTTCAGTACAGCTCCACGTACTGTACACACAGACATTACAGCAGGCTAACATCGTGCCGCACGGACTCTCGGGAAGACTTGATTATTTCACCATTCAGGAAATTCCCTGCTTTTACGGGAGGCAGGGGCTGCAATAATGTTCTACCATTCGATCTTATCCTGAAGCAGACCAGGCGAGCTAGCTCAGCATCAGAGATTACAGAGACACGATATGCAGAAGAATATATATAGTATATACATAAACACACGATGGATACTGCCACAAAGCAATCAATTCCCGTCTGTCAAGATCAACCCCTCAAACAGCAGGCGACACATCGGGTGGAGGGGGGCGCACAAATATTCCACTTCCTGTGCGAAAACAGAATAAGCCATTGCGGCACAGGCTATCAGTTCCGCAATTTTCGCCACCAAAACGAATGCAAATTCAGAGTCCAAAATTATCTCATTCAGAGTAACGGTACAGCAGTCCCATTACGGGCCTGGACAGGCCCAGCGGGTTCTTAGGAAGTTAAGGTTCCCAGATTTCGTAACAACGGCACAGAATGGTGGTAGGTTGTTAGTCTTACGCACCGGCCGCCTTTACCCCCAGGAAATACTCCTGGTACTCATTTCTGTTAGAGGCTGAGTCGACCCCAGGGCCATAGTGCGATCGGAAGGATTTTATGTCAATGAAAAATCCAATGA
>Ga0131853_10009550_pt1 | contig 17750 bp, 11 predicted proteins | sample TergutLab28metaG_FD_92764 | JGI IMG/M metagenome (GOLD analysis project Ga0131853, IMG submission 92764) | Labiotermes labralis P1 segment gut microbial communities from Petit-Saut dam, French Guiana - Lab288 P1 (version 2) (version 2) | ecosystem: Host-associated > Arthropoda: Insects >... | reverse complement strand
GGGGGGGAAGGTTGGGTCGGTCCGGTTCGTTTTCCGTGAGGAGTCTACGGCTATTTAATTCGTAAAAAATAAGTTGTTATGAATGGGGGGGGGGGGGGGGGTGCGATGGACAAAACATATGCGAGAGTTGTAATGGAAGTCAGGAAAGTAAGCTTGGTTGGGATAAAGTTACCAAACGTTTGTCTTGAAGTTGAAGACTTACACGGCATTTATCTGCCTGAAGATGTGATGTGCGCCTGTTCTTGTGAAAGTGCAAGTAGCTACAGAATTCTTATTTCTCAAGAAGTACTTTCTGCATGGCGTTAGGAAAGGATACAGAATGTCTAAATGTGTAAGGACAGAATGATTTTTTATACACATCATCTGAATTATATTTAAAGCTAAGCTTGTACCGCGCAGTAAACACCCTTCTCGGTTACAAGAACAAGTCAGTTAATGCTGTATAGAGAAAAAATCGCTCTTTGTTCTGAGATCCGTACAAAAGACATAAGAACGTAGAAGTTTTTAACGTTAAACCTGGTGGTACATATAGTAACCACTGGGCTTTAAAGGATTAATGTCGCTTGGTTAAACAGGGTGCTACACAGGAGAAGGTGTTGACTGATGAAAATCGCCAGCCGCCATGTGCGGTTCAGCCCAAATATTTGTTGTCCGCACATAAAGTGTCTGCGAGAAGTTACGTAGGTTGTGAACAGATTTATTAATCTTGCGTCACATTCACGAGGGAATTAAGTCATGCTGCTCCCATTGTTCTATGTTCGCTCACTGCGCCATGCAGTAGTCCAGCGTGCACTAGTAGTGGTTTGCTTCGTCTAGCTATTGGCAAAGGGTTGTGAGATTTATTTCCTTTATTGATAGGAAACCTGATGAATTATTATTTGTAGTTGTCACTTGTTTTACTCACAGTCGTCTGTTTTGGACGACAAATAGCACATTTGTCATCTTAATGCAGTACACGGCATAGCACATTTCTATAATGGAAATAGTATTTAATAAGCGGAATTTTCATGGCAGCATGCATGTAAGAAAGGACCTCCTTGCATTGTTGTAGCAGTATTACGCAGTGTCTCTCAAATTACACGTATTTCAAACACAATTATATGTTTATTTTGTATCGGCGCCAGAAAACCCTGAATTTACTCACTCAACATTTTTTTTTTCGTTTCTCACAATTCTCAAAGAGCTGTGCGCCACCAGTGTTTTCATACTATCCTTACAGAATCGAGTAGACATCTGCCCCGATCTGAGTGTACGTACGTCATCCGTCAGGATTCTACCCTGTTTGGGTTACGTGTTGGGATTCTGGACATGCAATGACGCTCCAGTAAAAATTTGTGGACCCCTCAGCACAGCATAAATGGAGCTAAAATACTCTCTATCCGTTGTTTTTTAAATTTCTAACATTTTTAACATGTTAACATGCTATTAAGTGAAGCTGGTATGTGTGTGTGTGTGTGTGTTCTGCGCGTTGGACTAATCAGAGGTGCAGCTTGTGTCAACAAAGGATTCCCTGTTGATGGCACACCGGCTATGCCGAAGCATGTAGTAAGGAAATGGTGCGTTGATTGTGTTACTTAGTAGTACGTGAATGGTTGGTTACATAGGTTGAATTTGACGTCATGCCCAACGCATGAATTGAAAGTATTTGTTGAAGGACAGTTGAATGAGATCATCAATATTCAGGTCCAACCACCAGGTTTTATTTTCACTAGTAAGTGTTTTTTAGTGTTGCATAATTTTTATATCCTCCGTAAATTAATTGACGATTAGTGTGGTATTGCTGTGTCTGTGCTACATGGCCAGTCCATTACCTTCCTGTGGCTTTCCACGTGCTTGTCAATTTTGTGGCTTTCAGCTGCCAGTTTAAGTGTACACACTTTTCTGTTACGTCGCTGTCAACTGTCAATTAATAATAACAGTTTTATTTACAAAGCTTGGTTATACGCGACAGGCCACACGTGCGCGCAACATGCTTAGAATTGTGGGACATTTTCTGACAGTAACTGCCGATTTACTCATAATACGATTCAGACGTGCTTTGCTGCAAGCAGGGGACGTCTGCGCCTACGCCACTGAAGACAGTCTGGCGATCTGATATCTGTGAAGCGCCTCTGCATGAAGGAAGCAAGATCGATATAGTTCTGTCCCACAGCTACAGCTGGCTCTTGCTGGCTGTACATCGCTTCGCTGTGGAGATGGTGCTGAATTCCACTTCAGATATGCAAGTCGGTTTATATTTTATCTGACACAATACCGTCCCAGCTAAGTTCATGCAAAGAAAAGTTGTATTCGGATTCATTATGCGAAACGTTGCGCGATGGTTGAGCGCGCTGCGCAGTCGGACAGCGACCAAACTGGTTGCGATAGGCTTCTGTTGTATTTGTTTCTGTTGAAATGTGTTCGTTCGGTTTCGGACTGGCGTCGAGGTATGTTGAAGTTGTTTGTCAGACAAACATGGAAACTGAGAAATGATGCCTCTGTTTCACGAAATTTTGTCATGTGTAAACTGTACTTACCCTTTTGTCACGTGCTGTTTCTGCATATATTACAAAGGCTGCAAGATGAAACATATATTGTATCGGGCCTAATATTACGCATGCCGTATCTCCCTGTACCTTACTTTTCTACTGGTATATTAGCACCACAAATTGTGCCATAACCCATTAGGTTTAGATTGGTGTGGCTGTCGGAAATGTGTAGCAGTGGTTAATGTTCTGAATATGTATCTGGATGTGCAAGTTGTTGGGTTCTTGAAATGAGCTATGTCAGCGTGCTATGAACGGCGTTGCAGTAAGTTCACTATCGCGTTCACGAGAGTCAGCCACCTGTCCCTATCCTCAGCCACAATAATCCAATCTACTTCCAACTATCCTGTTGCTTCAAGATCCATTTTAATATTAACCATCCATCTCTTGCGTACGCAGATACATAGTTTTCTTTATCCCTTGTGTGCCATTTTTCATGTATAGAATGTGTGAATTACAAAGCTGTTGAACACTGTGTTCTGTGGTTGAGCCTGCTCTTTGTTAAAGGAAGCCGCATTTGTGAGCAAATTTTGATACAGCCAGCCATACTGACAGCGTTAAAACATTTAGTACGTGTTCTGTCTCAAATGTAACCTCAGGGCTGTTAATCTATTCACCCGAAGCCACATTTCTCTCTCTTTCTCATTTTCTGTCATGTATATGTATATAGCTATGATTTCCTGTGTCTTAATGACGTAACATGCTTCATCACGCTAAGATTTGCAAGATTAAATGTAAGACATATTTGGCATCTGTGACGCATGGAGGCACAGGACCTGCTGTTGGCAGTGCTTCCTGTGACGATCATACATGCGAGAATGGCAGACAGGGGGTGGTCCTGAAGACTACGGAGTGATCTTGGAAATCATAAGTGATGTCTTGCAAATGTAATGAGGAAATTTGTGATAAAGATAGCTGGATTAGACTGGCTTATTGCCAGTCTAATTACAGCTTTTGTCTAGCGGCATTTAACCTTTACGTTTCTAGAATCGAAAGAATTTGTTAACGATACATGTGGTTTGGCGAGTATTTTCCAACGCTTCGAGGAATTGTAGTGCCTTCACCTTCAGGGAAATGCAGATAAGGAGGTCCATCTTCTACACAGTCCTGTCACAATCTGCGGAAAAAAACTAGTCCAGCTAGGTGGCGGCACATGCTAGATTATTTGAATCCGTAGCGACGCTGCTGTGAGGAATTCAGATCCAGTAGGAAGTTACTTCCCATGCGAATGTTTGCATTGTATACAGTTTATGCGTAATTCTAATATTAGCAAACTTGCGAATAATGCGTATGTTACAGTTCAGGCGACGCAACCACTTCGCCGAAAGACAGCTCGACCTTTTACAAATCAAGTTACCTTCTTGAACCGCAAACATTATAGACATCCGGCAGGACTTCTCGGTCGGATGATTAGTACTGGACAGGACAAAACAGCCAGAACGCGTAACTGCACGCCCCTCTATGCATCGAACGAGATCTGAAGAAGTGATGTCGGTGGTCGGTTTTCCGGAGGTGGAAGCAAGCGTGCGTGTGTGTGTGTATGTATGTGTGTGTGTCGTGTGAATGGAACCCGGGGGTTACCCCCGGAGCTATGGAACCCCCCCCCCCACACACACACACACACAAATTGTTAAAGTACACCATAGAACGAAAAAAAAAAAGTCCCCGGAAGCTGCTAACCATAGCGATGATGTATGAAGTACCGTTGTAGATGGTAATGGACCCAATAGTACCAGCGTGTAGTGGGAATTCGTACTGACGTTTCGAGACGACCTGTCGGTGCCATCATCAGTTGGATTCTTTACCTTTGAAGATGGGACCGACAGGTACTAACCAAACGTCGAAGGAATTACCACTACTCGCGGCGTATGAGCCCAGAAGAGCACAGTTATCAACTACGTCGCGGCAAAAGCTTGAAATCACGCAACCTAATAAATAATAATAATAATAATAATAACCACATTAGGAGATAGGATGAGTTTCCCTTTCCTGACTGAACCCACTCCCACCGACAGTCTGGGGTACGTGAAGGATTAAGTAGTAGTAGTAGTAGTAGTAATAATACTACTACTACTACTACTACTACTAATAATAATAATTGCACTGGTCTATAGAATGCGTAAGGAAGGTGGATTCATTCGACACAGTATTTTCGTTAACCCACAATCTACAAGCCACAATTACAACAAAATAATTCTAATAATCAGGTCTTGGCGTTCTAAATCAGGCAACGGTGGTAAATGAAGAAGATTACTGTTATTCCATTGGTCTTGTTTGCTACAGTGTCATCCCTAACATGTCTAACCAAAGCTTAACTACCCTCAGTTTACCGCCAAGCCTACTGTCCCACGTCCAACAAGTGGTCTTACTGACCACCTGGTCCATTGTGAGAAAACACCTGGATAATGAAGACCACTTAATCTAATGGAAAGGTTGATTACCACTACTCATGTCATTTTACCATGTTCGCGGCCTTATACACTCATTTCAGTTTTCTCTGAGACAGCCCCTCAGCACATGCGTGGTTCAAAGCCCGTAATCTATGAACTTGACGACGCCGGGCATAGCATGAGACAGTCCCAAATACTTATAAAACCAAAGATATGTAACCAACTGTGTACAGGACAGTAGTACATTGCAGCTGTGTGCACACCCGTGCTCGCAAATTAACACCGCGTTCTGCCCGCAGTTTGCCACTATTTTGTATTTCGTATGGTTTCCACAGTGAGCACCTGCCAGCATTAACTGATTTGTCTTTATAAGGGAGAAGGAATTTGTCTTCCTCAAATTAGAAACAGAAGTGGTAAGTATTGTAGACGAACGTCTGTCTCTGAAGTATTTGAAAATTTGCTTTCAGTTATTTTGTTCATCTTCATGGGCCAGTACCTTGAGCGCCAGCGAAGGCATTACGGTACAGCGTTGCTGCTTGTGGAAGTGTCACTTGTTCAGAACACGGTTACTCTGCTTGACCTTGACGACGATAACAATGCACAGCGTTCCCTGACGCGCTGCTCGGTTGGTATTGCGTCGCAGTGCGCTTTATTGTGTGCTGCATTTTACGAACAAATTGTCCGCATCGCCAGCTGACTTTGACAGCTCGTTCGTGTTGTGTATTGGCCTCCTGAATGTGTTTACCGAAGTGTGATAATTCGAGGAACGAGGCCTTCCATACTTGCACAGACGCCTCGCTTAGTCAGTTCAAAAGCCCGGTTAAAATCTGCTACACTCCTCGGTGACCTGGCAGTAATGTTACTTTGGATATGGTCTATCTGTCCGTTTTACCGGTGTGAACTTCGTTTGGGAGGCACCTGGTTCCATCCCAGCCCGAAAACAAAGTGTCCTGTCTGAGAATTTTCGCAGTTGCCATATTTCGGGCTGTCGCCGGGGTGTAGTTGACGTCTTCGCTCTTCTGGGATGTTACGCAGCGTAGTTTGGTGGTTGTTTGCTGCTGTCTTTACGGGACAAAGTATCGGTCCATATTCAGTAGTCAGTCGGTGCAAGAACTCTGCGTGACCCCAGAAAATAGAACCCGTACTTTGTTCCGAAACTTCGCTAACCAATCACTAACACACGACGCGTAACGTCCCAGAAGAGCGAAGACTCATATTTCGTATTTTCTTTCGTACATGGTACTTTTATCCCCAAGAACTTCACCGTAACTCAATTCACTGCAGAATAAAATAACTTCACATAAATCACACCAGTTCACTCCACATCACTACGCTGTTCGCTCCACATCGCTACACAATTTACTCCACATCACTACACGGATCACTACACACACTACGAGGGAGTACTGATAAGTCCCTAGCCCGACCAGGATGGAAACAAGCTACAGCGACCAAACTCGGGTTTTATGCAACATACTCCCCACGAAGCTCAATACACTTCTTAACCCGTAGCTCAAACTTTTGCAAGCCACTCAAAAAAAAAAAAAGAAGTTGTCCGTCCAACCAGGTCTCCGCGGCAGCAACGACTTCCGCGTCGGAAGAAAAATGGCGACCATTCAGTTGTTTCTTCAGTCCAGGGAACAGGTGGTAGTCCGACGGGGCCAGATCCGGAGAATAGGGTGGGTGGTCAAGACACTGGAAGCCCAGGTAGGCCAGTTTCTTCTGGGTTGCAAGTGCCTGGTGAGCCGGGGCATTGTAGTGCAAGAACCAGACCACCTTGGTGAGCTTTCCGCGGCGTTTTTCCTTCAAACGTCCTTCAATTGCACCAGCAGAGATGCGAAATACTCCGCGTTGATAGTTTGGCCCTTTGGAAGAGAATCAATAACGAGGATGCTGTCTTAGTCCCAAAAAATCAAGGCGAGAACTTTTCCAGCGGATTTTTGCATTCGGATTTTTTTGGAGGCGGGGCGAGCAGCTATGCCGCCATTCCATTGATTGTTGTTTTGTCTCCGGGTCATAGTGATATAACCAGGTTTCTTCCATGGTCACCAATCGCGACAGGAAATCATTTGGATCGCGCCGAAAAAATTCCAAATTTGCTCATACGACTGGCACCGTTGACGTTTTTGATTCGCGTTCAGACATTTCGGGACCCTCTTCGCGGAGAGCTTTCGCATGTACAAATCTTCAAGAATGATGGAACCAACCCGCTCACGTGAGATGCCCATTTGCTCAGCTATTGATTTAGCCGAAATCCAGCGACCTTCCAAGATTAGCTCGTGAATTTGATCAATAATCTCCGGGGTGGTCACTGTTTTGGGTCGTCCAGGACGAGGGGCATCACAGGTGGAAAAATCACCACGTTTAAACTGGGCCATCCAGTTTTTGACGGTTGCACACGATGGTGCTTGTTCCCCTAATCTTTCTTTCAGAATGGCGTGAATTTCCTTCGGCGACTTGCCTTGCAGAAGAAAAAAACTTGATGACAGCTCGCGTCTCCATTCTGAAATTGTGCGCGTCGCCTGACGTGCTTCCTTATAGCCTCTGTAACAAGAAAAGCCTTGCAATTCGGCACATGAATAGACCTCTCTTTTCAACGACACTATCGATTCCTTCTTACGACATCGGGAAGTAGTTTGGGCTAAGGACTTATCAGCACCTCCTCGTACAATGCAGACGGATGGTTGTAGACTAGTTCTGTACATAAGTGGAATGGGATCTCCGGAGCAGCTTACTTAGTTAACGAAAATGAACACAGTGAATTTTGTTAGGTGAATGTTTTGAACTGAGCACGTGGATTTCGACCGTCACGTTGTGTACGATATTAAGTTGCACTTTATTTGCTACTGCCTTTATATCGCTGTGACACCTGGTCTCTCACGTTAAGGGAAGATGGGCTGAGGCTGCCTGACATTAGGGTGCTGAGGACAGTATTTGATCGTAAGAGGGAAGGTGTATCAGGAAGGCCGTCGTGATTTGTGGTTTTCAGGGTGAACAGGTCAAGGGGGGTGAGGTGGGAGGGATATGTGGGGAAAACTGGGGGAAATACTCGTATAACACTTGGAAGGCTTACGAGTACCTGGCAGAATGATACGAAAATTGATCTTAAAAGAATACGACGGAGTATTGTGAACTGCATTCATGTAACGGCTTTTGTGATTGCGGTTCTGAAACTTCGGGATTTGTAAAACTTGCCAAATTTCTTGATTGGCTGAGGAACTAGCAGCTTTTCAAGATGGAATGTGGTTCGTGGAGTTACTTGGTGAGTTGTTCAGTGACTGTCATTGCGTTCAGAGTTGTGTTCTCAGACAGTCCCTTTGTACTTGACGCTGCATTCCTTCCCCTTTGTGGACCGCAGTCCAAAACTCCCTGGGGAAAACAATTTTCCAGCGAACGCCTTGATTTCTTTTTTTCAAGAGTCTCGGGTTCATGTACCGGCCCGGATGCAGCAGTCGTGTGTGACCTGCAGGCTCGCTCTGCTATTTGAGGCCAGATAATTTGAAATGTTACTATCTTTGTCAAATGAACTGTAAATGGAGAATGAAGTTCTAAGGATTATGGTTTGTGTAGCGTGTGGTTTGCTATATCCCGAATTTTCGAGAACCTACTACCCCTTGTAGGTTACGGCGCTACTGTCCTTCGATTCATCAGATATGTCAAATTACCCGCTACATCGTGTAACATCGCGGAAGTCAATGTTAAAAATTAGCGTTGTCGAAACGTCAGATCTCGTAAATAAGGTGTCGCCGCTGTTTGTGCCCTAACCCTAGTCATGACGTCATCCGTTAGTAGTCCCCCGACCGTCCTGCGGACCGCGCCTGCTGCCAATGACTGCATGTTACGGTCTCTTAACCTGACACATCCGTTGGGATACTCATCATTGACACACGAAATCTTCGATAGGTTTCGCCGTCATTTCAGACGTTTCGGGAGACAAATACGGAGTGACGCTTATTCTGCGAAGCAGGACTGGGATTTTTATTCCAGGACAGCTAGCCTTGACCCCATGGCGGTCAGCTGCCTTTCAGGTATCTTTAACGTGATGTAAATTGACCAAGTCAAAGTGTTGAATTGTTATACTATCGATTATTGCGCTCCGTTTTAGATTTGCATTCTTGTGCTTGCTGAATGCTTGCAGTGAAGTCGCGGCACTTCTGCTGCGTATTTTCGAGGACAGGTGTTTTGTTACACAGCCTTATACTTCGGGCCATCTTCAGTCCCTCTGTGGCCTAGTGCATTCATAATAACAATCCACTGTTACAGTGTGTGTGTGGTTTTCGGGTGAATCAAACGCGGCGGAGGGGAAAGTCGCCTATTTTGGGGAGGTTATAAAACTTAGAAAAAAGTCGTAAAACTTTTTAAAACACCAGCATAACTCTATTTGATTAATAAAGAGACAGATATTAAATAAACATCGTAAATTAGGAAAGGAAAAAGTGTGTAAAATTAGTTTTCTTTAAAGCTTCCTATCCCCTAATTAGGCGCACACGTGTTCCTAATTTGGAGACATGAATAATTTATACAAAAAGCACAAAGAATAGTTACAGAATTTAAAAAATTACAAATACAAAGGATACAAACTAAAAACAAATCAGTGTGTATCCCTGACACGGCTCACAAACAAAAATCTTCCTCCAGAACAAAGTGTGCGCGTCCATCTGAAACATTTTGCACATCACATCCACTCTTCTCCACTGTAGTCTTCAGAGAAACGACCAGTACAGTACAAATAATCAGCGTCTTATTCCTCTTCTTCCGTTGAATCTTGAGCGAAAGGGACAGCTAGGCCAGTGTCGGAATCTGATGGAGTGTCAGGAGGAGGTGGATCCCGGCAAATCCTTCTCGTCCGTCTTTTTGAAGCACGAAGAAGAGCATTCAGCGCAAGCTAGTTGCTTTTGGGTTTAGTGACATGTTTGATTTTCTTTTCCTGAGTGGCCCCAACAAATTTTTGTAAGGTGAACTCGTTATTTACTCTGATGTTCCACCACGAGTATTTAGCTGTAGGTTCAGGCTTGGCACACGACTGATATCTGATGCTCGGAGAGCCTCAGCATAAGTGAAAGGCGAAAAATTAGAAGAATTGAATAATGGCTGATCGCTGGTCTTCACTAAAGCAGGATGGTTCACAGGAACAGCATCTGTATCCTCCGAGGCTAGAAGAAAATCGTGTGGTCTGAAGATGTTCTTGTCACAAGGAAAAAGGCCTGTCGTCCGGAAGCCATTAGCCGTTATATCGCCCGTTGCAGCTCGCTGTATGCATTGCCGAATTGTTCGCCAATTTGGTAGACGATGACGACTCGCCTTAGGATTTAACGGAGCTATTTTTAAATTTCTTGGCAATAGAATGTTTCAAGGGGCCCCATGAAAGTTTTACATAAGGGTTGCATTTGTTGCTGTTGTGAGGGGGGTGGGTGGGTGGGTGGATGGGGAAATGATGTCAACATGATTCTCTCGAGCTAAAGTAATGACCTTCATGTTTGGTGTGTGTGTGTGTATAGTGCCCGTCCGGTACTAAGATAAGATCTAATTTTGTTGGCTTTGTATGTTTGATGAAATGAAGAAAACACTGGGTAAAAATCTTGCTCTGTATCCACCCCGAGGGATGGCACGCGTGGATTGATCTAGACAGTGTGCCATTCGTCAGTTCTTTTTTCATATATGTTCTTGGAAATACAAGTAAAGGAGGAATGAATTGTCCGGTTGGACTCATACAGTTGACGACTGTCACAAGAGATCCCCGTTCTGCGGACTGAACAGAAGATATCTGATGCTTGCCTTTCAATCCTAATATTTCCGTGTGTTTATGCTGTACAATAGTGATGCCGGTTTCGTCGCAGTTGTAGTGTCTTGCAGGATTATGCTGAATGGTGTACACAGCGGGTTCGTGGATTTAAAAACACTGAGCTGCTGATTCAGGAGTCAAACCCTTCGCTCTTGAGAGTGAAGTCCTTCAGCGGTTGTAACTGAAATTTCTTGATGACGAAGTAGGAAGTTTTCCAACCACTTCTTTCATTCTTTTCATTTCTCAAATTAAGGCGCTGAAGTACTGACCACGGAGATTTTGATTGGTTGATGACTTGGTGCTTTTAAAATTTGGCAGAAATGCAGATTTATTATTCTTGTAATGGCCGTCTGTCGCATTAGTTAAAAAATGTAAGCCGTGGATAAACACGTGAACTTTGCATTAACCTGTCACAGGACGGGCTCGTTTAGTAATAATAATCGTACACTGTAGATCGTTGTAATTTTTAAATTGCAAGTTAACCAAAAATTACGTAATTGATGTTGGCCAGCATATGGATTTTGTATAGTTTTTAAGTGCAGTTTATCGAATTAATATTATTTGCGAGGCATCATATATATAAATAAATATATATATATATATATATATATATATATATATGCGCACAGAAAGACACACCTTCGTTCTTTACGGGAAAAACTTTATTTAACCTTGTACGTATTAACACGGGCCGTTGTGTTGTGTTTACCATCACCCGCGTAGAGAGATGAGTCTCTGCTGTAAACACAGAAATACAAGCTGTACTAGACATACATTCGATGTGGACGATATGGAGGGGAGGAAAACCTACGGCGTAATGAGGTTAAGTGAGACTCAATCTAAGAGGTGAGGTTGGAGTGCGTGTGCACCAGATTAAACTGGCTCAGGACGGGTAACAGTGGAAGTCTCTTTCGAGCACGGTAAGGAATTTTCTGGTGCCATAAAAACTGGCTAATTTTCTTAACAAAGCAAGGTAAATAAAGACTGCTCTCTGATTGCTGTGCATTTCTGTTCAATAGAAGCCCTCGCGGCAGACAGAACTGCGATGCTGGACAAAGTGCGTCACATGTGGCTTACTGGCAGGCGTGCAACAACTGTAGTTGTAGGGTCATGAGCTAATGGCAGGAAACATCACGTGATACTCGAGGGACAGGCAATGGACAGGCCACACTATACTAGATGATGTGTTGGCCACCCAGTCTGACTAGACGGGTTACAGGCATGTTGATGGCGGACCGCGTGCTAGGCGATACAAGAACATTTGACGCAGCGGGCTGTGCGGCAAAATGGTGACAGGGTCAGGTGTGTCTGGTTCAGTGGTGCTGACAGTGGTTGGTGCTAAGTGAATGTTTTGAAATGTGACACATGGGTTGGGACGAGTGGACTTTGGATATGGGGTTATCTGATATCAGGTTTGTGGGATAATTACATGTTTTAATATCTACAGGCCACTAGTACACGTGTGTATCACCTTCCGTAACACTACGAAACTAAATTTATCCCACACTGTTTATATGCTCCGTATGGTTTCACAGTTAATGGCGTTATTTCCCTACACAGCATTCTAGTGGAAGGAGGCTGTTCTCTGCGAGGTACGAACAGAATCTTGTATACGGGGATGTTTATGTGTGTGCGTGTGTGTGTGTGTGTATATATAAATGTAGATTAATTTTAGTCAGCAAGGAGTTCACAGCATTAACGATGTTGTCCTTAGTAATGAATACGCAGTTTCTTCTCTGTAAGGTACGGAGTGACGGCTTACGCATATTTTATATCAGTCCCAGTGTCCATAGTAGGGACGTCAGCATTCAGTGGCCAATACAGGGTTTTGTTTCGTTGCAAATCAAGGTAATGATTCTATGCCGTCTCTTCCTTTCTTGCATGTTTGTTGCTATCTCACTGTTTTGATTGGGGCCTCCTGTGGTTACTTTTTCCATTATTTACATACCCCATCTTGATACCACCGCTTCTTTTCTTATCTTACACCGACATTCTGAATGAGAATTTCTACATAACTAGAGAAAAACTTCTCAGTATAATAACCTCTTCTAAGAGAACAAAATAAAACATATATCAACTTCCAACACCCAAAACGTAAACACCAAAATTGCGTATAATACATCCAAACAACTCAATAACATCCCAAAATCTTTTCTCTAAAACACGATTTTGTTATACAGGTGCAAATACCAGAATTAACAACCTCTGAATGAACGCTACACTAATGATATCAATATAAAAACACCAACGCGTCCATGATCCAGCGCTGCATCTTTACATGCAAGGTACACTACCGCTGCAACATAGGAGTTGCTACCATAATATAAATAGAAAATAAAATAACCCAATCCACTGCATCAAGCCAATATCCATAATTTTAACATTGTATACCTTAATAATATATTGAACCATACTTAATTAGCTCAAAATTATTTTAATGCACATTATATTACTTCAATGCATATTATTTTAATAACAACATTTTAAATATGTAATGTGAGATATTGCAATCGATAACTGTATGTGTCACCTTCTTAAGTAAATAATACTTCAGCCTAAAGATGGCTCGAGTAGATAGAGCCGAAACATGTAGCCGGAAGTATTAATGTGAAATGTACCATTAATCCTAATAATAATTATTAATCGAGTTGTGTTAGATTATATATTTTGCAATTTATATACCTATATCTCTTCTTTTCCGTGTTCTCTTTTTTCTTTTTCGGTGCTTTCTTGTTTTGTTTGTTTTCCTGTACGTTTAGTCGGTATCTTCCTTAGCGTGCAATACGAAACTGGCAGTAAAGGCACTGCTTTACTTGTCCTTTGTTAGCAATTCATTGGTTTGTTGGCATATTGCAGCTGTCTCCAGCGAGTGGATAGCCGAAGTTGTTTTAGGCGTAGGATTTTTGTGCAATACGATATTCCTGTTGCATTAACAACAATACGCCAGTGCAGTGTTCCTTATTTAACCGTATTGTATTGTGCTGAGCCAGTGTCTTTCGGCTTGTACAACTGGAGATGTTCGTATATGCCATTCATCTGTAACTTCAGTAAGGCATCTCACAGTGTCTAGAATTATGACAATTGTTGATTCAGTAGGATTTTCCCTTGTTCAGTAAAGCAACTCGCCAAGAAGGCACATCTGCGAGTGGAGTTGCAGCTGCAGACATTACGTGAAAGTGAGTGGTAGCATCACGCCCCGACCGCTTTATCCCCAGTGCTCTCTGGACATGTGCAAGGGCAGTATATGTTTCTCTTCTCCAAAATGTCCAGACCGACTTTGGGGTCCATCGGGTCTCTTGTTCAGTAGGTACCGTGGGTTCATTCCCAGGGACCCATCGGACGGGGAGTGAAGCTGACCTCACACCTCCATCTACAGCCGAGGTGAAGAATGAGTGGAGCTTCAAGTGCGAGATTTGAGGTTCTCACAGCAATGTTGCTGAGGTTGCAAGTTGTCTCGAATGTGACCCTGGGTCAGGGGTTCCCGCGTCGTCTTTGTCGTGAATAGACGGTTCAGGTGAAGTGAATTCGCCGTTTTTCTTGGACGTTTTGCACTTGAAGGTGAAGGCTACATGATCATTCGATACGTCACGAACATTCACGGACCAGCACGTCGTATCGCAGGAGACCCGAATGTCAAGAGCAGAAAGTACTTGTGATCAATCTTTAGCTTTATAGTTCATACACCAGAATATTTTTTTATGCTTTGTGTAGTTACGTGGTTAATGTATTTTTATTTTTGTAGTGATTGAAATGCAGTGAAGGGATTACGATTATAGTGTTCTGCTAAGGATGTGTGCCTGTGGGGTGTATACTCTATCGAGTGTCCGAGACTGCAGTATCGAGTGAAGATGTGTGCCGGCGTTGAGAAGTGCTTTGCGTGGGTGTCATGATGTGTTTTCTTGTAACATTGTGGAACTTAATGTACTGACATTGTGGTCATTGACTACCACCACCAGCATCACCACCACCACCACTACTACTACTACTACTACTACAACTAATACTACCACCACCACCAGTACTACTACCACACCACCAATACTACCACTGCTATTACTACCACACTACTGCTACTACCACTACTACTACTGCTACTACTACTACTACTACTACTACTACCACCACCACCGCCAATACTTCTACACTACTAATATCACTATTACCACCCCATTACTACCCCTACTACTACTACTACTACTACTACTACTACCACCACCACCACCACCACCACCACCACCACCAATCCAACAACTGCTATTACTACCACTATCACCAGCAATACCTCCACACTAATACAACCACCATCAATACTACCAATAATAATACTACCACCACACTACTACTGCTTTCACCAGTACTACCATTACTACCACACCATCAATACTATTACTACCACCACCATCACCACCACCACCACTACTACTACTACTACTACCGATATTACCACACTACTACTAGTACTACCGCCAATACTACTACTACTGCTGCTGCTTCTGCTACTACCACCACCAGTACTACCAATATCACCAATACTACCACACTCCTACAACTACCACCAATACTATTACTACTACTACTGCTGCTGCTTCTGCTGCTGCTACTACTACTACCACCGCCACCACTATTACTACCACCACCAGTACTACCACTATCACCATTACTACCACACTCCTAGTACCGCCACCAATACTACTACTACTGCCGCCGCCGCCGCCGACATCAATGTCACGTTCTAATAGTTTGCAGTAACTTTAGCCTTATCTCCTTAAAGTGTGGATTATCATGTCAGACGCCAGAGATGTTTTCTGTTGCGGCAAAAAGGATCCCTACCAGCATACGTCATACTGACGTCTGAGTCGGTGGACGAGAAAATATCATCAAAGGTAACGACGATACCGTGTAGTCCGTGTATGGCCATCACGTCACGCCGTGTCACGATCCAGTGCGCAAATTCGCATCGGAGAATGCCGACCAACCAATTCATATACCATGAAGGATCGATTGTCTGTTAAAAAATGTTGCTCCTTTGGTGATGCTTTTGCCGTACTTCAGTGGCCGAAAGGTGAGTAACCCTGTGGAGACGAAAATGAACCCGAATCACACGTAATTACGACTCCTTTCATAAGACACAGTAGATACATTCTCTCGTTTATAAAATTCAGCCTTTCAGTGCTGTGTAACAGAATATTATCGCAATTGAACGTAGTCGTGAGAGCTATGTCCTCTGGCGATGACGAGGGAAATAGTGTCTGCTGTGACGTCCGGTAGGCACACAGTGAGGAACTTGCAGTCTTTGTAGACGGCAGAGTTTGGCCATCCGACTCTTAGGCTTGGCATGTACAGACGTAACTGAGAAGTGGTCTGCAAATAACACAAAAAAATAAAGCAATTAACATGTAATGTTATTCGCGGCGAGCTGACACCTGTAATGCTCAGGCATAAGTGTTTGTTGATGTATTGCTTTCCGTTTTGCATGGTGTCAAGTTTGATCGGCCAGCTGCATTCTTGCCTCAGTATTTCCTAGAAGCGCCTTCTTTAACCCTTTAAAGCACAGTGGCCACTTGGTGCACCACAAGGTTTACATTAAGAAATTCTATGATCTGCTCATACAGTGTATTGTGTGTTTTTTGTGGTTCTAAGAACGAACAGCGGTTTCCCTTATACAGCTTCACTGACTCGGTTACATAACTCAGATGCCTTGTGTTTTCTGGGCGGTACGAACGGAATCTGTGACTATAATTTGGGCTAATCTGAGTGTTTGGCTTTGGCAGACGACACCTGCGAAGGCGAAGCATCGAAAGAAAAGCTGTGGCTTTCAGATGTCAGAGACCCCTGGCTGGCCAGTACAGCACAAGCTGTATCCTAGTATATGACAAAGATGTTGGTGAACGCTAGCAAGGTGGGTTATTCTGATATCGCAGTGTTGTAATGGAGCTGCTTCCCTCATAGCGCATTATTGCAGGCTTCTGCGAAACAGTTCGCAAAAAGGCGATCCAAGGAAAAGTAAGATTTTACCCTGACAGTTGTGGTATTACATTTTTTTGTATGGGCACATCTTCTCATCATCGCTTCTGTCACATTTTCTTATACGTATTCGTTTGCTTCGTCGCTCATTCTTAATTCCATTTGGACCGTATTTTATTCCTTGTTTACTGAATATTTGTAATTGGGGAGGATCACAGCTGCTTGTTCGAAATGCCGGTTGAGCGGTCCATATTTTCGCTCATTGAAATGACAGCTGGTTTGCTGTAGAAGCCGGATTGTACACTAAGATTTGTTACAGCGCGTGACTGCCACATGACGCGCTGTTGCGTTTTCCTGTGCCACATCTCGCTGTGTCTCCAGATAAGTAAGAAGCGTCATGATGAATTATTGATTCAGTTATTACGTCCGTCGGGGGATGAATACGTGCACAGCTCTGTGATGGAGAGTTGCATGCCAAGTAGAGTGTTCGACAAAAGTAAAAGAGTTTTCGCCTGGTTGTCTTCTGGGCTTTGATGCAATTGGATAGCGCCGGTTCTTGATTTCCCATAATTCCTCTTCACCGTTGCTAATGGCCCGAACCGCGAACCGTTTCTTCTCCGCTTCTGGTGAATCTGATGGACCATTTTCTTTGCAACCAGTTTGTACGGTGTCCTTATTTTATCTGACAACTATCATTTGTAACTTTTACTCGCTTCTCCGTCGAGCGCGTGGGCTGCCGGCGGAGTGGGTTACCGTAGTATGATGAACGATCTGACAGAAAGTGACAACCGACTGATGTCCATACAGCAGTGTCCCTTAAGCAAACTCGGCGTATTGCAGTGGAGTGACGAAATGTATGTAGCCTGCCATACGCAGTGATTATGAGTATTCCAGGGCAGTCAGAGTTAAGGGTGGCAGAGTCAGCGCGCCACTTCCATGATACACATCCCCTCCAATCAAAGAGGTTCGTTCAATTTCAGATGACTGTGAAAGTAACAATAGTGGCCTGAAATAAGGCCTTGAGCCGAAGTTCGCTGACTGTAGGAAAGTTGCAAGGTGCCTGCCAGCTAGTGCGTTGCTGTGCCTTAG
>Ga0131853_10009549_pt1 | contig 17751 bp, 8 predicted proteins | sample TergutLab28metaG_FD_92764 | JGI IMG/M metagenome (GOLD analysis project Ga0131853, IMG submission 92764) | Labiotermes labralis P1 segment gut microbial communities from Petit-Saut dam, French Guiana - Lab288 P1 (version 2) (version 2) | ecosystem: Host-associated > Arthropoda: Insects >... | reverse complement strand
TTTGAAGTTTAGCGTTGTATGTTTTTAGTTTTGTTTTTGCACTTCGGTTTTGTTTTTGTGTTGTGTGTGTTTTTGTGTTGGGGGGGGGGGGGTGGGGGGGTGTGAGAACCAAATATTATTTTATAATAAACATGATAAATGTCAGAAACTTGTATTATAATTTTATCCACCTGTGAATCATGTAACAGAGAAATCCATCCAAAGTTGTGGCCACAAGGAGAAATTGCTGAAGATAAAATATGTAACTGATAATCAAAGAACACATGGTGCATTGTGGCACATAGGGTGGTGACACATGCTACAAATTGGTAACTACACACACAAAAATCTGCATACATTCCAAAACCATTAGTTGAAAAGATGAAGGATGAAACTAAAAAAGATACAAAATTACAAATTTAATGCATCTGTACACATTTATGTGATAATGATAACGAAATTGGATCAGTTGGCAGACAGAAGCTGACTACAAAGTTGAAAGTTTCCATGTAAAGTGAGAGCCTTTACAAAGCTGGATAGAATTTATAGGGAAGAACTAACATATATTCTCTTCAAAAGAATATACAAGATTATGGACAAAGCTGTGTGGAAAAATATATAGTGGTTGACTAATAGCTGCCTAAAACTCATTCAGGCAAGAGAGAGACATGTCTTTGTTTTAGTTTTGGGTGTTTTTGCATTTTCTGCTGACATTTTTGAGGAGAATGCTAAAGCCTAGCATTGATTCAGTTTCTGTTTTGTGAGCACTCAGAATTTTTATTTGACTCTTCTTTTTCCAATAAAGATGATCTGTCTCCTAATTTGTTTGTGTGTGTGTATGAAGAGTTTTTCTGTTTATATTTCCTGTTTAGAACATTCAGAAATTTGTATGGGGATCTTCAATTTTGTCACATTTTCAATTCACATGTAACTATTTTAGGTGAACATTTACTGTTCCAATGTGCTCCTTCATATGGAGTTTCAGTACAAGACATAATGCGACTGGCTGAATATAAAATGAAATGCTGTGTTAGGGGTTCAGGGTTATGGTCAGCTAGCACATAATGCATAAGCTTGCTTCATGGTAACTTCAGTAATTCACTAAGAGTGATTGTGAAGAGAAATGTTAATGTGTACAGCTTCTTTGTACATTGAGGCCATTACCAGTCTGAATGTGTGGACCACACTGGCATGATTACCTTTTGTACCTCCCACCTGAGCAACCAAATGATTTTAACTTAGTTCTCAAGCATTCACACTACACAAAACTGCTGTATGTCAAAATCTAGGATATCCATGGAAGAGAAACTTTAATCAGGGATGGCAGAATAAGCAATACTGCACATTGCATGAAGTACCTACAAGAATGCCTGCATAATTATATTGTCCCATTTTGCAAAATATTTCTGTATGCAAAAGTTACTTACCTCTTACATTAGAGAAGAGTTGTGCCCAGTCACTGTTCACTGCAGAAGTGATAACATCCCATAAAATACATTGGTATTGTAGTTCAAGCTTAAGTTACATTTTAGAATTTGACCTTATTAGGCGTGTTGAAACCTAAAAGTCAGTAACAACAGGATGGTTTTGGTATTTCTTAGGTTCACCGTTATTCCAGACAGGATGATTGATATGATTTATTGGTTATTCACTTTCCATAAGTGTGTCATTGGTACCACATGGATTTAGATAATATTCTTGTTCAGTTTGTTAATTATTAACATTCAAAAAGTAAACTCTCTTTAGTGCCTTTTCCCATGTTGTAATTTCACACATGTATGATCTACTGCATTTGCCATGTACAAACACTTACACATTACCATAAGTACTCTAATGCTTTGTGGCACTTTGTGGCTTGTACTGGGACAATTATCATTCTATAATGTTGGATATATAATTTTGCTACTTTAAAAACATTATCAGGTAAGCAAGACCTTAGTTTTAGTTACACATTTTGATAAAACTGTTGTCCATAGCTGTCACAGGAAAATTATTATGCTTATTCATAGAAAGGAGAAAAAACTAACCTTCAATAAAATTTAATGTAATGGTTTATAACATGTTACAGATTTTGCAAAATTAGAATGTGAAATATATTTACTATACTCCGAAATGTGTGATGAATATTGCAATATTTAATCAGGAACAATAATAGAAAATTTCCACTTTCTTCCTCCATATTTTCAAATTTACATTTACAGTGAAATAGATTTGGAAGTATGGGGGTAAGATATTTTCAAAGTGCTGGATGGGAATAAGCATTTGCAAGAAACCAAAAATTGTAATTCAACTGACTCAGGGTGGAGGCCAGCAGTGGGCTGTTTTAACATGGTAGTGAAGGCTGAAGTTCTGTAAAATGTAAGGAATGTTTTGACTAGGTGAGGAACTGCTGGATTTTCAAGGGGTCTGGTTCATATAGTTAGTTAGTGGAAAATTGTCTATATATTTCTGCTACCTGTTTGGAGTGAATGCTAAATGTGAAGAATAGCATTCACAGACAACCGAAATAGCTGGAGTTACGCATTGAACTTCTATCTTCTTTCAGCTATAATGAATTAACAAGCATAATCATGGACACTTCTGAAAAAGGGGTACAGAATTTCCTTGTCACACATGAAAAAATTTTGTACAGTGGCATCTAATATTTTCAGTATAATTGTTTAGTTTTTCCCCCCATTATACAAAAAATACACATTGAGTTAATATGCACCAAGGAGAAAGCACAAGGCAACTTAGGTTCACAGGTCATTCCAGACCTGTGGTTTATCACTATGGAACTTCATGTCAACCTGGTCCACAGAATTTGGAAGTGGCTCCTAGATTTTTAGAAAATTTGTGGACCCATGTTTTTAACCATCCATCCTGAGGGCCATACAGCCTATATTCAGCTTCATATATTACTATTTCCTCAATTATATATGAAAATTCTATTTTAGAAAACTTTTTTAAATTCTACAACAAGTATATTGTGTGCCAGTTTTATCTTAAAATGTCGTTTATGTGAGACAAAATAGCTCTGAAATACCTGTATTTTTCTTAATTGTTTATTAAGAATGTGATTGTGGTTGATATAGCTACAACAGTACAAGAATAAATGGAGTTTTCTGACTCTGAATGGAGAATCTGTATATCTTCATCACACCATTAACTACCAAACTCGGTGTTTCAGTATGTGTTACTTCTGATTTATGTTCAGGAGGTTTCAGATTCTAATCTTGATTCACAGACAATAATGACTGAAGTTTTTTGTGGTTAGCTCAAGCAGGCAGACAGGAAATATCCCATATAATGTCTCAAATTATATTCTGACTGTTTTCTTTCATATTCTTTCCAATTCATTTTTCATTGTGCATCCATCTATCTGATAATATATAATTTGAACTATTGTCAGAAATGTTATGTTATCTCTCAATGTTTTGGAGAGAATTTCCTGTGTGATTTGGAATGGATAATTATTTACTTTTGGCCTAATAAGCATTTTCTTTGTTTCTCATTACAAATTGCAATATCCTGTCTTGTTACATGAAATGGCTAATATTATGTGCACACAGCTTCATATTTACATTATTGTTCACAGTTCAAAATTGCACAGACAGGAACCTGGAAAATGATTTACCTTTGGAATCCCTACAAATTTTAAAAGTGAATTCACAGCTATCCACACTGACATAACATTGACCTTATTCAAATTCAAGTCTATTGTGAATTACATACAATTACTTTTTCTTTATAGTTACAGAAAACAAGTTAATTAAAAGGAAACTGTTTATTGAAAAGACTTTTTATTTAAGTTATACTTAGATCTTAAACAAAGCAACAACTCTTTAATTGTGATTTTATACCAAAACAGATCATGTGAAATGATACATAAGAAAAAATAATCCTGTCATCTAGTTATGGTACATAATGGTTATATAACATCTTAAACTGACTTCTTGTTTGAAGGAAAGTGTCAGAAAGGCGTTGAAATGCCCTTCGCATTTATAGTTTTATTCTTAGTATCCACTTGTTCTGAGGCTTTTGGTAAAGATTATTGGTTAGGAAATAGCTGGTGGTTGGTCTGGGGGGCCTAAAGAAATAAGAAAATGGACAGCTGTTTTTAATGTCAGGCTGTACAAATAAAAACTCTTCAGATATTTAACCTGCTACATAATTTCTGTGTTTGGAGTGGCAATATACTGAGTGACTTCAAGTGTGTATGGAACCATGTTGAAGTAATAAAAAATAAAGATTAGTATGCTTTCTTATTAATCGGTATACTGATATAAGAAATGACGGACACAGAAGTGAGCTTACACTGGGCCTTCTATACCATAAATGTTTTTAAGTAGCTTTTATTTGATGAAGAAGTATATAACAACATGTTATTTACATAAATATGCAAACACAGTTATTTTTCTGTTACTCAGAAACTCTGAATGCCAGTCATTTCATCATAATCCTACAACAAAGCAAGTGTGTTCCAGGCAGTCCTACCACCACACAAACATCACACTTTTTGAATACTTAGTTTGTTCTAGTTAGCACGTTTATCAATACAGCAGTATTTGGGTTTTTTTTTTGGTTGATAATGTTTTGTGGACTAGAATTTATGGTACATGGTGAGGGCCTAAATACAGTAGGGAATCTATATAGATCAACCTTATACACATGCACATACACTCATCTATTCTTCACACATTCATATATACATATACAATTACATACCCACATATACCCACTGGGCTAGACATATTTATTAACAAAAGCAAAATTACGAACTTGTTAATTAGGTTTTGGACCAATGTCATTTCAGACAGTAAAGCAAATTTGAATTTGTGTTGTGTAAAATTTAGAATTTACCATGTTGTAATAATATTGTTCTTCATTAATGACAAGTATGACAAACATGAAGTTCCCACATTTTTATATCTGCAGCAAAATAATTATTTAATGGCATTCACCCAAAAAATAATATAAAGGAAATTTTAATAAAATTGGCACATCTGTGAGATGTGCTTTCTCTTACACTGTATTATTCTGAAAAGGTACATGTACTTACTGAAATTTCCAATTTAAATCAAAAACAATTACTGCAATGTATGATTTGATTCATTTTCAAATGATGCAACAGATGATTAACAGATTTCCAGTTAATGTTGCTTCAGTCTAACAATAATGACACTTATCCACATAGCCTGTTCCATAAGTATGTGAGGTGGGTAGTCATGTGTTTCAGTGCGGTACATTTGTTGGCAGCTCTTAAATGTACAGGGTTAGATTAAGAAATCCAATTTTGAACCCAAACATGTATTACAATATTATTTTGGAGTTGTATTATATGAAGTAAGCGTTCACACTGCTTCACACAATTTGTAATACTTATAAGCTCCATTTCTGTAAAATATTTGTTCTGTAAGTTCATGGTGCATTTATAGACAACTGCATCTAGACAATGAATGATGGCAGAAAATATATATATATATATTCAAACCAGCTTCTTTAGCTATATATTCACAATGTAAAAATTGTTCATGTCATTCCCTTAATGGAATTATTTAAATCTGAAATTTAATTAATAGTGCTTTTGCTTTCTGTTATGTTTTACTATGTATAAATTTATCAGTACCACCCATAAATGCCCAGCATTCAAAACTTTCCACTCATTAATTCATTTAGCATTTGTACACATAAGCTATTTACAGTATCTGTATGCACAGTGATGGTAAGATAAAACATAACATTGGAGTACGTCTTAGGAAAACTGAATAATGAAATCTCTGATTATCTCATCATTGCACCCAGTGTTACCAAAACTACATTTCAGTTAGAACCAAACACTGGGAAGATACAATCATTTACATGACATACTATTGTGTTCTTGGTTCATGTGTACAGTATATTGTCATTTTTGGTTCTGTAACTTATGTCGTGTTTAAAGTTTCTGCTTGCATAACCAAATGTCACATGATATAGTGGACGAAATTTAACCACTTAGTTTATACCTGTAATTACTGGAAAGTTTAATGACCCTCAAGAAATCAGATCTTCATGTCGAAAAATACTAATTGTTGCTTGTAAAGATCTATTGTCTCTGACTTTAAAAATGAAAGTCTTTGCTAATTTATCATATTAACCTAACAGCCTATTCCTACTCAATCTACTCTGGTGCCCGCTTTAAATCACAATGGACTTCAAAGTGTGATATGAAAAACACCAACTGGTTACATCATGTAGCATATTATATTACACATTGTTTCCTTTTGTTCTGGAGATGGAATGACTCTTTACCAGAATGGAAGAATACCCCGTAGTGCAACATTTAAGTAACGCCTGCAACATTTTATGGCAACAAACCCATACTCCCGAGTCACTCGATATTAGTTCTGTTCAGACTTTCCTATAGTGTAACAGGAGGTCAAGGCAAGCAGCTGAACAACTTGAAAATAGGTATTTTTCTTTAATAAATAAGATGAATCTGCTTTAAATAGATTATGTATGGATGTTACATATCTTCAAAACATGACGTTACATTGGTTAAGATTTAACAGGTTAAGATATACACTGTCTATCTCATTTCAAGAATAAAACATTCTAACTTTTTTTTTCTTTTTAGAAGATAATGTTTTTATAACACAATTATTATTCTTAGCACAAACAAAATACTGAGTGGAGGAATGTTATCCATCTGTTTTTTTCAAACTTGACATTTACTGTACTGCTTCCAAAGTTAATATCCTGAAAGAAAGAAGGAAAGAGGAGAATATTACAATAGTTCATAATTGTTAAACCTGAAATTAAATCACCACATTAGTTCCTAAAAAACTGAGTGAAGTAATATTGTTAAAAGCTGATGTTTCAGAGTATGAATTGGCCAGTACTCATTTCAGAATATCCAGTATTCTCCAATCTGTCTCCACTTATCAGTTTCCCAGCTTCAGACCTACTAACTTGCTATACATGCAGGAAGGAAATGAATGGTGTAATGCAACCAAATAGCACTTCCTCTTTTGTATTAGACTGCAGCTACAAATCTTTGAGCTAAAAATCAGGTAACCTGACTGAAGACTATACTGGTTGTCTTCAATCCCACCAGAAAAATGTGGGGATTGTACAATACTTCAAATTAGGTGGCAAAAGTAGCAATTTACCAACCAAAAATGAAATAAATACAATGTTTATTTAGACATAAGATTCCACATGCTGCAGTTGAATTTGTCTGCCTTCATTTTCGTTTCTTTCATCAAAACCTCACAAATTCTTTATGAACAGGCTAAAGCAATAATATTTTTATTTAGTCCTTGTATCCATGTTTTACATATAACCTTTGCTTTATCCATGGAAGATATGCTTATCCTCGTTATATGACACATTAGCACATCAGAGTAGAATAGAACAAGCATGCTGTAAATACACATGATTCTCATTATTTGCATGCCATTAGATCCATACTATGAGTTTGCAAAAAAACGTTGTTCAAAAGTTGCAAAACAGTAGAGAGGTTGTAGGGTCTGAAACTGATCTGTATTACACAGTACTAAGCTTTTTAAACTCTGTAATTCACCATGCATAGGTCTGCTTGCAATAGAGCTGGGATTGACCAGTGTTTGTTCATGAGGCAGGGTCCATGACATTTGGTGTTTTGGTCCTTAGGAATTTGTCTGTATTTTCATACACACAAACACACACTCACATATAAATAAGTTTAGCTTGTTGGTTGGTAGCACAAATCTCCCGCAAGAGTACAGGAAATGATATAGCACCTGTTACTGATGTGCCAGTGTTGGACTGTTACCAGTACAGTGGCTAGTCCAAATTATGTTTGCTGTGTACTTCAACAAAGCACATTGGCAGTCCTTTGAAGCTTCAGGCTTCATCTTAAGCCTAACTATTTACCTTATGTACAATTATATGTAGTGCACCCCTTGATGATCAATGTGGGGAGCGTTAATCATCTGCATTTTTTTGTACTGGATTAACTGGCTGTACAAAAGGGGGATGTATTTATTCCCCAATACCAATAATTCCCAGTGAAGTACCAAGTCATCTGAGATTAATGCATTTTCCTCTATGCCTTGCATTTGCTATATCTATCAATAACCCACAATAACCCTTTAAGATGCAAGTGTTGGTCTTTAGACTAAATGTTTATCTCACAAACCATTATATGTATCATCTTCCTGGGCTGGAGGTGCAGAAGAATTGCACATACTGGCCTTTACAGAATGTACCAAAAGTGTGAGTCCATCAGAACTCATTATGTTCAATGGAACATCATTCCAGTTGTTAACTGACAATGAACATTGTACAGAAACTCAAGCAGTAACGGCACATAGCTTGGTGTTGTTTGTTAGTTTCATTATTTGTTTCTACCCGAAAAATAAGTATTCTGTTCAAAGAATGGGTATGTCAGTTAGGCCTTATATACAACTCTTCATGTAGCTGATGGAATGGAATTGATACCCAATTTATTTTCTTCTAATAAAATGTTAGTGAAACCTCACAGGCATAACATAAGCTTTATTTTTCTTCTGCGTGTCTTCCTTCTTCTCTTTTCTCTTTGTCCTCCTTTTTTCTTTAAGTCCTTCCATTGTTTCTTTTACCAAGTATTTCAAGATTACTTTTTGGTCACATATGTGTATTATTTTCCTCTACATCGTGTATGTGTATGTGTGTGTATGTGTGTTTTAACCTGTTGACATATTATGTGTTAATTACCTTTATCATGGTTCCATGCAAATACATAAAATTTTCTGTTGTGTTATGAAATTATGAGAGATGACTGCAGGAACTGATACTGACACAAAAAATTAAATGTCAGTCATTATCCATTAGTAACAACTCATTCATGACATTTCATTTAAATGATCTTGACATCAAATTGTATTACACTACCTAAAGCAGAGTGTAAATATGTAAGGCAGATAAGTAAATTTTACATTGAGTTTATTTTTCTATATCTTATTACTGTATTTTAAATATATACTGTAGTACACTATGATCATGCTTTTAGCTACTGAGATCACAGCTCATCTGCTGCCACATATGGGGAAAGCACAACGTGGCTGTCTTACTAGTCTAACCCCATGTACCTTCTAAGGAAGTGGTCTCATCTTCTTAGTCCTTCTTGTCGTCCTCAGGATCTTTGAGGGTATGCCACTGTGCAATTGGTCGGCGAGGAGATGCCAGCATATCAGACCAATGGCGTAACTCTGTTCCACTTGCATTGTAGCCCAGTACCACCTTACCAATAGGCTCTGATGTACCAATACGGTCATAGTCCACCACAGTAATCATCAAGTTGACTTTCTGTATTAGTAACATAAGACTTATTTAAAAACTGCCTGATATACAGTACATTACAAAAACAAGTAAACAAAACTGCAGGATTGTATTTTGCTTTTATGTAATAATATTAGTTATAATGGACAAAGAGAAGTGGCATAGTACACCATGCTCAATTTAATTCATGGTTTCAGATTAAATTACTACCCTTGCTCACTCTGTTCTTTTTTCTGTGCATTCACAGAATTGCAAAAAGTTACTTTTAGCTTCATCCCATATATCCATACACATGGAACAATTCAGCTCCCATGAAATCTGATATTTGAGTATTTTTTTCAAGACTATGTCAAGAAAATTCAAGTTTCTTTAAAATCTGGCAAGAATAATAGGTACTTTACATGAAGACCTTTGTACATTTAGGATGTATCACTGAATTCTTCTTAGACTGAGAAATGTTCAAGAGAAAATCGTAGAACAAATCAAAACACATTTTATGTTGTATAGCTTTTTTCCAAAAATCCTGCCGTTTATGAGATAATGTGTAAAAACATTATTGAGCGGACAGGCCACAGATGACAGTATAACATGGTGCATGTGCTTTGCATGCTGGATAACTGAGGCTACAGACACAAACTCAGGATATGTAATACTTTTGCTTTTCCAGGCCAAAATGGTTACACAAAGGTGTATGTTATGTTCGTATGTACATTGCTGTCTTTTTAACACTAGAAGCTTATTCTTCTTCTGGCATAAGTCCCTTTTTCAAACAAAATGCATTAGAAACTAAGACTCAAAGAATAACTGAATACAGTTTTCATACTTTTAAAAATGGAACAATATGCCATCTCTTCTCATGAGCTTTTATTACTGTACTTAGCAATTAACTAATCACTGGATCAAAAGCTTTGGCAGGCATGAAGTCCAGCACTTCTGATTCCTTCCCACACATTACTTTTGAAATCAAATTGTGAAATTCATTTTACTTGTCATCTTTTTTCACAATTATGTTATAATTGTGTGATTGTAGTTTTTTATCCAACTATTTGCCATAATAATTACTTATTTTAAAATTGCTGTAGAACACAGAATGATGTGTTAAGCATTTTCACACTTGTGACTACTGAAGGAATTATTTCAAGTATTTCATGTATTGTTCAAAAACTGAAACTACAAGCCTTCACTATGTAGCAGGTCGTGCCAAACTGATTCTGATCAATAACCACAAAATCCCTTCTCAGTTTCCTTATATTTCCACACTGCTGTATGTTCTGTGTTGACATTTCCTGTTACTGTAGCATCAGGTGAAAGATCACCTTAAAATTTAAATTTGATCATAAAATCTCTGAGAACCACAAAGTCACAAATTATCAGAACTGCAGTGTCACAAACTATCTTTGTACTACAGTGACACAAATTATCCAAGAAGTGCGACATCACAGACTAACTAAGAATTACAGTGTCACAAATTGTGTTAAAATTAGTGTCCATATCTGTCAGAATTATAGTGTCAAATTCTCAGAACCACATTGTCACAAGTTCTCAGAGAATTACAAAGTCATGAACTATGAGATCTACATTGTCACAAACTATGAGAAGTACAATGTCACAAAGTATCTGGGAGCTGTAATGTTACGTATTATCTGAAAACTGAAATATTATGAACTGTCAGAACTGCAATGTCACAGATGATAATTTCCTTCCTCTGGGATGTGGCACTACATCACTGAATAAGCAGTCCCTGAATTTTTGAACAAACCTCTCAACCCTTTAAGGTAATAGCACTACATTTCTTCAAAATGCTGGGTATCACTGACATGGTCATGCTTTGTCATATTTTAGAAGAATGCAGTCCTTAACTACACAGCTGTGAAAATATGTCATACATATCTGAGAACTTCAATGTCACACACAACTGCATTGTCACAGATGATATGAGAAGTACATCACAAATTGCCTGATACCTACAATGTCATAAACAAGACCATTTTCAAAAAGCTGTGGTTCTCACAACGATGTTGCTGAAGAATCCAGTATTTTTTGATGTGATACTGTGTCATTAAACAAGCTGGGAAGGATAGTAATGCCACCATGTTCAGTGTCCAGGTGATCTTGAACATGGAGGCACTACCATCCTTCAAAATGCCAGGAACTACTAGTCAAAAAACACAACACCACATCTCAGAATACTGACATCTTCAAGATTGTCTTCATTCTCGATCACTTTCACAGAAGAAGAAATTAAATTAGATCTGAAATAAATATTTGAACATTCTTCTGACCATTAAGACATGAAAATATAATCTAAAATAAAACCAGTTACTAAGATCTCAAAAGAGCTGTTCTTTGTGCCTTAATACTTATTTCTCATACCACCAATTTTTAATAACATTTGTATGTTATGTACCAGACTATATCAGACACCTTAAACTGCATAAGGGTTGTGACTGTTGCATAAGAAAATGATTAATATTACTAGCATTCTGATATGCATTGAGAACATTAGTCTCTGTAGTGTCTTATAATAAATTAATTTTACAACAACTCCTTTCCCCTCCACTACTTGATGGAAAACAGGTGTCTTGTAGGTCAATGGGATATGAGAATGACCAAACCATATGCTACACTTACTTTCTCAGACCCATTGTTGAGGCTGTTTTTGAGGTTTCATGCCCTTCCATGGAATTATTTGTGTAAAATTTCACATTGCTTAGCATCTTCATTCAGCTGTCAGAAGATTCATGCATAAAAGGAGTCAGATTTTTACTGCTTTATTCAAGTGTGCTTCAAATTCAGCAAATTTTTACCTGAATCTGCTCGAACGGCACCTCGAATGTGAAGGACTCATTGTAGTAAGGGTTTAGTGTGCACTTCTTGATGCTAGTCTTCTTCTTTTTGAGCCTCTTTCCATTCTGCATCAGAGCAATCTTCACATAAGGATCTATTAAGAATACAGTACAGTGTTAATAACAAATGCACTTCACTTGTATTTACCATTTTAAATAACCATCAGATACAATTACTAAAATATAAAATGTGAGTTTAATTATGCTTCATTAGTAACAGTCATTAAGTCAGTTATTAAATAAATAAATACAATTTTTAACTTACCCTGATTAATACATTTAAATTTATAAAATGAAGTGAATTTAAATTAATTTACAAATTACCTATAGGGTAAATTACACTTCATTTTATCTAAAAAATTAGAAATAAGAATATGCTGAATGAATTAATGCTTCATAGTTACTTCTAATGATTCAATAACACAACATTGCAGTCTACACTGTATCAAATCATCACTGTTAAACTAATACTGGACATCACTGCAGCCAAGCTCAGTGATGTGCTTCAAGGAGATGCAGGAACTTTATATTTCTGATATCACAATGCTTCCATATGTCCATTATCTTTTCTACAGTTAATGCACATAAATTTGAAAACCTCAATGATTATTTCCCTAAGCTGCATCAGCCAGTGGGTCTTAGTAATGAAGAGGCAGTGTTTTCTATGTTAGGACCAGGATTGATAATGTTAAATAATCTAATTTCAGGCTTGACAGGCTTAACATAATCCATTCGATCCCTCCATTTTGCCCATGCTGCTGTTCGCCCCAGATTAGATATTTTGTATTTCCAGTAACTTGTTCATTCTGTTATTATAATTCTGTATTATAACTAAGAAACAAAGCATAAGTACCTGTACCACACTTTTTTTTCACTTTTGCTTAAGTTATCAGCATACTTATTATTTTGGCAAAAAACTTTAAAACTGTAAATATGCACATCACAAAAACAATGACAGAACTATCTGTGTGGTAAGTTTTGTCATAGCAGTTCCTTTTTGCAGGTACTAAATAACTGACTGTCACTGTAAGGATAATGTGCTGCAGGCTGAATCATATTACAGCCGAAGTTAGTCACTCCTTGTGTATTATTACCATGTATTAGTTACAATTTACAACAAAACTGTGTTGGCTAATAAGTTTGTACTAACTGAATTTATTAGGAGTCTTTAACAACTTCGACTATGTCAGAGTTTATATACAAATAAAAACATTTAAAGTTTTCTGATGAGGAAATAACCAATAAACCTAGGTTAAAGTGACAGTTTTGTCCATATTTCGACTTACATAATTTCTTATTATGTAACAATGGGTATTCTATTTACATATTTATTTATTTATTTACTTATTGAGTTTTGTTTCTAAAATGAATAAAGTATGGGTATTAAATAATGCCAAATTCATGTACTGCCAGACCAGAAAGACAACCACTTTTTCTCCCTTACCATTTCTACATAAACATACATCAACATTCCATATCTTTCGTTCATCACTGTGTATATTCAGTTACTGACACAGTCTCATTCAACAAACTAAGGTACCCAACAGTCACTCCTAGAGTGTAGATGTTAATCCAGGAATCATTTACCAATACAGATTTGTAGTTACCACAAGATTATTGGCTTTGTACACTACCTATATGAAATACTTTTTTTTAGATGTCTATTGTATGTTAATGGCTGAATTAGACAGTTCTAACCTGACAGACCACCAACATCCATCTTTTTCAGGTTCTTCGCTTCCAGGATGACAACAGTAAGCTTGCCTGCAGTTGGAACATAGCGCAGAGAGAAACAGATGTCACCAAGCTTGTTTTCCTGCACAGGCAATAATATTTGTTACAGACTTGACCTTACTTCTAAGTTGTTGAAAGTGACAGTGCTAAAGAACTTTTGACATTGGTTGGATGTAATTCTGTTTTGTAATACACCAATTAATAGAATACATTTATTTAGACTTCCCATATTTTATGTTGAATATACCATAAAACTTTGTAGAGCATGTCTAAAATTTGACTCCATTTGCAATGTTTCATTGAAAAAAGCATATATTCATGTTATTTGCTAGTAAATCTAATTTCATCACTGTGCAAAATACAATTTGTGGGTTAAGAATTTAATCTCACAGAACCTGAGCAAAGGATATTTAATGATATTCATCACTGTTTTAATGATCATGGATTGTTTGTAACTAAAAATATTTATGAATGAAAATCTGTAATATTCTGAGGGGGAATTTAACATGTGCACATAATTGTAAGATACATAATTTTTAATTCTATTCTGCACTGTAAAACATATTCAGTAAAAGGTAATGGTAAAGTGATCCCGTTACAGGCCTGGTGTGACCCAATGGGTGGGTAGAGGTATAGGTCTACTCTTCCATGACCACGGCACTAGAAGGGGGTAAGTGGTCAGCAGCACGCCCCGGCCGCACTTTACCCTCGGGAAAGATCCAATATGCATTTTACAGGAGGCTAGGTGGGCCCCAGGGCCGGTCTGGATGGGCGGAAAATCTCGTCCCCACCGGGATTCGATCCCGGACAGTCCAGTCTGTAGCTCAGTTGCTATACCGACTGAGCTACCCAGCTCACAAAACATATTCAGTACTAACCATTATTAGTGCTGACACACATGGCATTATTGACCTTTGTTAGCTCAGCCTCTCTGTCATAAGGAAGGTACTTAAGAAAAAGTGACCTATGAGATGGAATCCACTATTTCTCTACATTTCCATATACAGTATGACAGTCAACACAAAGGATACATAAGTGAACAAAGTTCTGAAACATGTTGAGCTACTAGTACTCTCTACAGTATGAAAGTTCTGTTTTTTCATAAACAAAAGGATTTTGTTCTGTGCACAGAAATATCTTGAGGGTTCTGTGGTAGGTATTCTTTTCTTCTGTGTCAGGGAAACCCCTGATATAAATTCTTTTTACACACAATTTAGTGGATTTGTATACATCTTTTGCAGCTGTGATACTAAACCTCATAAGTAACTAACCTGTAGCAAAGTAATTGATTGATTTGTAACAGTATGGTAAACAGCTAAAAATATTCTGTTACCCATAAATAAAACTTCCAAGACATATGGGGCTAATTTTATATTCTATCACTGTTTATTTCTTTTCTTTACCTCATCATACTGATTATTTGTTCATTTAAATTATATGATTTCATTAACTTAATATATAAGTGATAAATTTATACTAAGTTTGTTCACAGTTCTCAGCTCACACTTACAGCAACTTATTTGTATATACCTGTATATATATATATATATATATATATATGTGTGTATTACTTTTTTTAATATAATTATCTGGCACTTAAACAATGTCAAAGTTCTTCAACCCTATCATATGCTGCCTAGTACTATATACCTACATCTTGCACTACATTTTTATCACTACATCACAGAACACCTATCTAACTATCCAAATTTTGTAGGTTTTGATTTGTCTCTCCTCTGCTATATGTTATCTGCTTGACATGCTTTAGTTTCTGTCTGAAATACTAGAGCATCCTACAATGATCTGTAGTTTTATTTGTTTCTTTCCTTTTATAATTCGTGATAAAGTATTAAATCAGAGCATACTTTAAATTAACATACACAGATATTTCCTTCTGCCTTTAAAATTTTGTGACATAATACAATATCCAGCATAATTAATATTATTAATAATTTCCATACAAGTATTAACAATTTAACATGTAAGTTACTCCATAGTTTTTAGTGGCAGCAATAGGAAAATTTTGGAAACAGGAATTTTAAACTAATAATTGAAATACATGCTGGATATTACATGCATTATACATGTTGATATACACATGATTCGTCAGTGTTCTTCATGATATGTATTTATGACTTCTAATTTTGGATATTATTGTTGCGTAATACATACAAAAAAGAGTAATTATTGTATTTCAACTGCATATTGATCATTTTAATACAAAACTGTACTCATCATTATTTTAAACTGTATGCCACTCTCTCTAAAACATACTGTGTATGCAGTGAACCAATAAATGTATTCAATTATGTTTAATGCATATTTGTTTATGCAAAAAACTTTCAATGTACTTATCATAAGTAACTGGTGCTTACACTTTATTTACTGTTTCATCTACTTTACAGCTATTATGATAGTTTATCACGTTTTCATATGTGGAATGAATTTCTGAAACTTGTTGAGAACATTCATACAGTTTGTTTGTGGTAATGATTTATGCAGGAAACCACCATATTCACATACTGTAATGTAGTATCAGTATGTGTATCACAGTTTCAATGAACAGGATATTTTGAATTGTAATCAGAATTTTTGTATACTGACAATTTCACAGGAATGATTAATTTATAATGCCCAGACATGGAGATTATGACTTCTGTCTTCTAGGATGTAATTCCATGTATTCTGGTATGAGTGTACCCCATTTCCAAGAAGGCCTGTATGCAGATGATGTCAGTAGCAAGTTCCACTGAAATGTTAGTACACTTTTGCCAGGGTACACTATGTCATATCCCTGAAAACAGCATTGTTCATAAACACTGTCATGTGAAACTCAAATCTCACCAGCTGTAAGATATGGAAATGTTTCATACTGAAACCATTTGGCTATTTGTGGCATGTTGTGGAAATTTAATATCCAAATGTAACAGTGTCAGAAATAGAAACTGATGCCTTATCAAAGCAAGTAAATTCAGAGGCATTTCTAATATTAACAGATCTATACCAGAGTGGTTCCATCATGTACCATTTTAAACCCTGAAGATGTAATGTTCAGTAGATTATATGTAGGTTTATTTTCTCCAAAATTTCAATCATGTAACTGGTATAGTACAGATATTATATGCATTAATAATTCTCCAAACACAGTGGTTATTATGTGTACCAGTTCCTTTAATATTAAAAAGATTTTTATTTTGCCCACAGACTGCAGGAATGGATTTTATGTGATTCCTAGAATGAACAGAGATTACAGCCTTAACAGGGTAGTTTATGTTTTGGATATGCAGTGTTTCTATTGTGAAGTATACACAGAATTTTTAACAATTATTGGCTTGAATTTCAGGCTTCAGACAATGTACACTGCAGCCATCTTCTAGGTTCTGGGTGTGCTATATTCACATCACACTATACTACAGGTTTTAAGTGGTGAATTTCCTTGCCAAATATTGAACTTTACTCTTGCCTTTTTCTCAGTGACATTCATACCGATTTGTGGACCATACATTAAACATTAACTTTTGTTCCATATTAATATTCTTTGATGATCTGCCATGTTGAACATCATTGCATAACATTTTAAGCCATGAGTCCGAGTCTAAGTCCAAGTCCAAGTTCAGTCCACTGTGCGACCCCAAGTCAGTTTTGGTTTCAAGCCATATTGTGGACTCACGACCAGATTGTTAAGTCTGAAGTCTAACCATTGCAGTCACATTATCATGAAGTGCCTTCCCTGATGACAGAATGAGAGCGGCCCTGTGGCCTAGCTAGTCTCCTTTACGATGGGTACTGGGTCTTTTATCCGAAGGTAAAGTGGCTGGAATGAGGCATTGACCACCCACTCCCATCTAGGGCCGAGGTTAAAGAAAGAGTAGAGTTATACCCCCCTCCCCCCCCCCCCCCCCCCCCCCCCCCCCCCCCCCCCCCTCCCACC
>Ga0131853_10009547_pt1 | contig 17751 bp, 19 predicted proteins | sample TergutLab28metaG_FD_92764 | JGI IMG/M metagenome (GOLD analysis project Ga0131853, IMG submission 92764) | Labiotermes labralis P1 segment gut microbial communities from Petit-Saut dam, French Guiana - Lab288 P1 (version 2) (version 2) | ecosystem: Host-associated > Arthropoda: Insects >... | reverse complement strand
AGCGAGACACTTTTGTACACGGCGCTCATAGCTTACTTGCACTACGAATCCCCGAAAAGTGAGCAGAACTTCGCCACGCTTGCCGAGATGATCGGTTCTATGGAGGTTCGGGAGGATGACGAAAAATTTAAGAATATTGTCGATTTGATGTTTGACAAGCTGGCAGAAAAAGACCCGGAACACTTCGCGGTTCGGCAGTACCAGAAATTCTCACTTGCTGCCGGTGTTGTCGCCCCATGCCCACAGGCCGCCGTCTGTTCTGATTGCCATTGTGTGCGCCCTTCCGGCTGAAACCGTGACAACATTATCCATAATCGACGCAAAGCTATCGCGCCCCTCAATTGTACCATTGCCTAACTGGCCGGCCTCATTCCAGCCCGAAGCCATCAAGTCGCCATCAGACCGAATCGCAAAGCTGGACCCAAACGCTCCGTTAATGACCATTCTTCCGCTGTCTATCTCTATGGGCGCCGTGTCGTTGGGCGGCAAAACAAGATGCCCCGATCTGACGATAACATTCATAGTGTTGGCATCCCAGCCTGCGTTATAGCCAACCCTTCTCAATGGGTAGCGGATAGGCATCATTGCGCTGCCGTTGATTATCTAGCGGGTACATCGATCTCATGCCGTATACTGTTTACGGAAAAAGCCTCGCTACCGATGGATATTATGATCTCGTCATTGTCACCGACAAGGGTTATCTGCTGCCTTTCCTGGTTCCAGTCAACGTCAAACCCCAGCGTTTCAAACACGTCGCGAACAGGCACAAGCACGCGCCCATTTACAATTACAGGACCTTGACCGCTAAAATCCACTCTCCGACCATTGACAAATACTCCGATTGTGCCCACACTTGCGTGAACCGTAACAGAAGCCGCAAGCATTGCAGTCAACATCAGCGCCAATAATAGTTTCCTCATATCAAAATCACTCCTCCGACAGTCAATACATTTTTCTATTCTACTATATTTTGGTCACATCGGCAACGCAAAGGAATATATTTCTAAACATGTAATTATTATGTTCTTAAAACAGCACCTCAATACAAAAGAGAGAAGCATTTAACTCCTCTCCCTTGAACTAATCATACTCGATTGTATGGGTGCTTTTTATCAAGTTTTGATAGTGCAGAGCCCGATGACGGCGAATTCATAAAATTTGTATACCCTTGTTGAGTACGCCATGATGTTAATATACTGTACCATCAGGAAGCCCGGTTTCTGGCGAGTTATTTTCCCAACACAAAGCAGTTAAGAGGCTTTTTGAGGTTTATGTACCTTTTTTACTAATGCTATACGTTCCAGCTATGACCACAGCTTGAACATACGCCAGTTTTAGTAGTTACAAGTTTCTCTTTGCGCTTACGGATTAACATCCGCAAAATCCAAACCCTAAAGGTACAGCAGATCATAAGCAAATTCCATAGAAGTGATCTACTTTTAGTTACTACATTTATGCCGACGCACACGTTAACATTGCTGCTTCCGCATTTTGGGCATGTCATGTGTTCACCTCTTTTTTACAAGAAAGTGTATCATAGGCAAGCAAATTATCTTGCAAAATAAGTCTATATTGATGTTTAACAAGAGTGCATACTTGCATTAGAAAGAGGTGCATTCTCATGTTCAAAATACAAAAGGGATATGACAGTGAAAGCAAGACATTTCGATTTCCAATTGAGCTAATAGAAAAGCTTGAGGTATTGGCTACACAAAACAAGATATCATTGAATCAATTGGTATACAATGCTTAACATATGCTGTAGGTAACCTTGAAATCACAAACAAAAAGCCTAATCAATGAGACAGGACTTTATAAGCGCAAACAAGCAGCCGAATTTACGGAGTTATCGACATACGTTACCGTATGAAAGAGCAAATGAAATGTATAATGACAGAAAATCACCCTTGGCAAATACCCGTCAATTACAATGGTTTCGATAACAATGAAAACTTGGACATCATAATTAATGCAATACCTTCGAAACCTTTACCCATCATGAAAGCGGCACGGTGAAAAATAGGTTGCTCTTGTGCAGGAATTTAATTTATGAAAGTATAGATTCTCAGTCATCATTCGACTTGAGTATAAACTATAAAAAGGCAGGAAACCCATCTCGATTCAGGCTATTGATAAAGCCCTTGACTCGAAAAAAGTCAAGGGCTTTATCAATAGCCTGAAACCTGCTATTTCGGACAGGTTTTGCTGCGATATTATTTGTTAGTCTTGAGTATACGGCATAAGCGCGATGTGCCTGGAGCGCTTTATCGCTATAGTGAGTGCGCGCTGGTGCTTTGCGCAGTTGCCTGTAATTCTGCGCGGCAGTATCTTGCCGCGTTCAGAGATATACTTGCGAAGCTTGGCGGACTCTTTATAATCAATGCTGTTGATCTTTTCAGTACAGTAAGTGCAGACGCGCTTCTTGCGGCGTCCGCGCCTTTTCTGCTGCGGAACCATTGGCGTACCTCCTTTACTTAGTACAGCTTAGAACGGAATATCGTCGGAATCGAGGGTTTCGGATATGGCTGAAAAACCGCTTTGCTCAATATCTTGAGGCGGCCCGTCAGGCATTGGCCCGGAATAGCCGCGCGAACCGCCGCGTGCCTCGAAGCTGGCCTTGCTCTCGGCAAATTCCTGCTCTTCTATTATGACCTCGGTCATCCACTGGCGTTGACCGTTCTTGTCGTCATAGGTGCGGATTTGCAGCCTGCCGCTTAACGTTATCTGCATACCCTTCTTGAAATACTTTTCGACAAATTCGCCGTCTCTGCGAAAGGCCACGCAGTTTATAAAGTCTGCGTCGGGTTCGCCTTCGCGCTTAAAACGACGGTTTACCGCAAGTGTATAACGCGCGATGCACATTGGCTCGGCGCTTTGGGAATAGCGGATGTCGGGGTCCTTGGTCAAACGCCCCATCAATATAACTTTGTTCATGGCCCCTCCTATTCCTCGATGCGAATAATCAGGTAACGAAGAAGCCCTTCCATAATGCGGACACGGCTCTCGATTTCGGCGGGAACGCCGGCGTCACAGCTAAATGTTATAAAGTAGTAGAAGCCTTCGTTCTGCTTGGATATCTCGTAGGCAAGCCTGCGCCTTCCCCACTCGTCAACCTTTTCGATGGTTGCGCCGAAGCGGTTCAAAAGCTGGCTGATCTGTTCGATCTGCGCATTCTTGGCTTCGTCGTCAAGGGTTGGGCGGAGTATGAGCCCAAGCTCGTACCTGGGGCCGCTCTTGACTGCGCTGCCGGCGACGACCGCCACGGTCTCGCCCGCGCTTTCGACAATTGGGTCGTTAGCGGCTTCGATCACGGTTTCGTTTGCTGTCTCGTTCATTGGATACGTACACCTCCTTTTGGACTATGGCCCCCAAACCCGTTGGGAGCAAGGATTGAGCGCTATAAAGCGCACTATGGCATAATATCACAGCTTACACCGGATTGCAAGATAATTTAAAGAAATTTTCACCCTAATTGTCAGAATGAGCCCGCTGAACCATCGCAGCCACAAACTGTTGAATATATTTTCTAAGCCCGTCGCTTGACGGCCCTTCCGGCAGAACAAAGTAAAGGAACGTCAGGAAGTAATCGACATTGTTCAAAACTAGTACATCCTGATAATGCTCGTCGGTATAATACGTTGTATTTGGACAGTATTTTCATTATAAGTAGTATTTTACAATTATAGCTATATGAAATATTTCTATTTTTGTTATATTTTGTCGCATTTTGTTATTGACAAAATACAACATTAATGTTAATGTTAATGTTAATGCATGAGGCTCAGAATGAGACCTACATACTCATACTAAGGAGGTTCTATCATGCAGAGATTAATCAGCAATGCTTACGACGTTTGTAATGACGTTTGCCCTTGTCGTAGGTGTAACCCCTATTACAGCATTCGCGGCATACGAAGCGGCCGTCTATGAAGCCTACGACGAAAGTTCTCTCTCTGAGAGCGGTGTTCCAGAAGTCGATATCCCTGAAGATGCGGTCGTCATCGACTTCGACGACCTACATAACGCCCATATACTCGACACATTGACCTTGGAGGAGATGCTTGCGGAAGACGAAACCGCTCTCGCACAATTTCTGGAGGTTTTGGATTTGATGGAGGCTCAAGGCCCTGCCATAGAAGCATACAATGTTCTTATGGAAGCTTTCACGCAAAACGTTGACGGAGCGCGAATACTCGTGTATCGCGAAGATTACGCAGGGGCTTACGTGGACTATGACACCCTTGTGATCCAGCTGACCAATATCAGCAGCGAAGCAATTGCTTTCTACAGAGAGCTTCTCGGCTCTGACGCCCCCATTACTTTTAAGCAAGTAGACTTTTCTCTTAACCAATTGATTGCGTTTGGTGAGATATTTGTAGAAGCCATAGAGGCTCCTATTGTCAGATTTGGATTCGACACTAAGAGTAATACTTACAATATTACCTTAGACCAGAACAGCCCGGAAAGTATACAAGTGGCCGACAGCTTCAACGTACACAGCAGATTCTTCCCCGTACCTATTAGCATTGAATTGGGAGAGCCGTCTGAACTCATGTGGCTACGAGGAGGCAATGAGCTTAGATTTACCTCGGCACCAAGTTTACCTAGGTTTTCAGTTGGCATAACAGGAACCCGCTGGACAGTCGGTTCAGGTGCAAGCGGCGAAAGGCACACCTTGCTTACTTCCGGCCACCAATTCATTGGTAGACCATTGGGAACCCGTGTTTTCAACTCGGTTGGACAGGAAATAGGAACTTTGGCTATGTTTAGAGCTGCACATCACGGACAAGGCTTGCCATCGCCTGCCAATATACATGGAGACTGGGCTCTTATCGATTTGAATTCAACGGGAATACAGCAAGCATCAAATGTACTGCAAACCGGAGAAAGAATAACTCGTCACATCTGGTCTATACCTGTTGACTCTCATGTTTTCGGAACAGGGGTTAATACACGTCATTGGCAAGGCCGGGTGGAGCGTGTGAGTCAAAGTGAACATTTTAGGCATCCTGTAAACGGCACTATATCTGGGTTGCATACAGCTAGAAGGCAGCCTGCCGGGCCTGGAATACCTTTCCCGGTATATGGTGACAGTGGAGGTACTATCTGGTATAGAACAGGCGGTTTAAACGTTATCGTTGGCGTCTTAACAGGCGGCGATGACGCTGGCGGGGTATGGTTTTTTACTCCTTTGGAACGGATCGGATCAAATTTTAGCCCCCATAGCTGGCTCAATTAATTCATCACGTATAAATTAATGTAATTGATTCAACAGGCAGGTATTACCTGCCTGTTTATGACTTTTTAAATGTCGTGGATATCTTATAATCATTAATGGAGGAAAATAAAGTATGAAACGTCAATGGATTGTGATTTTTTTTGCCTTTCTAGTCGCTATCTATGTGGATTCATCACGTAATCAGTGGTTGATGAGTATACCATTGCGTCTTGATAATCAGCAATTGACGAGAATGCCCAGCCGCTTTGAATATCCTCAGCAAACGGCAGTTACGTTAAGTATAGCGCCCGACACAACAATATCCAGAGAAAGTATTACTGTCAGATTCACAAACAATTCTGATATTGAGCATGGATATGGCCTTCCCTTTATTTTAGAGGCTAAAGTTGGCAGTTTTTGGACAAAAGTAGACTTTCTCAATGGAAATTTTGTTCTTCCTATGTTTATTATACCTCCCTATTCATACGTAGACTTAAATAAGGATTTACAGCAATTATTTGGAGACCTTCCCCGCGGGGAATATAGAATTATTCATGACGTCTTCTATGATCCTATTCCCGGCGGCGGTTACTCAAGTTTTCAAGTAATGGTTGAGTTCACGTTGCCGGGGCATGGATACAATAATATAATGTTCATACTGTGCGGCTTGATCTTTGCATTGTTACTTTTTAAAGTTGTCGGCATACTGAAAAAAATGTATCGAAGGAAAGGCATGAATGACGGAACTTAAATGAATTGTGCCTTTGTCGTTCTCTAACTTTTCTAGCGCTCTTTTTAGCAAAGCTGTTCATATTGAACGAGCTGTTCATATTGAACGGCTTATTTTTTGCATTGCTGTTTTTTTGCATTGCTGTTTATCCAAGCTGGTGGTATACTGAAAGAAATGTGTCAAAGGAGGAGTACGGATGATTTTAGTTGCCGACAGAATTATTACGGGCGACGGGAAGACGATTCTGGAGAATGGGGCGGTTTGTGTTCTCGACGGGAAGATAGCTGCCGTGGGCGACGCGGCGGGGCTTAGGGATAAGCACCCCAGAATGTCCGTCAGGGAGTATCCGGGCGCAACCATTATGCCAGGGCTTATCGACATGCACGTGCATATCGGTTTTTGGCGCAGTCAGAGCGACGCCCGCAGCTTCAACGATTTCAAGATCGCGTACCTTGCGGCGGATTATGTGAAGAAGGCTTTCGCAAAGGGCGTTACGACAATCAGGGACGTGTCCTCGCCTAAAAACCTTTGCGCAAGCATTAACTACGCCGCCGGAAAGGGATACATTGAGGCGCCGAGGATCATTTCCACGGACGCGGCGATTTGCTTTACCGGCGGGCACGCATGGGCAGGTGGCTCTATCGAGGCGGACGGCCCGTGGGCGGTCAGGGCGGCCATACGCGACAACATCAAGCGCGGGGCTCAGTGGGTCAAGATAATGGCCAGCCATCGAACCGATACTCCGGAATTTACCCGGGAAGAGCTTGAGGCCGCTGTGGACGAGGCTCACCGCGTCGGCAAGAAAGTTGCGGTACACGCGGGGACTCAGCCTTCCATCCAAATGTGCATCGACGCTGGTTTCGACACAATCGAGCACGGTACGCACATGACTATAGAGCAGGCCAGGCAGATGGCGGAAAAGGGTCTTGTATGGTGTCCCACCATCGCGGCGTACACACGGACTTATGAGTTTATCCTCGAAAACATGAACAAGCAGGATATCGATTCGACCGGAAGCAGCTTTGTCGCGGATCACGACTATTTCCGCGATGCGGCGACGGCTTACAAGGACAATTTCAAGAAGCTGTACGAAACCGGAGTGAAAATCGTAGCCGGTACCGATATCATCTACAACAACTCTCCGGCGACCCCAATCGCATGGGAGATGAAGTACATGGCCGAATATGGGATGCCTCCGCTGGAGGTTATCATGGCAGCGACAAAGTCGGGCGCGGAGACTCTGTCCATCGGCGACATAACAGGCGAAATCGCCGTCGGCAAGCAGGCAGATATCGTGGTTGTGGCCGGAAATCCCCTTGTTGATATCGGCGTTATGGAACATGTGACCGAGACCTACTTAGCCGGAAAGCCGGTATATCAAAATAGCGAAAGGAATGGATAATTATGATTAGTATGCAGACGGAAGTTTTCAGCGCAGGCAGCTTTGAGGCGGAGGGCAGCGTTACGCTTGCCGGCGGCAAGACCGTACCTTTTAAATCGATATGTCAAGACAATGTGTTTTATAACGACGAAGAAAAGGCAATCGGAACAATGTTCACCTATTCCTATTTCAGAAGCGACATAAAGGATAGCTCGGCCCGCCCGGTTATTTTCTTTTTCAACGGCGGCCCCGGCTCCGGTTCGCTTTGGCTGCACGTCGGGCTGTTCGGCCCCTGGCGCGTCAAATATGACGATCCAAATGCCGTTAATACCCCTTCCCTGCCGCCTTACCGGGTTGAAAACAACGAGCTGTGCCTTCTCGACATAGCCGACCTGGTATTCATCGACCCTGTCGGTACAGGCTGGGGCAGGCTCCTGGAAAAGGACTCCGGCGAACGCTTTTACGGCATGGACAACGACGCCGACTGCTTCAACACCCTGATCCATATCTGGCTCTCGAAGTATAATCGCTGGCAGTCGCCAAAGTACCTGCTTGGGGAAAGCTACGGCACAAACCGCGCCGCCCTGCTGGCCGAATCCCTTTCGGGCAGCAGCCAGGGCGAGTTCAGCTGCGTAGGGGTCAACGGCCTGATACTTCTTGGCAACGCAATCGGCCAGGGCGAAGACGTGCTGAAATTTGACTCCGTGGAAGACGCGGCCCTTTCCCTGCCGTCCATGGCGGCTACAAACTGGTATCACAACAAGCTGGACGGAACCCTGGAAGAGTTTGTCGAAAAAGCCTATGACTTCTGCGAAGGCGAGTACATAACCGCACTTTTCAAGGGTGAACGCCTGTCGGACGCCGAAAAGGATGCTATCGCGGAAAAGGTATCATATTTTTCGGGACTCAAAAAAGAAACTGTCCTCGAGCAGAACCTCCGGCCCAAGAAGTGGGAATATCTGAAGCTGGTTCTCAAGGACAAGGGTCTGGAAGTCGGCGTGTACGACAGCCGCTACACGCTTCCGATAAACGAAGATTACAGCATGGACAACATGGTACGAGACGATTCGGCGATATCACAGTATACGCCCTCGTTTATGGCCGCGATTTCCGGGCATTTCAAGCAGGCTCTGAACATAACGCACAACCGCAAGTATTACGCCATTTCCGGTGAGGTCAACAAGGCCTGGACTCGTACAAGCAAGCGCTCCTGCGCCAAATGCCTGGCCGCGTCCATGCGCCGCAATCCCGAACTGCAAGTCCTGTTTTCTTCCGGCATTTACGACATTCAGTGCCAGATGGGTCAGGCCAGATACCTTGCCAGCCACATCGGGCTTGATTTGAAGCGGGTCAAGATATCCGAATACCCTTCCGGCCACATGGCCTACCTGGGCGAACCCGCCGCCAAGCGCTTCGCCGACGACGTGCGCGCGATGGTGGAAGGTACGTTGTTCAAGTAGACAAGCGGGAGGACTAATTATGAGCGACTTACAACCGCGCCGGGTTACTCGCCGTGAACTGGTTGTTGACGACTATCACGGCATTAAGGTGGCAGACCCTTACAGATGGCTTGAAGACGACGCCTCGGCGGAGGTGCAGAAGTGGATCGCAGAACAGCATGGCGACTTTGAGAATTACGTCGACGGATACGATATCCGTCGGACACTCAAGTCACGCATGACACAGTTGTGGAGCTACGCCAAGTGCAGTGTTCCGCATGTCGCCGAGGGCGTGTACTACGCCTGGCGCAACGACGGATTGCAGAATCAGCCTGTTCTCTACCGCTTCGCGGCTCTGGATCAAGAGGGTGAACTGGTCTTTGACCCCAACACCCTGAGCGAAGACGGCACAGTTGCCGTAATCAGCCGCGCTTTCAGCCCCAAGGGAAACTACCTGGCCTACGGCCTTTCCAGCAGCGGTTCCGACTGGCAGACCATAAAGATTCTCGACCTCAGGACAAAGCAAAATCTCCCCGACACTCTGCTGCACATGAAGTTCAGCAACTTTACATGGCTGCCCGACGAGAGCGGGTTCTTCTATACCCGCTTCCCCGACCCCAAGGCGGAGGCTCTGGCGGCGTCAGCTCTGAACGCGATGGTCTGCCTGCACATTATCGGTCGGGATCAAAGCGAGGACAAAATAATACACCAAGACCACGAGAATCCCAAGTGGAACTTCAATTTATCCGCCGACAACGACAAAAAGTGGGTCTTCCTCAGCGTCAGCTACGGAACTCTGCGCCGCAACCAGCTTTACTTCAAACTGCTTGAAAAGCTGGACACCCCATGGTTGCCCATATCTTCCGACTTCGTGGGCGGTTACGACGTTGTCGGTGTTGTAAACGACACAGCGTATATATTCACGCAGCGCGACGCGCCGTTTGGCAAGGTCATAAGCGCCAAGCTATCCGAGAACGGAATCTCCGACATGCAGACCGTGATCCCCGACCGCGGCGAAATGCTTGAATACGTCCGCATTGCCAACAATCAACTGCTCTGCGTCGTCCTGCGCCACGCCACCCACAGGCTGACCCTCCACGATCTGAGCGGGGCTCCTTCCGGCGAGATAGAGCTTCCGGCATTAGGTTCGATCCAGGACATTTTCACCAAGCAGGAAGGGGACGAGTTCTTTGTCCAATTCAGCTCATTCCTCTATCCCGACGCTATCCTGCGCTATGACTTCAAATCGGCAGCTCTCTCCAACTGGTTTACCCCGCGGATAGACTTTCCGTTTGAGGATTACGAAACCGTCCAGGAATTTTACGCCTCTAAAGACGGCACGCGCGTACCTATGTTTATAACGCGCCGCAAAAATCTGGCCAAGGACGGCGGCAATCCTACGGTGCTTTATGGCTATGGCGGATACAACATCAACCGTGTTCCCAAATTCTCCGTACAGGTTCTGACTTGGCTGGAGAAGGGCGGAATCCACGCGGAGCCGTGCCTGCGCGGCGGGGCGGAATACGGCGAAGCATGGCACAGAGCCGGTATGCTCGAGAGCAAACAGAACACCTTCGACGACTTCATCGCCGCCGGTGAACACTTGATAGCCGAAAAGTACACCGTCAAGGAAAAGCTCGGCATCATGGGGCGCTCCAACGGAGGGCTGCTGACAGGGGCCTGCGTCACCCAGCGCCCCGACCTGTTCGGCGCGGTCATCGTATGGGTTCCTGTGCTTGACATGCTGCGCTACCATCGTTTTACCGCTGGGCGGAACTGGACGGGCGAATACGGATGCGCCGACGACCCGGAGCAGTTTCAGTTCCTCTATAAGTTCTCACCATTGCACAACGTGAAGATGAATACGGCTTACCCACCGACCCTTGTCATGACAGCCGATACCGACGACCGCGTCGTCCCCGGCCAGGCTCGCAAGTTCACGGCCACAATGCAGGCGGCCGACGGGGGCGAAAATCCCATCCTGATCCGTATCGAAAAAGCGGCGGGGCACGGACTTGGCAAGCCGATAGGCAAGCTAATCGACGAGCAGACCGATCTCTACTCCTTCTTCTTCATCAACCTCTTCAATGTGCCAAAAATATAAGTGTTGTGTAAATAGACCTGCCCCGAAACCGGGTCAGGTCTATTTAAAAAAGCAGGGGCAATATACCCGAACACATCACCTAATACTGATCTCACACTTTGGCAAATATGCCTTTTATGTTTCTGCCCAACGTTTTAGATTATCAATTCATCAAATGCCGACAGACTTGACACAGTACATAAAATGAACACCGTTGCAGTCATCCCGAATATTTGGATCAAAATGGGGAAGCAGGCCAGTGTTTGTCAATAAAAAAGTGCAGCGTGAATGAACTGACCCCAAAATATTAGACAAATATAAGACGTGAAGTTTTACAAAAACAATTCACTTCCCCGAAAAACAGCTAGTATTGTAAACCGTGGATTACGATATGTGTTTAACCATAGTAACTAGCGCAGTCAAGGGAAGCAGGAAGACTTTTTCGCGTTCTTTGCGAAAAAATACTCTGCGACCTTGACAGTGCGTGGAGCATGTAAAAATACTGGGACGTGGGCTTTGCGAAGCACACTTCTTCGCAAAGCCCTTGACTGCGCTTTTATATTCATGCTGCCGAATTATTTAGTAGTCGGTATTCAACAGGGCTTAGATAGCCCAAGGAAGATTTGATTCTACAATGGTTGTATAGCTTGTTAATTTCCTTATGCTGTAGATAAAGGTCGGCTTGCTTGATTAGCGGATTTAGCTTTTTTAGCCTTTCCTCAATTGCTTTGGAATTTTCGTTTACCTCGTCAAATTTGGTTTCCGTTGCGGCAAGGGTCTTTTGTAATTTTGATAGCGTGGTGATGTTGTACTGTTCCAAAAACTCAACGGCAGATTTTACAACAGATATAGATGTGATGCGGTTGCTTGGTTTTGCTGTGTTGCTGTCGGTGGGGTTGTAATTTCTTGCGGTTGGGTTTGGGTAATTGGTGAGGTAACTTTTTCAGAAAGTAGTGTTTCCAATTCGCTTTTTAATTCTGTGATTTGCGTTTTAAGGTTACGCAATTTCTGATTTGCAAATTTGATTGCTCGGTTTATATTTCCTCGGTCTGTAGCAATGCCCCTTTTCTCGAGCTGATGGGCGGCTACTCCTAAATGGATTGTAGGGATTTGTTCTATGCCTTGTCGCTCAAAACTGCGGTGGTCTACTCGCTCGGCAAGGTTAAGCCCTGCTAAGTATTCATTTTGAATATCAGCCCGTGCCGCTCTCCATTCCTCGGCTTTTAATTGATTTTGTCAAGGAGTTTTTTCAAATAAAACAAGGATAGAATACTCAAGTTTTGCCTCTGCCCTGTGCATGTGCAAAGCGTCAATCCTGTATGTACTTACAGCATATAAGGTTTGTTGATAACATATTGCTCGATATCATTTATCGTTAAGTCAATCATTTCCATAATACATTCAATCATTGCGTTTACGTCAATTTCTCCAACTACAACACTATTTTCACCATGTGCAATCTTATTACGATATGTTACTAATTTTTCTATTATGGCTTTATTCCTATCATGCCTTAACGTTGGAACTATATTAAATTCACCTAAAATATCTACAAATCTTTTATAGTTCAAATTTGACTTTGCTGATATTAGCATCGGAGGCATAATTATCCCACACAATTCTTCTTGAACGTATTCATCTAAAAATCGTTTCTTTTGTTCTTTTGTAGGATTCCCCTTCAAATATTCAAAGCGATGTTTATTGCTTAAAATAACTAGAAATTGTTTGACTTGCGAATACTTAAGATTTTCCTTGTTTAGATAGGAAATCAATTGTTGATAGGCAGATACAATGAATCCTTCCCAATGTGCATAAATAATCGGAATACACATACGCCAATATTTATCTATATTTTGAGTAAATAAAGTAGTTGTATAGAATTTTGGCACTTTTTTGCAGAATTCTAACTCAGAAAAACGCCAGTCTCTATCTACACATAACTCATCGATTAATGTTTTCTCCATTTGAGTCACCTATTAGGATTTGTTTTGCAATTTCAACTTTTTTCTTTATATTTCGGGGACTACTACTTGCAGAGCCCGAATTCTCTCTAAATTCTACACTACTCTTTAATACTTCCAGACTTGCAAGAAAACCATCAATAGGAATTCTTTCGAATAGTTGTGAGTCTGCGAGTGTGATCATTATGGAATCATACATGCTGGTGGAAAAATTCAATCGCGCAAGCTTAAACACATTTTCTTCCGTAGTGCTCAAGTATGCACATATTCTCTGGAAAACAGAAAATGATGTGTCAGCCAAGTTAATGTCTGGATTCTCACATTGATTTTTCATGACTTTATCAAAGAAGTCTTGAATCGACTTTTCACTGTATTCATTAATGAAATTATGAAGTGCAAAAAAACGCAAACATAATTCTTGGTATAACATCTTATCTTTTTGATCCTGAGAGATGTAAGCAATTTTATGCAAATCACTATTCATCGAGTGTGTTTCTATCAATTTTGTAAAATACTCATATTGTGTAAACCCTCTGAAAACACAATTTCTAATTTCTTGTCTTTCAAGCCCTTCACCGCCTGTATTAAGCCTCTTAAACAACTCATAGCGCAATTCAAATTGGCTGTCCCTTTGTATGATTTCAATGCGACAAGGTGTTCTTTTTATTGATAATTTAAGGTCTGTTGGTAAATTGTCAATTGACATATCCTCTAGCTGAGGCAAGAGTCCTCCACTGCTCAATTTCAAATTGTTTTTATCTGGTGTTTTTAATTCCCCAAAAAAAGAAAGTACAGTAGATACTCGTTGCAATCCATCAATTAATTCCCATTTTCCATCTTCATTCCCAACTACAAATATTGAGGGAAAGGGTATGCCAAGTAGAATTGACTCAATAAAATCAGTTTGCTTCTGAATGTCCCACCTAAAAGCTCTTTGATATTCAGGTGAAATGATGATTTCATCATTTTTGTACATATTCATTATTTCGCCGAAAGACATATCCATCTTATCTGATTTTATATCCTGTCTTTGCTTTTTTACAGCATCTGAAATTGTCATAACAAACACTTCTCCTTTTTATGTATTTTAATGCAATGTTGCTACATACAAAACGCACATTAACTATACTTCCAATAAGAGAGTGGAAAGAGTAGAAACCTCACTCTACTCCCTTATTGATTTCTTCAACTAATTAGCCTACTGTCCCTGTTGTGCATCCGACTTCTTCAATAACAGCGTTCCCGCTTTCAAGTCCACCCTTTCGACATCGTACCCCGCATTAAAAATCACATTGCTAGCCGGGCGATTCTTCGATGGATACCAGTATGCTGGGTATTTATAGGCTGACTTACTCAACGGTCTGCCTAAAATTGCTTCAATCTCGGAGAAAGTCAGTTGCAAGGAAGATGTGCCTTGCCCGCTCTGCTGATCTAGATACTGCCCAAGAGGAACAAAAGCCGAACCTTTGGGTACGTATCGTTTCCACAAATCAGCTTTTGAAATTTCGTTGTCCTCGTCATTGGCCAGATACGCTTCCGGCAATTCCACCAAGCCCACGAAATTGAAATGAATATCAATCTTCTGGGATTTGGTGTAACGCCCTTCCTTCACACGCTCATGCACGACCACTTTCTCGATAAACTCGTAAAGCATGGGCGTTGTTAACTCTGTGAAATTGATGTATCTCTTAGTTAGCTGTAAGAATTTGTCGGCTCTGGCGCTCTGTTCGTCAAAGTTGTCTATCTCGGCTTGCAGAGCTTCTATGGACTGCTCCAGTTCCTCCTGCTCACCCTCATACTCAGCCGACAACTTCTCAAATCGCTTATCCGATAACCCGCCATTCACCTTATCTTCATAAATCTGGCGAATCAGCCTGTCCAACTCAGCAATACGCTTCTGGCTTTCCGATAGACGCATGCGATTGGCTTTCGTCATCTGCTCATGTTGCGCGGATGACGTTTCAGTCACCAGCCGTACAAACTCTGCCTCGTTAGCCTTGACATACCCACTGACTTTCCGTACTGCATCCAGAATCAATTCTTCCGCAACATCCGAACTCATAAAATGAATGGTGCATTCTGTTGTGTGTTTTCGGTAACTGGAGCACAAATAATTGCGACGGGGAATTGTAGTGGCTGTTCTCTCTCTGTATTCATAGTACAGCCTTGCACCGCAGTCAGAACAAAAGAGCAGACCAGTCAATCGGTTATGCTCTGTAACCTTCTTAGGAGGGCGGCGTACAGTTTTACGGCAACGCTGTGCAGTTGCCCATGTCTCAGGGTCTATGATAGCTTCATGAGTATTTTCAAAGAACCAGGTGCTTATCTTCGGGATTAGGTTTGTGGTGCTTGTCCTTATAAGATTTCTTGAAGGTTTTAAAGTTTACCATATGACCCATGTACTCTTTGCGGCCGATGATGTGCATGACAGCCGTTCCCCACCAGCGATAAGGGTTATCAAAGTCTTTGTTTTGACGCTGACCAACACCCTTTTGAGCCAGATAATAGGACAGGCATTGCACCTTCTCAGCTTGCAGAATTCTAGCAATCATGTACGGGCCTTTGCCGTCAATGCTCATACTAAATATGCGCTTGACGATATACTGGCGGCTTCGTGATCTACAACCCATTTTTCTTTATCCGTTGGATCACAAAGATATCCGAAAATCGGATGGCTGCTGATGCGCCGTCCTCCCATGCCCTTAGAGCGAATGGAGGCTTTGACTTTACGTGATGTGTCGCGGGCGTGCCATTCTGATATGATGTTACGAAAAGGCATAAAATCATCTTCAGCTTTGAAGGTATCTACGCCTTCATTAACTGCAATCAGGCGAACATCCTTTTCCCGCAAAGTTTCTAAACACAACCCCACGCGAAGATGATCGCGACCAAGGCGCGACATGTCCTTAATTAGCAAGCTCTCCACATTCCCAGCTTCAATCTCATCCATTAAACGAACAAAATTTGGCCTGTCCCATCGAGTTCCCGACCAACCGTCGTCCGTGAAATGCGAGATATTTTCGAAGCCGTTTTTTCGGGCGTAATCATCCAAAATCTTTTTCTGCATTGCTATTGAATTACTCTCGCCATGCAACTCATCATCTTTCGAGAGCCTTTCGTACAGGGCAGTAATCTTTTCCGTCTTTGACGTTCCGGGCATAATAACTCCTTCCCGGCGGTCAACTCACTTATGGCTAAGTTATAGTTTACCACATCAGCCATAAGGAGTTCAACCACCATTTTCAATATTTTTGATTTTTCGGCAGAGATTTTCAGCGAATTTTAGTGCTTAGTGGGGATTTAGGGCTTCGTTTTTAATAAGCCGTGATATTTTGTCGTTGAGATTCTCTCGACTGGTTTCGCTGTAGTACATGGACACTTTGTAAATAGTGCCACCGATTTTCTTTGTAATCCTGCCGGAAATTTGGCCGTTATATTGAATTTGCGGAGTTAATGCGCCAGTACCGTCATTATGACAGTTGTTGTGTGAAACTTCGATTTTTGGGGCTTTTGTCAAAGCAACATCCTCTCGTTTTATGATTTTTGTTTCCTGAGTGCCTTTTAATCTTTGTTGGGATTTTTTTTGATGTGCAGTTGAATTGTATTCAGTATTCGGCTTTCATCGCCCGCAGGGGCGAAGTATCCGGCACGAAGTGCCGGATTAACAAAAATACCGCAAGGTATTTTTGAGTGGGACTTGGGGTTCACCCCAACAAGCGTGTGCATGAATCGGACGGATGGCCGGTCATGTACATCGCTTGCTAACTCTTTGAACTGCCATAAAGCCAATACAACGTACTGAATGCTTTAGTTGCACCAAGTTTTGTAGCCCATCTGCTTATTCAGAAATATCACCCCGGCAACTTCGCCAGCTTCATCATAATACTCTCTGCTTGAACCCAGAGCCTTTCGTAATTATCCTGCAAATTTTTGATATCGCTGGCGTAGATACTTCGGGTTTCGTTGGCTCTTTTGGCTACTTGGTTCAGGCTATTCGTTGCATTGCGCAAAAGACGGTTGAGTTCTCGCACATCGGAGAAGTCCACGCGAATGACGTAGCCATCAATGGCCATCTTGCGCAGATAGGCTTCGCGGTTGATGATTTTAGCCTCCGCCATCTTTTTGGCAATGAAGTCGCGTTCATCTTCTGTCACTCTAAATTCGATTCTGATGCTGCGGTTGCGATTTGCTATACCTAAGCCTCCTTCTGGATTTGATGGTGCTAGAAATGCGAAAGTGAACACGGACAGATTTTTCATTCACTCATTACACTTGATACACTTCGCATATATGATACGAGTGTAATGAGTGAATGAAGTTTCAGACCGAGCCCACAAAATGAACTTTCAAGCTGTGCCCACAAAAATGCCTTCGTAGAGTTTTTCTTTATGAAGAAGCGCGAGCCCCACAACCATGTTGCCTTTTTGCCCATCTCTGCGGATATCGAAACGGCGGCGCAGCCACCTCGAATGCATTACTTTCTTTAGAGCCGTCATTACGGACTCCTGCAAACTTTGCAAAATTCTGTGCGAATGATTTGCATAGTTCCATAGTTTGTAACCCTCTCTCGTCCTTCACCCAACGCCGTCCGTCAAAGAAGTACCACACATTGGCTTCGACCACATAGCGGGTCACTTCGCTGTGCAGGTCGAAGAACAATCGCGCAACGCCGATGTCGTTGCGGGGGTAGATGGGATTGTCTGGTATCTGTAATTCTTTGAATTTCAAGATGTAATCAATTTCTTTTTTTACCATCACATCTCCCCTTCTGGTTTTTGGTTAGTACGGTCATAGCCATAGAACTTTTCATTGAAATAATGTGTTTGTCAATAAAAAAGTGCAGTGAATATAAAGATAAAAGTACAGTACCTCCTGACAACAAATGGTATGTTGTAAGCCGTTCTTTTTTATGAATAAACTGTGTGTCGGAAAAAGCGGT
>Ga0131853_10009546_pt1 | contig 17752 bp, 10 predicted proteins | sample TergutLab28metaG_FD_92764 | JGI IMG/M metagenome (GOLD analysis project Ga0131853, IMG submission 92764) | Labiotermes labralis P1 segment gut microbial communities from Petit-Saut dam, French Guiana - Lab288 P1 (version 2) (version 2) | ecosystem: Host-associated > Arthropoda: Insects >... | reverse complement strand
CCCGCCCAATCCAGTCCATATACCCACATCCCACCTCCTGGAGATCCGTCCTAATATTATCCACCCATCTACGCCTAGGTCTCCCCAGTGGTCTCCTTCCCTCCGGTTTCCCCACCAAGACCCCTGGCACCCAACTACTGTGTACATATGAGGCCGACCGGGCCGCAGAGGCTGTCTGAACGTTACGAGAGAAATAAAAATAATGGCAGGGACCTACGAAATGGAACAGTAAATCAACCTGAAGCACCATGCACTCAAATTCTGCACAGCCATTTCACAGTGCAAACCTCATCGGTTCCTGCCCCTCCGGCATAAATTGTGGCTCGGTTAAACCACGATAACAGCTGTCCCACTTAGCGAGTTTTAGATACCAACCATAATATATACGACGTCAAAGCACTGGTTACAGCGGTCAAGGCAGACACACGGTTCCTAAAATACCTGCTTAGTAAGCCCGGCAAGTTTAATATCCATAAATTGTACACTCCGCCCACGCATACAGTACATTCTGTTCTGTAAGAATCTCAGAACAGTGCTTAGTTCTTTATACAGCATTAATAGTTTGGTTTTCATAAACGAGACTGAATGTGTTTACTGCGCGGTACGACATAAAAAATTGTAGATAATTCGGGTTACTTTTATTCTTTAAAAAACAACGGACATAATTTCACGGTACCGCAAATCTAAATCGATGCAGCGGATCTTCCTCGATAAGATGGTAAAAATTCTGCTTTTATGAAACCACGCGTCGTCTCCAAACCTACTTTACGGACTCTTTAATACATGTTCGGATTTAATATTCATATGTCTGCCCACCATAAACAGCAGTTTCCAAGGAACTCAAATATAACATTATACATTTTCCCAAAAATGGGAAATCCCATAAAAACACTCGCACATAACATAAAGCAAACGCGAACCTCATGAAGCTTTAGTCGAATTTTTCGCTCTGTTAATTATTTCACGCTGAAAACAATGAAGTAATATCTCAAGTTTTATGTTTATGGTCCCGTGCATCGCTGATCTATATTAATAATTGTCCAACAATATGCAACATACAGCGTCTATTTATTATTCTGCAAGTTCACTCTACATGTTTCGGGTGTCAAACACACCCACCATCAGGAGTACACATAACTGTAAATATAGCCTCCGGTACTGATTATATTTTTTGTGCAGCTACCTCCCTCCAACGTGGCCAAGCTAGTACCCATCATCAGTACGCAAAAATGTAACTACGTGGCCAAAGTTGGCCACGTTGGAGGGAGGAAGCTGCACAAAAAATATGATCTGTACCGGAGACTGTAGTTACAGTTTTGTGTACTCCTGATGATGGGTGTGGTTGACACCCGAAACAAGTAGAGTGAACTTGCAGAATAATTAATAGACTGCTTTGTGTTGCATCTCGTTGGACAATTATTAATATAATATCTCAAGGGTCTCCGGCATCTGCTAGTGCGAGTAGCTTCTCTTTATGCCTGCAGTTTTGAAAATCACGGTCAATGGGAGATGCAATATCGATAGAACGCGCATGCAGAAAATAATGCCATCTTATTAAGAACAATCCCGTACCTATGCAACAGACCTGTATCGCAAATGTAACTGGTTTATATGAAATATTTAATTCGAGCTCTGGAAGGATAATTTTAGTTCATGCAGGTTTCATAAACGACGACCCTCTTCAATTCTTGTCTTCGGCTAAAGCGCACACACTACACAACCATTCTGCCGCTACATACATATTGTAACAAAGGCAACACCAAGTGACGCCGCCTGAAAAGACGCCAGGCTATGCTTTACCATGTGATATGTGTATCTTGTTGACCTGTTTTGGGGAAGGAGTCCATTTATAAGCGTATTTCTCCCCACTGACTGACCATATCGAAACACCCCTCCACTCCTTCATGAATGTCTCCTGCTTTTTTACTGCTGAAACGTTTCGTCCATGCAGTTCCTGCGGGAATTTGCAAGACCACTTCACTGCAAGTCTGAGTACACAGTGTCATGCAAACAAACACCGGGATAACAACCTGAGGGCCGCCCACCGTACCTCAGAACGCACGACCTAAACGACTGGCGGATGATAAAACATCAGGAACATACATTTTATCTTCCTTTAGATTATTTCTGTATTGAAATGCCTGACGATGGCCTGAGAGAAGGCCTAAAATATAGCAGACATGTAAGGCGCAATTAAAATATATCTGTGCTGTTGTCGACGAGTAATTGTAGTTTATTTAGTAACACAACGGAATGGTTTCCATAAAGGTTACTGGCAGACGAATTTAATGCATTCTTTGCACGCCACACACCTAGACCGTTTATCCTTTTGTCTGCGTGTCTGCTGACCGAAATTGGTTAACAGATTGCGACTAAATTTTTTTCCGCAGGGTTTAATCAAAAGCTCTCAACCGAATTCAATTTAGGTTCCCGTTTGTGCAATACCGCCCTTATTTCACTGACATCGATATTCACACATGTTCCCCATAACCCCTCATCGCATTAAATAAACGACGCTGACACAAAAGGCGCATCTCATTTACAAATGCGTTCGATACGTTATTCATTATAGTAAACATTTAAATAACACAAAACTGCAACCCTCGCCGTGGGCCGGGTAGCGTAGTCGGTATAGCGACTGGCTACGGGCTGGACCTTCCAGGGATCGAATCCCGGTGGGGGCGATATTTTCTGCACCTGTCCAGACCGGCCCTGGGGCCCACCCAGCTTCCTGTACAATGGGTACCGGTTCCTTTCCGGGGGTAAAGAGCGGCCGGGGCGTGATGCTGGCCCCTCACCCCTTCTAGTGCCGTGTTCAAGAAAGAGTAGAGCTATATCTCTACTCCCCCTATGGGCCGTACGGCCTGTGCAGAGCCTCAGTGCCTGTACAAGGGTGCACTTTACTTTACAACCCTCGCCAGCAACTAACTACAAGCATACAAATCTTGTTATGTGCAGCCAGTTATACCGGTCGCGGACTGTCAACGGTGTTTAATTTATATACGAACGAAATACATCGTATGCTTCTGAATTAGCTAGGGGCACTGATCTCAGAGACGCTTTAATCCAAGTAACAGTAACGTTAATACTGCTCTGTCAAGTGCACCTAGATCTGCCAAATGGTGTCTTCACTGACGGGTTTCGACCTGAAACGCTGTACCGGTATCAACTGCAGTTAGACTGTCATGTGTCTTCACAGCGCTCACGGCTCCGCTAGGTCTCTCTGTTCCCTAAAGGTTGAGGTTTTGCCGACCGCAGCTTTGGTTCTAAAGAACGCAACCCCAGAGGCTGGCGAGGGCATTATGTGAAATGAACATTTTCCGAAAACTGCACTCTTCTGGGCTATTACGCAGCGAGTAGTGGTCACTCCTTGCCGACGTTTCAGGACAACCTATCGGTCCATAAAGGACTCTTGGCCCTTGAAGATGGAACCAACAGGTTGTCCCGAAGCGTCGGCAAGGAATTGCCACTATACGCTGCGTAATAACCCAGAATAGCGCAGTTCTCATCTACTTAGCGGCGGGAGCCTGATATCAAACATTTTCCGACTCTGTGCGGTGATTAGCAGGGCAACAATGCGTGCGTCTGCAAGAATGTAAGTCAAGCGAGCGGTGTGGGACACCAGAGACATCTCAAGGGCAAAATAAGAACATCTCTCACATATTATCTCTAGATCACAAAATTTCAGACACAGAAGCTGGAGAGGCAGGTCCGAGCGAAACTCCAAACCTATTTACCCGCTGCACGGATTTATAGTTCGGTACATCTGCAAGTATTACATTATTATTATTATTATTATTATTGTATGGAAGAATCCATCCGATCATTCAATTCTACATCAACATTACTGAATTTCCTTTTCGTACCGTTTTAAAGTTCGTTAGTCAAGTTACTGAAGCCAATAACGATTGACGTGCATTTCTAAATACTCGGCCCTTGTTCAAACTCCTTAAAAGTTTCGCCACAAAGGACGCTACTAGCGACACGACGACAACACTTCAGTCCACACGGCTTACTACTGTGATAATGACAAACTAGGGACCGGAGTTCTTTATGCAGGAAAACCCCCACGACATAACTACACGGTGCAACATTCTATTACAAAAATATTTACAGTTGCGTACTTTGTCAAGAAATGACTAACTTTATGAAACACAACATCTACGCCTCTGCTTACGCAGTAGTTTGGTCTTCGATAGATCGGTGGTACAAACCGAGTTTTGCGTCAAGTCGGAATTAAGTACATGGGCAATTACATACAGGGTAATTCATAAGTCCCTCTGGGATTTCAGACCTCTGCGGTACAGTAGCCGGGTTGGTCACGCCGAAGGGGAGCATGTCAACAGAGGGACAGACACTCCAAGTTTCTGTCCCACCTTACAGGTGCTCGATATGTCCTTTCTGCTGTGTCTGTCTTAGTTTTTGCGCAGCCGAGTTCTGAAGTTCCGGAGGGACTTATGAATTACCCTGTATATATAAAGATATACACACACTCTGGCCATACTACACATATAGCCATATAGCCCATATACAGTATTATCAGTCATCGCAAATAGACAATTAATATTTACTATGAAAAATAAACGCCATCTAACTAAAAACGATACAACAAACAAATCTTCACAATTTGAAGCTGCCTAAGCAGTGGCGTGCTTGCAGTCATTACCGTAGGCACAAAATTAAGGCTATCTTCGGCCTTCAATCACTCTATTTATGGCCTATACTTTACCTCATCCCACTCTTGTTTGCGTTTATCATCCTGTTGTGTTATTTACAAAACAAAAGAATCAAACAGCCCGTCAACAAACTATATTGAAAGGGGCCACCCCGTTGTGTGGTATCATCAATATATATTATAATTAGTACCGTCAATACACAACATATATAAAAACAAGATGCTTAATTACAACTGGGTTATACTTAGCGACATGTTTCGGCCGTTAAATGGCCATCCTCAGGAAAACTTAGAACAATGTCATTAAGGTACAGTCAAAATACAATTTTGACTGTACCTTAACAACATTGTTCCAAATTGGCCTGAGCATGGCCATTTAACGGCCGAAACATGTCGCCAAGTATAACCCAGTTGTAATTAAGCATCTTGTTTTTATATATGTTGTGCATTGACGGTACTAATTATAATATACAACTATACTGTCTGTAGTATTTATTTCTGCACTACGTTCAACCACAAAGGGTCATCTTCAGAGTAAAATACTTTTAAAGCACACACAAAAGGATTATATACAGTATCTCTTCAATTACATATTGGCACTATGAAGAATATCTCATGTATCTCCTTTCCTATCCAATAGCGTCTATACGACAGAAATTATTACCGAAGTTCGTACTTATATCGCTGCACCGTACTTCCATCGCTAAGCTAGGAAGATACTAACTGGATGGCGTAATGAACTCTCCTACAGGACCAGTGTCCACCCCTGTCCTGCCTGCAGGCACGTCCCAACCAGAAGAACCCGCCAAGGGAGCAACCGTGTCCACAACATGCGCCTCCCTGAGGAGCAAGTGCAAGTCGGAAAGGAACACATAAACCTGGATAATTTATGTACGAGTACCTGGATGCCTCGTCACTGTCAGGCAACCGGCAACTTCATACCAAGATATATGGATATGCGAGGTATTCATACAATGCACAGTGGTGTGCTTCTTGCTAGCCCACAGACGAGACACGTTCTGCTACTGCTACCCCACACAGATTAAACTCAACCACGCTCTACACACGAACAGGCTTAACTCGTCGGAGAAAACGATAGAAGAACCACAACAAAGGCCTGTGCCCACATAACACCAAATATTTCCAACGTATATTAAAGTTTTGTACTACGGGCTGGGCGGTCCGGGGTCGAATCCCGGTAGGGACGATATTTTCCGTCCGTCCAAACCGGCCCTGAGGCCCACCCAGCCTCCTGTAAAATGGGTACCGGGTCTATCCCGGGGGTAAAGTGCGGCCGGGGCGTGCTGCTGACCACTCACCACCATCTAGTGCCGCGATCATGGAAGAGTAGAGCTATACCTCTACCCATCCTCTGGGCCACACCGGGCCTGTAACGGGATCACTTTACCTTTACTAAAGTTTTGTGACGATGAGGAATCAACTTACTGGGAGGCTTCGGAAGGAGTAATTCACCGAACTCTACTCTGCATGTGACCGCTCCGGGAACTCAAATTTCGGCTGTAAACATGACAGGGTTAAGTGAAATATTCAGGCCAACCTTAACAACTCAGCTTAGCAGGATTTGCAGCGCTCGTGGTAAAAACGTCAAGTATTCTGGGATATTAGGCTATGTAGATTGGCAAATACTAGCCGACGTTTCTGTAAAGCTTGCTGCCTCCATCTTAATTACACGGTTGAGACCTTAAAGATGAAGTTTGGGTTCCGCCAAAACGCTGGCAAATATGGCGCCACATTCCATAAAACCTTATTTTTCATATCAATTTTCCCGTCCTCCTTTCACGGTCCGATACAACACATTCATTTAAAAACTGTACGCCTGCCTGCCTGCCTGTGTGTGTCTCTCTAGAACACATACTCAAAAACACACAGACAAAATAAGTCGTCCTGCAGAGACGGGGGCAGCGGACACGCCGTTCATTATCGCCCTTTGCACAAATGCACCAGCTGAATATATACTTGGCAGCAGCGTATGTCTGCATCTATCGTCTCTGAAAATACCCGACGGATATTTCTGAAATGTGATATCAGGGGTCTACACTGGACGCCTGTTCCTAAATTTGGTTTTTATTCTTATGGTTTCAAATAAACCCTACGCCAACTCGAAATTCACTAATTCTTTCTAAAATGGCTCGTAAAAAGAAAAATGATGACAACTTAAAAATATATAACTACTAGGGTCTAGAACCTGCATTTACACGTTTTCCAATAAGGGTGGCCTAAATAACTACCTTATGAAATGAATTTTTTTTTTCCATGGCACAAAAGCCCCTAGCTGGCCAAGGCCTCCTCATTATCGAGGCTTCACTATCACACTCAGACACTCCATACTCGGTAGGCTTCTCTAGACAAGTGATCGGACCGACTCAGGGACCTCTGACATCACACAACACTCGCAAGACACAGACATCTATGCAACCGGCGGGATTCGAACCCGCAAACCCAGCAAGCTGGCGGCCGCAGACCCATGCCTTAAACCGCGCGGCCACCGGGGCTGGCAATTAAATGCAATACAAATTACCTTTGGCCCTGTGATGTGGGGTACGCATACTTTTAGAGCGACTGACTTCAGCGTATTTATGAGGTAGACTGCGTTTGAAATGTGATGGCACACGCGCAGAAACCATATTTCGTCTTTCGGCGAAATGGACGAGTCCATTTAAATCTGCTGGGGTGTCAGTTCAGTCGACTACTGGCAGCCGAGGTGTGCGCTTCAGCGGTAGTAATGCTGGATACACAATATTGCGTGGTAGTGTGAAGAGTATTGGCTACTCACTCCATTCGCCAGTTTCCCCTTCACTTCCCCTCCCGAACGTCACCGTGTGCCATCACATTTCAACTGGACTCTACACACAACATTGTACTGAATGTACATCAATACACCGGCCCTTACAGTACCTTAAAAATATACGTCAGGTTTTTTTAGGTGATTCATCACCGTTGTGTTCAGAATAGTGAGTAAGGAACAAGTTCAAATAAGTCGAAACACAACTAGCATCTTTATGTATTTATTAGTTATTATTTACGGTGACGACATGTTTCGGCCCCTGCTACTGGGCTATCATCAGGTCACAAGTATGAATTTTGCGGAAGCTGTACATTGTTAAGTCATAAAATAAGTTACATATATCTAAAATTCAACGAGATCTCGTCGTTCTCACGTTTAAAGGAATTATAACTAACATTAAAATATTACAACAAAATTACAACCAGATGATTATTAAGAATTAGAAACTGGATTCGTTGAATTTTAGATTTATGTAACTTATTTTATGACTTACACTGTACACCTTCCTCAAAATTCATACTTGTGACCTGATGATGGCCCAATAACAGGGGCCGAAACATGTAGTCACGTTAAATAATAATAATAATAATAAATACCTAAAGACACTAGTTGTGTTGTGACTTATTTACACTTGTTCCTTACTCACACGTCAGGCAATAAACGCTTTCGACAGTGGTCGATTAGATGGTAAAAGCTTTAAGATGACACAAGGTGAAGTGGAGTTCCCAACATGAAAAAGGAAAATAATTTAACGCCATTTGCAGTTTTAACCCCTCATATTCTCGATACCACGCTTTCCAAGAGCGGGAGTGTATTATATGCACCACTTGGCACTCCCGTAAGTACAGATGTACGTTAAGTATGCTACCGCTGAACAATCGCCAGCCATCGGATTCATTTGTATGCAGCCAATGCAACTTTAAGGCTCCCGCCTCTCAGCCCAGACACGCGCATTCCTTTCTAATTCAATTTGCAATCAGCAGCCAATCAATTGATTCGAATTCAGTATACAGAGTGGTTTGGGAATCGGGCCCTGCATAGCTTATGAGAGAAAAGAAAGAGACAAAGAACAGTCGGCAGAATGCCACCATTACAGCCACTCACGAGCAATGAGCTTGTGAGTGGTAGCTCACGCAATCTACCCTTGAACGAATGTGTGCCATCTTAGCGGTTCGCAGTGGGCCTACTGGCAGATTTATTCCGCCTTTTGTAATTTCAGCCTTTGAGGCTCGAAGAAAACATATATGGTGCAGCTGAATAGGGCATTATGGCTGACTTGTTAGGTCCGTTCGCAAAACTGCGAAGACTATTATCAACGTCACGTCTGTCTGTCCGTCCGTCCGTCCGCATGGAACAACCCGGCTCCCGCTGGACGGATTTTCGTTAAATTTTATATTTGAAAATTTATCCAAAATTTGTCCAGAGAATTCACGTTTTATTAAAATCTGACAAGAATAACGGCTATTATACATGAAAAACTATGTACATTTACGATAATATCCCTTTCAGTTCTTCTTAGAATGAGACATGCATCATACAAAAGTTGTAGAGAAAAAACACACACATTTTATGTTCAGTCAATGTTCTTTTCGAAAATCGAACAGTTTATGAAATATGAAAAAATATGGTACATCCAAACGGGTCACAGGTGACAATATAATACGGCGCATGCACTTTGCATGCTGGATAACTAGGGCTACAGACGCACAGTCACAATATGAAATGTTTACTGCTTTTCCAGTGCAACAATGGTTAAACGAACGCGCCTGCACGTTACGTTTATATGTACACTGCCTGCCTTGTTTTGAACTTCGTTTAGTTCACAATTTATTTGAGTAACCGAGGTTTATATATGGGCCCGGTAGCTCAGTCGGTATAGCGAATGACTACGGGCTGGACGGTCAGGGATCGAATCCCGGTGGGGGCGAGATTTTCCGTCCGTCCAGACCGGCCCTAGGGCCCGCCCAGCCTCCTGTAAAATGAGTACCAGGTATTTCCCGGGGTAAAGTGCGGCCGGGGCGTGCTGCTGACCACTCACCCCCTTCTAGTGCCGCGGTCATGGAAGAGTAGAGCTATACCTCTACCCACCCTCTGGGCCACTATGGGCCTGTAACGGGAACACCTTACCTTTAATCGAGGTTTATATACACGTTTTAAAGTATCATTAGATATTTATATTAGAAAAGGAAAATTCATAATGAACTACGGTGGATGTTAGAGGCGGGGGTACTGAAGAGAATATTGCTACCTGGGGGATAGAAAGAGAAGAATGGAGAAAATTTCGTGAGGAGGAGCTTCGTGATTTGTACGCTTCGCTGAATATTATCTGGCAAAATAAGGCATGAATCACGCATGGATATGATAAATACATGCAAAGGTGTTATAGAAAAAGCAGAAGAGAAGGACTCATGTGCGAGAAGCAGGTGCAGAAGGCAGGACAATATCAAATAAGTCCAAGAAAAGAAGGCACGACAATATCAAACAAATCTAGGACAAAGAGGGACGTCAGAAGGGTGACTGAACTAAAATGTATCAGAGCAGAAGAGGAAAATTCCTTTGAACATACAAATCTAGCACATCCAACCATAAAGGCGGGAAATTTCTTGTAGCAACGCACATCCTCACAAACAGTTTTTAGATTCACCTTTAAATGATCCTTCCATCTACGCTTAAGTCTTGTCCCAAGTTTTCCAACAAAAATTCTGGATACATTTCCAATCTCTCACATACGTACTTCAGGCTGCATCGCTTTGATTTTACAACCCTCGTAATATTTGGTGAGGACAACAAAATTATTAGGCCCCTCATTACGTCATCCTTCACGTCACTCGCAACCCTCCCAACTATTTCCTAAGACACTATAAAATTCATGCAGCGATTTCATTTTGCAAACAAATCTACATGGTAAAGAAGGACGCACACTAGCTGCTCGGTGTAACGGAATAATCCAATTTATTTAACATTAAATAGTCTTCGGTCTGTCGTCTTTAAAACAGAAGCCTAAGAAATAAAATATTTCCACACAGCGTTTCATTGGCACCGTCTGGTAGTCATGAACCACTAAAGCACAGGCTTTTTGTAATGTTTTCAGTCCAGCAAGGCAACGAAATTCGTATTGGCTTTTTTTTTTACTCTCCCTCTCACACAGAATAGAGGGCCCCTCGCACCTTTCGGTATTCGGGGCACGTAACTCGCCCTCACATCTCCCCCCCCCCTCAACAGCCAGCGCGTGCGACACGACTACCCTTTTACCGGCATTTCTTGCTCCAACACCACGAGACGGGAGAAAGGAAAAAAAACTCATTTTTAATCAAATTCGCCTCTCGGCTGAAGGCTCAGAAATCACCTAATCTTCAGAAGCCAGAAATGAATATGAGATTCCTCGAGATGCTGTCAAATGGGCCTCAGCTTATGCAACAATGCTACGATCTGGTTTATGAACAGGTAGGCTACTAAATGAACGTGAAGTCCTTCCAGCGCCATACAATCCACGGCCATTGCCTAATGAAAATTCAGGGAGATTTAGTTCTGATATGAAATGAACAGGTTTTCAATTTAAATGTTATGGTATAAAAGTGTTCAAAATCTATATAATGACGAGTTTTTACTATTTTGGAATTCAAAATACGCCTTCACTGCATAAATGAAATGTATGTATCACAAAAATAGACCCGCTACTTTGTATATAGTATGGGTGGTGGGTATGCCAGGCCGCTCGATATAAACCAATTCAAACCGCTGCTAGGTTCACACACATTGTTAAAACGACTATGTCTATTAAGTCCACTTTTACCACACACAATATACGGCAAACACGTTTATCGCAGTGGATATTAAGTAGGTCACAAATAAATATCAAGATTAAAATCCAAATATGACTATTTCATTTAGGATCAAGCCACACCACCAGAGAGACATGTTCTTTTCTGGTTTCTTTAATGACAAAAACGCAGCGGTCTTTGTGGTAGACAAGAAGAGACCGAAGGTATGGCTTCACTCAGGGGTGCATAAGTCCAGGACACCAAATCGGCAGGGAGACCAAATTGTGTACGGTGGCGCCCACTATTTGTGGGTACTCAGTATGGAACGCTCTTCATGTCATCCTTCTGGCGTCTAAAATTTTGAGGTGACGCCTAAATTTTTGGAAACTTTGTGCACCCTTGGCTCCACTCATTCTTAATCTCTGTACTGGATGGTGGTAAATGGTCGGCCTTAAGCTACACAATAAGGAAGAGGCTGGATGGGCCACACCGCCGGTACTGATATTCTGAAGAACTGAAACATCTCGTGCTGCTGCAAGATTTCAGGCTTCCCCCAAGACCGAAAGCTTCATCTGTTGTCCGTATAGGGATTCGAACCCTGGACTGACAACGCGCGGACAGTCAATATACCGGCTACGCCCCCCCCCCCTCTTAAATCTTAAAAGAGCAGCAGCATATTCGTAAAACATCTGGGTTTATCACTTCCCAGAAACCTCTTCTGAGAGTTTTAGGTCAGCTCCCACACATACACCAAATTTAATCGAAATCCGTAGGTCTGAATTTGTGTTAGCGTTGGTTTACGCACTCTATGCAAAAAAGCATATAAAATGACGTGCACAAAAATTTCACTGTTAAACTGGGGGGGGGGGGGCAGTTTATTTACAATATCTCGGAAACGTCGTGGGCCATTCTATACAGTCAAAAATACGAAACCAGGGTAAACCAGCGAGGGGAGGGTCTTCATATTGACCGACCACGACCCAAAGCAGCAGCCTCTGCTATAAGAATGCATATGGCGTCCCTCAGTATTTACGAACATGGTGATTTCAGTCCCTGACATGTCACGAACATAATTCAACTACAGGAGGCCTGAAGTCTGAAAACCAAAGTTCTATCAGTCATGCAGACCTAATGGGGTTACTTCTAAAATGCAGTTCCATACTACAAAACTATTAACGCAGATCGCGCTGCCACAGCAGAGTGCCACAACTTGAGCCATCTAGCGGCAACAGTTACAACTCGGGGGAACAGGTGTCGCTAGTTGGCCGATTCTACAGTCACATCGTTCACCCTATGTAACTTGGGACAATGACGGGGAGACTTTCATTTTACGATGCTGTAAATTGCTAAGATTATAGGCAATCGGAGATGGATGAATACGAGGCAACCGTGGATTGAAAGTGACGGGGTAAAACCTAAGTATTCGGAGAAAAAACATCCCTGTACCACTTCGTCCACCACAAATCCCATATGAACTAATCTGGGATCGAACCTGGGCATTCGAGGTGAGGATTCCCACACTAAAGAAAGAGAGTGTTTGATGATGTTTAAGAACAGGGTGCTTGGGAATATACTTGGACCTAGTGTGGAGGAAATGATAGGACGCTACAGGAAACTGCACCTCATTCAAGCGAAGAAGACGTTGGCGGGGCATGTACCAAGCATGTGGAAGAGAAATGCACACAGATATTTGGTGGCAAAACCTGGAGAGAAAGTCTAGGCGTAGATGCGAGGATAATATTAAAGTACATCTAAAAACACGGCATGGGGTCGTGTGGACTAGATTCTTCTCGCTCGGGACGGGGATTAGTGGCCGGCTGTTGTGAATGCGGCAATGAACCCTTTGGTTGCAGAAAATGCAGCATATCTGACTAGCAGCGGAAATGCTAACTTCCATGCAGGACTCTATTTCATGCAGTTAGTTATGCCTTGTTAAGTCTTTACAGTAACAAACGTTACCTTTTCAATGCTATAAACAAGGCGCATCGTTATGAAACAATACCAATTTGTGCTGAGAAAACCCCTGCATTTGGAGAGTGTAAATAAACTCTCTACAACTCAGAAATTGCTGGTCTTTGAGAGGAAAATTTTAAGTAGAATATCTGGGCCAACGAAAGAAAATAAAATATGGAGGATTGAAACTAACGAAAAATTAAACTGATAAAACATAAAAATATAGTCAATTATATTAAAGCTCAAAGACTAAGCTGGTTTGGTCACGTACAGAGAATGCCAGATACCAGAACATTCAAGAAGATATTTAAATGGAATCCTCTAACTGAAAGATCACAAGGAAGACCCAAGTACCGATGGGAGGACAACGTCAAACAGGACATTTGTCAAATAAAGGTTAAAAATTGGATAACCTGCTTCCAGGATCAAGAGAAATGGAAATATGTCGTTGAGAAGGCCATAACTTTCAAACGCTAAAGAAAGTTCAATGCCTGTAGAAGAAGAAGAAGAAGAAATAAACTCTCAGACTATCTCTTAACGTTTAAATCTAACCACATAACAACATAAGTTACACCGAACACACATAAAGGAAATATGGCATTTCTCTTCTTAAGTAAATACAGTATGGAAAGAGCAGAAGAAAATGTTTTCTTAGGAAGTTTGTAAATTTGGGGGAGGTGTTGGGGAAGAATTAAAATTTGAGGATAAACTGAAGTGAGCCAGGCGGAAGTTACCATGCCATTATTTAAAACAAAAAAAACGACAATCCGGAAAGTTGTCTAATGTAATGGTCGGACAATATGTTTCAAAACAGACTCCAAGAGCTCCAAGTGTTACGATGTTGGTCTAATGATGATCATAACTCTCTCTCACCTCTCGAACGGAATGCCGTCTTGCTACTGGAAATCCGTTTCCATTAGTAGGTCGTACGTACCGTATAGCTCTAAGGAGAAGCTAATTGGATCAGCTGATTCGGACATACGCTAAAAACACCCATGCAACTTTCACCCACCCAATAAAATAAACGCAGATGCAGTTTTCGCCTCCGAAATAAAATAATTGGAGTTACACATGCCGCAGAATGAAACTACTCTACATCTTCATCCACCCCTGACTGCCCATAAACTTTCAAGTGAAAGATGCTGCTTACTTGCACTTGTTGAATCTTCTTTTCTAACTGCTCCCAGTCTTGAACCTCGGATTCCACGGAAGACACTCTTGCGGCAAGTTTCAGAAGCTCGTCACGCAGTGCTGCCATCTCGCGCTGCAGAGTCCGTACTCGCTGCAGATCTTGTGCCCGTGCTTGTAACATGTCCCACCTCTGAATTAAACCTACAAGTCATTAAAAAAAAAACAAATTACTACAGATAAAAAACAGACAAGAACAATAACAGATTAGTGTCCTTTAAATATCTGACGATGCTCACTAAATATATCGGCGACGAAGGAAGACCAAGTACAATGTCGTTGGGATTATCAAACTTCAAATGGTGTGTATCACAGTTTACATTTACGACTGCATGACATCAGTGTACACACAAACACCAAAAAGTACGCATGGATTCAAAAGTTACAAAGTCTAACACCAAATCGGAAACACTTTACAACGCAACCAAATGAAGGCTAAATTTATATGTATTAGAGTCGCACAACGGAGCACTTCGCGCCATGCACCGTCTGCCTTCGTGAGTCTCCAGGTAGGCTAGACGACCAGAGGGTAAAAATCAATACATTACACTAAAACAATCCAATTCTTGACCAAGAATAACACGAAACACCAAACTGGAATAAATACAGTTTGTCGTTTTAATACCTTGTTCTTCTACCAAAGACATCGCAGTTTTAAAAACAGAAACAGTTTGAAATTCTACGTGTTTTTGCTGAACCAGGTATACAAATTCGCTACACTCTTCACGTCTTGTATGGCAGTTAAGTCACTAAGCAGCTGATAGCGCACTTCCTCGAACACTCGTCTATGGCACACGTCATACCATTACAGCTGAGCGCTGCATTGGCGCGTCATGCCTTCGATCGCTCGCATTATGGACGCCATTACGGACACTGATATACTTGCAAGTTCGTTCGTCTCGTACAGGAAGAGGCCTTGCGATGGGCTGACCCAAGTCCAAGAAGTGACGTATGTAACAAGATTCATAGTTTCAAAAGTTAATTCCGAACAGAAAAAGGTCAGACAACAAATACGCAAAACCGAAGAAATGAACAATAAATTAGCATTCAATCCTTTCAACTATAAGACTTCCCTGTCCAGCTTATTTACAGCTGGACCGATCGTGTGAAAAATGAAGAGGAATTACACAGAACCAAGGAGGAGAGGAATATGCTATATACCATAAAAATAAGCAACGCCAAATGGACCTGTCACACCTTTCGTAGCAATTTCCTTCTAAAATGTGCTAGTGAGGGAAAGATAACAGGTAGAATACAAGGGAAGGAAAGACGAGGTAGAAGACGTCGGCAGCTAATGGATGTATTTTAGGAAACGCAAATATATTGGAAATTTAAAGAGGAAGCACTGGCTCGCTCTCTGATAGGAACTGACCTTGGAAATGGCTATGGACCTGTCGTAAGACTACACGATGATGATGATGATGATAGTGGTGATTTGCAAATATCCGATATGGATCCCTCCTTATTAGTGTTGGTGTCAAAGTACTCCAAACGAAAATGACGATTGCAGAAGTCTTACCGTCACCAACTTGAGACAGCTTACAAACAGCTCTTCAGTAATAAAATCACACGATTAGCAGGATACATATAAGCTAACACAGCCGACAGGAACAAATGGCGTTTATGGAAAATACAGAATAATATCAAACCCAACGATAAAACACACTGAGAACAAGTGATATACTAATTCGTGGACGACATACATTTGAACTAACAAGCATCACTCTCACCTACCATTAGACAGAACCATGCGAGGAACACAGCTAAACGCAACAAAATTACAATTTCGGTACGAATACATTCGCAGCTTTGAAGGCTACTTACTGCTAAGCAGTAACTGTTGAGATGATTCTGGACACAGCCTTTATGCCCACGTACAATACCGTACAGTAGGCAGTAACAATGACATTTCAGTTTGGAAGAAACTAATTCTATAACCTATGAATAACCCACTTATTGTGCGAATGGATCTAAATACACTACAGTTGAACTCCTCTTATCCTGCCGCTGATTATTCGGATCGCCTATTGTACGGATTGGCTATGCCCTTCGGGTAAACTTGTTGAGAATTCTACAAAACTTAAGTTGCCTTGAAATTACCGGTTATCGGATGAAGTACAATACAGTGTTATGGCTTCTAGAACTTCAGATCAGGCGTAGTCGAAAGGTTCAGACGCAGATACGCACTGTAAATAGTAACAGCCGAACCTCAAACTGCAAATGTACCATACTTTTAAACAAAAATCCAATTATCCGTACTTTCTGCACATCCGGATAGCTCGCCGTCCCAATTAATCTGGATAAGCGGATTTCTACTGTAGCTCAAAGATGTTTAACACAAACCGGTTGGTCAGCAGAAATGCCGGACGTCGTCCAAAGACGGGACGAGTTCTTCTGATCCGAACTGCATACTGATCTCGCGTACAGCTCGCGAGTCACGGGACAAATTGCTTCTTCCTAACGCATCCCGAAGAATTAAAACGACACTGCTTGTGTTATGCGACGAGGGCTGTTTTTTCCTGCAATCACCTGCACGAAGAAATAAAACAGACCGAGGTATTCATGTAGTGCCAGATATTTTAATCCGATTTTCACCGAACTTTGACTTTCTCGAGATTTTAATACAGGTCTCGAATATCAAATTTCACTAAACCTGTCCAGTGGGAGCGGACTGACACAGGGACAGACATGACCGAAGCTAGGACGATTTTCGCAACTACGAAAACGCACTTAAAACGAGCCTTATACCTACTCAGCCAAATACAATACTTTAAAATGTATAAAGCTGCCTTACGGGGTAATACATTTGGCTTGGGCAGACACCTGTTCAAACCTCGACTACCAACACTCAAGTTATTTTTGTGACTTTCCTATCCCTCCAGGATAGTACTTCAAAACTGGGTCACGATTGCGTCCTTCCACATTCCTATCAATTCAATGTTCACCATCATGAACATTCAAAGCCACTCAAATACAGTGCGAATTCCTTACGGCGTCATTAAATAGACCATGAAAAAACTTTCGTGTCATGCATCCCGTTGTGCTGCATATATTAATAAATGGTACTATAAGCAACTTAAAATACTTTTTCAAGGTACTCGTAATTCTCTAAGCAAGTAATTACAAGGACGAAGACAAAAATATTTAATTCCATAAATATTTACGTGAGAAATGAGGTTATCAGTCCACTACTGACGCGATATCTTGTACTATACACAAACCTGAAAATTTACATTTTTATAGTTCAATAAAGATAGACCAACTTGATGTCACTTGCTTTATTATTTCATTATTTAATGCTCAACATGTTTCGAATGTTAGTACATCCATCCTCAGGAGCTTGCGACTTATTTGTTGAGTTATTTCATG
>Ga0131853_10009545_pt1 | contig 17753 bp, 15 predicted proteins | sample TergutLab28metaG_FD_92764 | JGI IMG/M metagenome (GOLD analysis project Ga0131853, IMG submission 92764) | Labiotermes labralis P1 segment gut microbial communities from Petit-Saut dam, French Guiana - Lab288 P1 (version 2) (version 2) | ecosystem: Host-associated > Arthropoda: Insects >... | reverse complement strand
AAGGCTAGAGAGATGAAGATTTCATTTCTCTAGCCTCTTTCTGTTCATACTTGTCCGCCCATTCTCATACGGTATACCAGATGGGAGTGGTGGACATGGAGTTTTATACACGTAGCGTAAAAGAAACACTGAAACATCTGGGCGCAGATGGGGTGCGGGGTCTATCGAAGAAGGAGGCGGGGAAACGTCTCCAGCAATATGGGGCGAATCGGTTAGAGGGTAAGAGAGGGAAGCCTTTTTTGCTCAAATTTTTGGAGCAATTTTCTGACTTTATGGTACTTATCCTTCTTGGAGCGGCAGGGTTTTCCTTTCTCATCTCCGTCTGGGAGGGAGAGGCTGATTTTGTTGATCCGATTATCATCTTAGCAATCGTCTTCCTCAATGCCATTATGGGTTTGATCCAAGAGGCGCGGGCAGAGCGGGCGATTCAGTCTTTGCAAGCGCTCTCAGCGCCTAAGACCCGGGTAGTGCGTGAGGGTGCGGAGATGGTGGTGGATTCAGACACCATTGTACCGGGGGAGTTACTTTTCTTTGAGACCGGGGACGCTGTGACTGCGGATGTCCGGCTTGTGGAGAGTGTGGGACTCAGAGTAGAGGAATCGAGCCTGACCGGAGAGAGTACTGCCGTAGCGAAAGATCATAGGGCAGTGCCATCAATGGGTGCACCATTGGGAGAGCGGCGGAATATGGTGTTCTCCGGCAGTACCGTCGTGGCGGGGCGATGCCGGGGGATTGCAGTTGCAACGGGGATGGGGACGGAAGTGGGGCAGATTGCAAGTTTGCTTGACCAGGCAGAGCGGCCTCAGACCCCTCTCCAGCGGAGGCTTGCGGATACAGGGAAGACAATGGGGCTCTTTGCTTTGCTTATTTGCTCTTTCATTTTCATGTTGGGCGTAATTCAGCGGACGGATCTTTTGGATAGCTTTATGCTGGCTGTGAGTCTCGCTGTGGCGGCGGTGCCGGAGGGACTGCCTGCGATTGTAACGATTGTACTGGCCTTAGGTGTCCAGCGGCTTGCGCGGCGGGGGGCGATTGTGCGGAAGCTTCCGGCGGTGGAGACTTTGGGGAGCGCTACTATAATCTGTTCCGATAAAACCGGGACATTGACGCAGAATCGGATGACGGTACAGCAAGTTGTACCGGTCACGGGGGAGCAGGATGAGGGACTGCGGCAGAAGTTGTTGTTATATGGTTCCCTTTGCACGAACACGCGGATCGCCGGGAAAGAGGTACAGGGGGACCCCACGGAGCGGGCTATCGTAGAGGCGGCGCTTCGGGAAGGACTTGATTTGCGGCAGGCGAGGGCGCGGCATCCCCGGACGGGGGAGGTGCCTTTTGATTCGGCGCGCAAACGGATGAGCACTTTGCATCGGGATGGCCTGTTGATTGTGAAAGGAGCGCCGGACGTGCTTCTGGGGCTTTGCAGTGAGCAGGTAGGGGCTGGCGGAACTGTAGCGCTTACAGACGGGAAGCGGCGGGAGATTTTGACGCAGAATGCCCAGATGGCGAATAAGGCTCTGCGTGTGATTGCAGTCGCGTATCGAGAGGAGGTGCACTTTGCGGGCGAACACAGTTTGGCCCTACATGAGATGGTGGAGCGGGGACTTACTTTTCTGGGATTCATTGCCATGCAAGACCCGCCGCGCCCGGAGGCGAAGGCGGCGGTTCTCACTTGCAGACGTGCCGGGATTCGGCCTGTGATGATTACCGGAGACCATGCCGCTACGGCCTCTGCCATTGCCCAGGAGCTGGGGATACTGACTGGAAATCGAGGTGTGCTCACCGGGGCGGAGCTTGACAGGCTTTCGGATCAGGATTTGCGGAAAACGATAAAAAACATTGCTGTTTTTGCGCGCGTATCACCCTTACATAAGAGCCGAGTGGTAGAGGCTTTCCAGGCGAATGGCGAGATTGTTGCTATGACGGGGGACGGTGTCAATGACGCGCCTGCGTTAAAAATTGCAGATATTGGCTGTGCGATGGGAAAAACGGGAACAGATGTGGCACGAGATGCGTCAGATATGATATTGACAGATGATAACTTTGCCACGATTGTCTCCGCCGTAAGAGAGGGGCGGGGGATTTATCAGAATATGGTGAAGAGCGTACACTTCCTCCTCTCCTGTAATGTGGGTGAGATTTTGACCATACTCATCGCCGTCTTAATCGGGATGCCGCCGCCTTTGCTTCCGATTCAGCTCTTGTGGGTGAATCTGGTGACAGACTCCTTCCCGGCGCTTGCCTTAGGGGCGGAGCGTACAGAGCGAGATATCATGTATCGGCCGCCGGTGTCACCAAAGAGCAGTATGTTTGCCGGGGGACTGGGGGCGCAGATCCTCTTCCAAGGGATGTTGATCGGCGGCTTGTCTCTTTTGGCCTTCTTCCTCGGTGTGCAGTCCGGGGACTATACAACGGGACGGACCTTTGCCTTTGCGGTTTTGGCCTTATCTCAGCTGGTACATGCGTGTAATGTGCGTAGCCGGGAAAGTATCTTCAAAATTGGCTTTTTCTCAAATGGAAAAATGGTACTGGCGCTTCTGTTCTGCGGAGCGATGCAAGTTGTGGTTATTGGGCACCCGACTTTTGCGGCTGTGTTTGGGGTCGCACCTCTGACCTTTGCCCAGTGGCGGACAGTCTTACTCCTCGTGCCGATTCCATTGGTGGTTGTGGAGTTAACGAAGCTTTTACATAGGGGAGAAGCGCCGGTTCAGACACATCAGTAGCGGGGAAAACGCGCATTCTGTTGGATTAAGAAATTTCTAAGAATACCCGGAACAACTTGCTTTCGTAAGGGTGGTTTGCTATACTGTACAATAGCAAATTCTATGCGCAGGAAAGCGGAGGGCAGGTCTGTGATGGTTGATAAAAAAGCAGTCGTAGCAATTGTTGTGCTGGTGATTTTAGTTGTTGCACTGGCAGGCGGTTTGTTCATGTTTTTGAATCAGGCAGAGCTCCCCGATGTGAATCTTGCGGGTGTTGTTGAAGATGTGCGGGAAGCGATTTCTGGGATATTCTCCGGCGCAGAGGAAGAAGTGCTAGAAACCCCGGAGCCTCCTCGCGCGGTGCAGGAGCAGGCCGAGCCTGTGGAGGCGATAGAAGCTGTTGCACTCAGGTTTTCTGAGGACGTACTTTTCAGTGCAGAGCAAGGTGTAAGTACAACAGCGGTGCGGGATGGTGTTGTTTACTTTGTCTCTATCCCGGATGATGCACCCGGAGGGATTGACATTTGGCAGTTTGACATAGATGAACCAGACACGCTTTCCCATCAGTCCGTGGAGTGGGAGCCGGGTCGGCAGGTGCAGGTTTTTGCCCTTTCCGTAACGGAGGCGGAATATCGTGTGTTCCTCATTGATATTGCGGCGGATGGCTCAGAGCGGCGTTTTTTCTACGTGGGATATGATACCTTGGGAGAGCTTTTGTTTCAGCATGAGCTACCCCGGAATTTATTCGAAAGTTTAGACAATTTATCAAGCATTACCGCCGCCTTTACATATGCAGGTGTGCTTGTGGTGCAAGGGATAGATGGTTGCGATACGCGGGTTGCAGTGATGGACGGGGAAGGTGTATTCCGCGGTGAATTTGACCCGGGATGCGGACGAATCGGACGGGCACGGGATGGGCGGATTGTATTTGCAGAATCTCATGAAGAGAATCTGTGGGAGCTTGATCTTGAACATGCTTCCCTTGATATACAGCTTGCGGATTCCGGTGTGACGGGGTTTGTACAGGCGACCATGTTATTACAGGGTGCCTTTGATCTGTATTTCAATCGGAATGTGGATGATGTGAGCCATTTATATGGATATGATATGGGAACAGGCGCCTCTACGCGGCTGTTTGCTTGGGAAGAATTTGGGAGTGCGGGAGAGGACAGGAGCTTCTTTCCGGTAGTCTCTCTGCCGGACGGACGCATGGTGGTGCGCCAGCGATTTAATGACCGCGTACAAACGGACTTTATCCTACTCACGCCGGAGGCGTAATTGAAATGAAAGCAAAGATCAAACAATTCAACAAAAGCCTCGGGGACAAGCTGTACTCCGGGAGCTTTCTCATGCCAAGTCTGATTGGGGTGATGATATTTTTCATCATTCCCTTCTTTGTTGTGATCTTTTATGCCTTTATTGACAGCCCAGTTGGGCAGAACTTTGTGTTTTTCCAAAATTTCCAGCGTGTACTAGGGAATTTTGCATTCCAGACTGCGGCACGGAATACGGCGATGTTCTCCATTGTGGCAGTACCCCTTGCGGTGATTTTGGCGCTTTTGCTTGCGGTTTTGTTGGAACAGAAGATTCCGCTCAAAAGCCAACTGAGAACCTTTTTCCTCAGCCCCATGATGGTGCCGGTGGCGTCTATTGTGCTTATTTGGCAAGTGCTCTTCCATCGAAATGGCGCGATTAATGAGATTCTGCTCAGCATTTCATCCGCTACGGGATGGTTTTCCTTTGACCCCATTGACTGGTTTTCCTCCGCCCATGCACAGTTGCCGATTGTGGTGTTGTTCCTCTGGCGGAACCTTGGCTATAATATGATCCTCTTTATGGCGGCGCTGAATAATATTCCTCGGGACTTGTTAGAAGTAGCCTCTCTTGAGGGGGGGAGTAGTTTCTTCATTTTCCGCACCATTAAACTGCGCTTTCTCTCACCAACCATTTTGTTTGTGACGATTTTGTCTGTGATCAACTCCTTTAAAGTGTTTCGCGAGGTCTTTCTCCTGGCAGGGTCGCATCCCTATGGATCTTTATATACGCTACAACACTACATGAATAACATGTTCCACAATCTGGACTACCAGAGCTTGGCGGCGGCGGCGATTATTATGGCGCTTGTGATGATTGCGATCATCGGGCTTATTTTCATCGTGGAGAACTGGTACGGAAAGGATGTGGAGGGATGAGAAAGCGTCGTAAACATCTTCCGTCTCGTATCGTCAAGTTTGCGATTGCATCTTTCTTTGCCATCGCCTTTCTGCTTCCCACGGTGCTTACAATCTCGAACTCTTTTATGAGCCAGGCGGAGATTTCGGCGAACTATGGTGTGATATTCGGCTCTGCCGCTGAGGGCGCTTATATGGCGGAGCGGGTAAACTTGAAGCTGATTCCGGATATTGTCACCTTTCAGCAATATAACACAGTGCTAATCCAAAGCCCGGACTATCTCCTTAAGTTTTGGAACTCCGTGTTACTCGTGGTGCCGATTGTGCTTATACAGGTTGCAGTGGCGTCTCTTGCGGCGTATAGCTTTACACGGTTTCGTTCCCGCCGGAAAGAAGTTTTGTTTTTTGTCTATATTATCCTCATGCTGATGCCCTTTCAGGTGACCTTGGTGCCGAACTTCATTGTGGCACAGATACTGGGGACGATTGACAGCTATTGGTCCATCCTCTTGCCCGGGTTTGTGGCACCCTTTAGTGTGTTTTTGCTTGCTAAGTTCATGCGCCGGATCCCGATTTCCTACATTGAGGCGGCAAAATTGGATGGTGCAAGTGAATGGCAAATCTTTCGCCGGATTGCGCTCCCTCTTTGCAGGGGAGCTTTATATGCAGTTGTAATGCTTGTTTTTATTGATTATTGGAACATGGTAGAGCAACCTATCGTCATGTTATCTGACCCGGATCGTTATCCGCTGTCTGTATTCCTATCCCGGATCAATGAGGCGGAGATCGGCGTTGCTTTTTCTGTGGCAACGATTTATATGATACCGACCTTACTGATGTTCTTACATGGAGAGGAATATCTCATTGAGGGGATTACGTATTCCGGCGGGATTAAGGGGTAATACTGGATGGAGCATAGAGTCGAAATATTACGCAAACATATTGACCAACTCATACAGAATAATCAGCGAGGGGCTTATTGGTATATAGAGCGGCATATGCTCGCGGTTTCTTCTTTTGCCGCTATGCTTGCCATGAAGCGCAATCTAAATGCTGAAATTGCGACGATGATTGGGTTATTACACGACATACATACTTTACTGACCGATGATCACGATAATCATACAAGGCTCGGTAGCGTAAGAGCGAGAGAAATCCTAAGCGACTTGCAGATTGTCTCTGATGAGGAGCTAGAACTCATCTGTACTGCGATTGCACATCATAGCACAAAAAATGGTGTCCACGATCCATATAGTGAGCTTGCGAAAGATGCGGATGTATTGAGCCACTATTTTTTCAATACTTCTTTGCCGATCATAGAGGGCGAAGAGAGGCGGCTTGCACAACTGTTTGATGAAATTGGACTGCAGGGGGAAAAGAGATGAATAAGAAATTCAACAGAGCGTGGGTGAAGAATGCGGCCATAATCTTTTTGACCGTGATGTTATTGCTCACCTTCTTTTCAAACACCATATTGAATATCTCCTTGCCGGAGGTGGTGACAGCCCAGCCATCGCCGGGGACGATTACGAATACGGTGCGGGGCAACACCACGGCAGAGGCCGCTGGGAGTTACAGCATTATTGTGGATTTCACCGCACAGATCCTTGCCGTATATGTCAGAGAGGGTGAAGTGGTTGAGCAGGGGCAGAGACTGTTTACCCTTGAAGCTGGGGAGAATGAGCTTCAGATACAGCTCAATACTCTGCGGCTTAATTATCAGAAAATGCTCCTGGATATGACAGGTTCTGATTACGCGATGCAAAATGAGTTGATCCGCCAGGCGCGAGAAGACTTGGAACGTGCCATCCGTGACAGAAACGCTTTGGGACAAACCCACCTGACTGAGGGGGAGGCGCAAGCGGCCTTAGATCGGGCGCAGACAAGCTTGAACACCTATCAGGGGCGGGTTACGAATCTGGAGACGGAACTTTCCTATATTGATGACTTTGACCCCAGATCAAGCCGCATTGGGGCACAGGTTTTGGCTTATAATCAGGCGCTATCAAACTTCTTGGTTGAAATGGGTATGAGCTATGCGGATTATATGGCAGAGAATCCGGGTGCGTCTAACCAGTGGACACAAGCGGTGGATACGGCTAGGGCGGCTATGGTACAAGCGGCGGCAACTGCGCGGACGACTGTGGTAGCTGAAATCAGCGAGGAATCTGCTCGTGTAGCACGGGCGCAAACGGCGGTGACAGAGGCGGAAAATGCCTTGGCTCGCGTTCAGCATATCACGGCGGCAGACGAAAGAGTGCGGACACTGCAACGTGCGCTAAACGCGGCGCTTATCACCCTGGCCAGTGAACAGCAACAGGATTCTCTGACCCACCAAAGACAGCTTTTGGATCTACAGGCTTTGGAGGATGAGATTGCCGATTTAGAAGCCCGCATTCGCAGACAAGGCGGCGAGACAGAAGGGGATGAGACCACAATTTCAGCCCTCCATGCCGGGACAGTAACAGGCCTTACTGCCATTGCCGGACAACAGACCTCGCCTGGGATTGCACTGGCACGGATTGAGGTTGCGGACATGGGTTATGTGGCGGAGATCTCCATTGACGCACGGCAAGCGCAAGAGGTGCGTCCGGGTGTGACGGTTGAGGTGAATACCCTTTGGTGGGGGCCTGGCCTATCGGGACGTGTGACGGGTGTACGAGTGGATCCGGATGATCCAACGAATCGGCGGCTTGTTACGGTAGAAATCCTAGGTGAGGTAACAGTGGGCGAACAGCTGAGTGTGAGTATTCCGCTTTCCAGCGCCCAATATCAGACGATTGTGCCGCGAAGCGCGGTGGCGCAGGATACGACGGGGCATCATGTGTATGTGTTACAGTCGAGAAGTTCGCCGCTGGGTACCCGTTATACGGCGATTCGTGTGGATGTAACCATTGAGGCGGAAGACGATACCCGGGCGGCGATCCGAGGCGATGTGGATCGGTTTGCAAACGTGATTATCCGCTCAAGCGCGCCCCTTGCGGATCGGGATCGGGTGCGGTTGGCAACGGATTAGGGTACTTGTCCTTAGGCTCCTTTTCCAAAGGAGGCTTTGGGCTCTTGCGGTACGAAAATTCACTTAATTGAGGACACATATGGAACAAAGAAAACAGACAAGAGCAAAAAAGCCTTGGGGTAGGATTGTGGTTTGCATCCTGTTTCTGCTTTGTGCTGTGGTCTGTTTCTTCTTTTTACGCCATGTGACCCGGATGCTTCCGAGTGAACAGGCGGCTGACCGCTGGGGTTCTGACGCGGGGCGCTTCGCACAGGTGACGGCTTTCTTGCCGGAACATGAGGGGCTAAGTCCCGGGGAGGCGCAGGGTTTGCCCATGGCGATCCGTAGTGCGATGCAGGAGCAGGGGCTGACGGCGCTTGTCCCGGAGGGGGGATTTGCTTATGCTTATGCGGCCGCTCCTGTCACGCTACAGGTTACATCCCGCTATCGGGGACCGGCGGAAGTATTTGCCACTGGTGTGGGCGGGAACTTTTTTCTCTTCCAATCCGTCCAATTAATTAGTGGGGCATATTTGCCCACAGAGAGCGTGAACCGTGATCTGGTGGTAATTGATGAAACCCTTGCATGGTCGCTCTTTGGTGCGGTTGACGTGGCTGGGATGGAGATTTTTGTCCAGAATACACCCTATGTTATTGCCGGTGTCTATCGGCCGAATCAAAACTTTGCAAGCCGAGCGGCCTATGGTGACCGCCCCCATTTGTTTTTCTACTATGATGCATTAACGGAGCGCTTCGGTGCTTTGCCTATCACGATGGTGACGGCTGTTTTGCCGAATCCCTTGACAGGGCTCGCTGATGAGATGTTCCTGGATACTATGGATACCTTAAGTGTAGATGAGGATAGCCTGATTCTTGTGAACAACACAGAGCGTTATCGGTTTAGGGATCTGTTCGGGGTCGTTGGGAACTTTGGGACGCGATCTATGTATCAAACGGGACTGCGACTCCCATACTGGGAGAACGCGGCGCGGATGGCAGAGGATTTTGCGGCACTTACACTGGTACTTTTGCTTCTATTCTTACTTTATCCCCTCTGGTGCGGGATAGGCCTTCTGGTTTGGCTTTGGCGGCGGCGGACATGGCACGCCCGGGATGTAAAAGACCGTTTGGAAGAGATGCGTGAGGAACGCAGAGAAGCGAAATGGCGTGCGGAACAGGGTCTTTCAGATGATATGTTAGTAGATCAGTATGATTTAGAGGAAATTATCCGATCGGTTCGGGAAAGTGAGGAAAATGATGAAACAGAAATTTAAAGCTTTGCTTGCAATCCTTTTGGCAGGCACCATGGTGCTTGGCCTTGCCGCTTGCGGCAATAGGGATACGGCGGCACCGCCCTCTGGGGGCATCGGCGGAGAGAATCAAGGGACAGTCGCGGGTGCCGGGTATGTGTATGTGCCGGAATTCATCGACGTTCAGTTTGACGCGTCTAGTATGGAACTCATTGCGGTTTCAGGCGATACACTTTATATCAGCTATCGCGTGATGGATGGCGGATCAGGGATTGGCGTGATCCGGACAGACGGTAGCGATGCCCGCTCAATCTGGGAGGGTGAAAACCGCTTCTGGGAAGAGGGGGATGTGACTCACTCTGAGTTCCAAGAATTGATGGCAAGAAGTCTCCATCCTGATGGCGGGCTACTTGTGGCTCGGCATGACTACGGCGGTTTTTGGGGGCCGGAAGAGTCCTCTTTTGAGGAGTCTTTTGCCCTTATGCATATCAGTTCAGACGGCGCAGTTTTGCGGGAAGGAAGCTTGAATCAGGCTTTGAACATTCCGGAGGGAGACTGGTTTGGTGTGAACAGTCTGCAAGTGCTCTCTGATGGGCGCGTGATTATTAGCACTTGGGACACACTCTACCTACTCGCTACAGATTGGACACTAGATCGCCAGATGGATCTGCAAGCAAACAACTTGATTGTGACAGCAGACGATCAGATTTTAGTTAGTGTCTGGCGTGAGGGTGCGGACGGGTCGCAGGTATTCCCCTTTGATTTGGAAACAGGCGAGATTGACGAATCAAATGGATCACTCTTTACTGCGGAACTGCACAATACGGTAATCGGTTCCCAGTATGATCTCTATGTGGGTACCCACAATGCGGTGTATGGTTTTGATCTTGCAACGAGACGGTCTACGCTACTGTTTGACTGGCTTGATATTGACATGATTTCGTCTTATGTCTTTGCGGCATCTGAAACAGGTGAGATATATTTCTTTGAACAGAATTGGGACGACAGAGGCGGAGAAATAACCAATACCCTGATTCGCTTGACTCGCCGCCCCATCTCAGAAGTGCCTCAGCGGACGGAGATTATTTTTGGATCCTTGAGCGTGGACTGGGAGCTCCGCCGTGAGATTATCAACTTTAATCAGCGTAGCCAAAACTACCGCATCCGTGTGCGAGAGTATTGGGACTGGATGAGTGAGAGTCAAGAGGAGGCCATCACTCGCCTGAACACAGATATCATCACAGGCAACGCGCCTGATATCATTGACTTTGGTCTTGCACTCTCCTTTGAGCGCTATGCCCGCCGGGGATTCCTTGCGGATATCGGTGCACTGCTTGACGGAGATGCGGAGCTGAGCCGTGGTGATATGGTAGAAAATATTCGAAACTTGATGGAAGTGGACGGCACTCTCTACACGGTGGCTTCTCAGTTTGCCATACAGACTTTAGTCGGTAGAAGTGACCGAGTTGGCACAGAGATGGGCTGGACCATGGCGCAGTTTATGGATATGGCAGATGGACTTCCGCCAGGGAACCAGATGTTTGATGAATGGATTACGCGGCAACAGTTTATGAACATGATATTTGCGGCGAATCTGGGACAATTTATCGACAGAGAAACAGGCGGGGCTAACTTTGACAGTCCGCTCTTCCGTAGCTATCTGGAGTTTGCCAGAAGTCTTCCGACGGATGACGATCTCTTCGGTGGTGACGGAATGTGGCCGGGAGATTTTGCGCGGCCGGCGCCTCTGCCCCTTTCGGCTACTGCCATGAGTTATGCGGAAGAGACAGATGATTATACAGACATTGAACCAATTGACGGTGAGATTGAGGCGGTTCCGCCGATTATTGATCTTCCCCAGGGTGATTGGGAAAACCCATACGCTACAGGACAGGTGGTACTACAAGACCGGACACTCTTTGGGTTTATGGAAACGCAATTCATGGAAGAACAGTTCGGCGCCCCTGTAACGTTCATCGGTTTCCCAAGTGAGCAGGGGATCGGTAGTGCCATGACACCGCGAACCATTCTGGGTATCTCTGCAACCAGTCGGAATATTGACGCCGCGTGGAGCTTTGTGCGGACGATTCTCACGCCGCAATATCAGCGGCAGAACATCTTCCAGTTTGCGACGAATCAGACCGTTTTCAATGAGCAGATTGCAGAGGCAATGGCAGATGTAGAGCCCATGTGGGAAGGGGATCCGGGCAGACCGGGTGCGACTCAGGCACAGATTGACCAGATTTTAGCAATCATCAATCAAACCGGGCAACTCTATATGTGGGATCAAACGGTATTGGATATGATTACAGAGGAGACCCTGGCCTTCTTCGCGGGAGACCGTAGTGTAGAAGAGACGGCACGGATTATCCAAAGCCGGGTACAGACCTATCTCAGTGAGCGCGGTTAGAGACAGGGCATAGCAAGAATCCCCCACAGGCCATGGCCTGTGGGGGATTTGGTGATAAATAAGGAGAACACGATGAAATATAAGCTATTGGCACTAGACATGGACGGAACGGTTCTAAATGAGCAGAAAAAGATTAGCAAAAAGACAATCCAGGCAATGCGGCAGGCGATGGAACTTGGTGTGATTGTCACGATCGCAACAGGCAGATCGTGGCAGGCAATGGAGCAGTATCCGGAGCTTTTGGAGCTGATAAAGTGCCCTATGATCGTATACAATGGAGGTATGATCATTTCACCGGATGGGAAAGACATTCTGTTTCAGCAGTGTCTGTCAGCAGAGGCGGCTCTTGAGGTTATAGGTCACGGGCGAGCTTTTGGCGCGATCCAGTATGTCTGGTCGAATGAGGTGCTGTATGTGGATGGTACTCTGGCGCAGATTGGGAGATACATCTCAGAGGTGGGTACGGAATATACCATGTTAGCGGATCCGGTACCTCTTGCGAAACATGGAATCACAAAGGTTTTGTGGAGTGGAGAGCCGGATCAGATTGTCAACTATCAAGAGAGACTTTCCGGTGTGATAGAGGCCAAGGATATGCATTATTTCACATCCAGTCCCTGGTATTTGGAATTTGTGGATCACCGGATCTCAAAAGGGGCGACATTAGCGCGTTTGGCAGAACATTTTGAGATCAAGCCAGAGGAAATAATCGCTGTGGGGGATGGGATGAATGATGTGACCATGCTCCAGTACGCGGGACTTGGGATTGCGATGGAGAATGGGGAAGAGGAACTTAAGCAGGTTGCAGATTTCATCACGGGGACCAATAAAGAGGACGGCGTGGCGCAGGTAATTGAGCGGTTTATTGTCTCCGGGTCTTAGTTTTTGAAATTGTGTTGATATTGTCTTTACGACATGGTATGCTAAATGCACTCTAAATGCGAGAAGTATGAGTAGGAGGTTGCTGATATGGCACTGACAAAAGAGGATTTGCAGGCAATCGGGGAGCTGGTGGATCAAAAGCTGGAGAGCAGACTAGAAAGCTCGCTGTATCCTATACGGGCAGACATACAGGGACTAAAATCTGACATACAAGGACTAAAATCTGACGTGCAGGGATTAAAGACTGACGTGCAGGGACTAAAAACTGACGTACAGGGGTTAAAATCTGACGTGCAGGAACTAAAAACTGATATGTCAGAGGTTAAGCAACGTGTGACCAAAATCGAGATCACACAGGAAAATGTTGCTTTGCCTAGACTTCAGCTTCTAGCAGAGGGGCACTCCGGCTTGGTTAGTCGGATGGATTGTTTGGAAGAGTTGCCGGATCAAGTTGAGGATATACAAACTACAGTCTCTGTATTGAAGCATGTGTTCAAGGGGCACACGCACAATTAGTACATGGAGTGATTGAAATGACAATGGTTCGAGTGGGATAGGTCTCATTTATTAGACTGGATTTTATCAAAAAGGACATAACATCAATCCGCCGCAGACTTTTCATGCCGCTCCCTTTGCCTGTTTGCATAGGGGGCGCGTTGCGTTGTGAGCGGAAGCGTGGTATAATCAGCAGATGAATTATATAATTAGAGAACTAAAACAAACAGAAATCCCTATACTTTGGGACTTTACCTATGAAGCTATCTTTCAGCGTGATCCGGAAAACTTGATTCCGCGTGCTGTGCTGGAAGAGCCGGAGATTCGTGTATTTTATGAAGACTTTGGGAAGCCCGGTGACCTGTGCTTTGTGGCAGAGGCAGAGGGTAAACTCATTGGCGCTGTGTGGACGCGGATTTTATCTGGTGAGGTGCGGGGGTTTGGGAACATAGACCCCTATACGCCGGAGTTTGCGATCTCGGTGTATGGTGACTACCGGGGTCAGGGAATTGGGACGGCACTCATGGAGCATATGCTTGGAGCTCTGCGAGAGCGGGGTTATACGAAGACCTCCCTGGCGGTACAGAAAGATAATTATGCGGTTCGTATGTATGAAGCGGTTGGATTTTCCGTCCTCAGAGAGACGGATGAAGAATATCTGATGGTCTGTATGTTAGACGAGACCATAGAACAGTGAGCGGGGGCAAGGAGTATGAGCAGAACAATCATTCCACCGGGATATAAATCTCATTTGGATCTATATGACACCCAGACGGCGATTGGGTTTATTAAGCGGACGTTTGAGGATAAATTCTCAAAAGCGCTCCACTTAAAGCGTGTGTCAGCGCCTTTATTTGTAGATCCGGCGTTGGGGCTCAATGATAACCTTTCCGGTGTAGAGCGTCCGGTGTCTTTTGACCTGCTGGAGACCGGGCAAATTGCAGAGGTTGTACATAGCCTAGCCAAGTGGAAGCGGCTTGCGCTTTATCGCTATGACTTTTTCCCGGGGAATGGGCTCTATACGGATATGAACGCCATCCGCCGTGATGAGACCCTTACGAATTTGCATTCCATTTACGTGGATCAGTGGGATTGGGAGAAAGTCATTCCCGCAGGCCGTCGTGATGTGGCATATTTGCAGAGGACTGTACAGCAGATTGTGGGCGCCATTTGTGACACCCAAGATGCGGTGCATGAGAAATATGGGCTTGCCTTACCAAAGATTAGGCGTGAAGTTACTTTTATTACAGCCCAAGAGCTTGCGGATCGCTATCCCGGGAAATCAGGCAAAGAGCGGGAGCGGCTCATTACCCAAGAGGCGGGGACAGTATTTGTCCAAGGGATTGGCGGTGCACTTCGAGATGGGGAGTCCCACGATTCCCGTGCGCCGGATTATGATGATTGGAGCATGAATGGGGATATCTTATTCTGGAATCCGGTGCTAGAGGACGCCATTGAGCTCTCTTCCATGGGGATTCGCGTAGATCCACAGGCCATGGATGAACAGCTCGCTATTGCGGGGTGTGATGATAGGCGGGAACTGTATTTCCATAAGATGCTACTTGAGAACAAGCTTCCCCTCACTATTGGCGGGGGGATTGGGCAGAGCCGGATGTGTTTGCTCATTTTGGGCAAGGCGCATATCGGTGAGGTGCAGAGCTCTGTTTGGGATGCGGCGACACGGGATGCTTGCGAAGCGGCAGGGATCGTGTTGTTGTAGGGTGACGTATTATGGTGATGTTTTACTTCTCCGGCACAGGTAACTCTAAATATATTGCGGAACTTTTTTGTCAGGAGATGGATGGAGTATGTCATTCCATTGAGGAAGATATTGACTTTGAGGCGCTGATAGATGCAAATGAAGTCATCGGATTTTGCTATCCGATTTATGCGTCAAGAGTGCCGCGGATTATGCGGAACTTTGCGGTGCGGTATATGGATCAGCTGAAAGGCAAAAAGCTGGTCATCTTTTGCACACAAGTGCTGTTCTCAGGTGATGGTGCACGGGTGTTTACTGATTTGTTTCCCCGAGATCATATAGAAGTGATCTATGCAGAGCACTTTCTCATGCCGACGAATGTGAGCAATCTGCTGATATGGCCTGTGCCGGGAGACCAAAGGATTAAAAAGTACATAGTGCGCGCACAGCGTAAAATGCAGTCTGTGTGCCGCGATATCAAAGGCGAAAAGATGAAGAAACGTGGATTCCGCATAGGATCCCGTATGCTGGGGCTCATTCAAGGTGTAGGTTTCCCTGTGTTGGAGAAGAGGGCGAATCAATCGCTTAAAATAAGAAGCAATTGTACGAATTGCCAGATATGCGTGGAGCTTTGTCCGATGCAGAATCTGATCTATGAGGATGGACGCATGGGGCATAGACATGATTGTACGATTTGTTATCGTTGTGTCAATCAGTGTCCCCAAAAGGCGATCACCGTGGGGTATCATGGGAAAGTGAGGAAGCAGTATAGAGGGATATAATATAACCACCTGTATCTTGTAGATGTGGGTGGTTTTTTCTTTTTATGAAAGTCGTGACAAATGTCACTACTCGACTTTGTATCTTCCTGCTATACTGAGGACAGTTAATCAAACGAAACAGAAAAATAGGAGGGCACTACTATGATAGCTACTATGAAAAACGTTGTGAAGCGCTACGGGGATACCCTAGCCCTTGACCATTTGAACCTAGACGTGATGGAAGGCGAGATCCTCGGACTACTCGGTCCCAACGGTGCAGGGAAGACCACTGCGATCCGTACACTTTGCGGTCTGATTGACGCAGATTCCGGTGAAGCGACAGTCCTTGGGAAAAAGCAAAGCATCAAAAACCTGGAAGCACGGCGTGAGATTGGCCTAGTTACACAAGAGATTACCGTTTTCACTGACCTGACAGCGGCTGAGAATCTCAGATACTTTGGTGGTCTATACGGACTACGCGGTGCGGAACTTCAAGCCAATGTGAAAGAGATGTTAGAGTTTGTCGGTCTCAGTGATAGAGCGAAAAAGAAACCAGGGACATTCTCCGGCGGGATGCAGAGACGACTCAACATCGCTTGCGCCCTTGTACATAAGCCAAAGCTGGTGATTATGGATGAGCCGACTGTCGGGATTGACCCGCAATCTCGGAACCACATCCTGGAGTCTGTGAAGGACATTGCGAAAAACGGGACAACCGTAATCTACACCACCCACTACATGGAAGAAGTACAGGCGATTTGTGACCGTATCTCCATCATGGACATGGGACGCGTGATTACAGAGGGTACCATGGATGAGTTAGTCGGACGGATTCAGCATGAGCAAAAAGTGCACCTGACTGCCCTTATGCCATCTGAGGCACTGACTGCGGACTTCAAAGAAATCGCCGGTGTAAAACATGTTTTGGTGAGCGGAAACAACTATACCATCGTTTCAGCATCTGACAGCGGGAACGTGAGCCGGATTATGGAAATTGCACAGCGGCACGGCGGCGTGACTTCCTTTACTGAGGAAAAAGCGAGTCTTGAGAACGTGTTCCTAACCTTGACAGGCAAAAAACTTCGTGATGATGGGGAGGTATAGAGATGAATCGTTTTCTTATGATTGTTGCGCACTATATGAAGCGTATGTTCCGGGATCCAAAAGAGATCGCGCTCCTTCTCGTTATACCCATCGGGCTGATTCTGATCAATAGCTTGATCGCCGGCGGAGACTTTGAAGCTAACACGGGTCTTTATTTAGCCGGAGGCAGGATACTTCCAAGCTTTTTGGCACCGGCATTTCTTCTTTCGTTTCAATTCTTCAATAGTTTCTTTATGTTCGCTTTCCTTTACAAGGATTTCAGAAGCGGTATGCGCTGGCGACTGCTGGCGGCTCCCCTTCCTACACGGACGTTTATCTTCCCAGCGTTTGTAGCCAACTGGATTGTCTCCATTCTGCTCGGTCTGGTTTACATTGTGATTACGGCTATGTTTATGAATGTATATTGGGGGAATCTCTTTATCCTTGCGGCTGTGCTTGTGATTATATCGCTGATGGCGACGATTGTATCATGTTTGATCTTCCTGTTTACGAGCAAGTATTCACAGGCGAATGCGATCAGCTATATTGTCTCATTCGGACTGATGATATTAAGCGGATTTATGCTTCCACTGCAGATGTTTGGCGACAATGCGGTAATTAGATTTTTGCTCAACTATGGTACACCTTTGTCTATCGGGCAAAATGCCATTATCTCCTCTGGGGCGCTGGGCACGATTTTCGAGGGCACAGACATTATGATTGGTTTGCCCGGATTCGGCCCTGATTCTGGCGGCATGGAGCGTGCTCTCATCAATCTTGGAATTTTGGCGGCGATTACACTTGTGCTTGGTCTGATTGCCGCAATTGTAGCAAGGAGGCGGAAGATTTGACAATTTTTCGATTTGCCCTCATTAAAGGGCTTCGGAGCCCAGGAACCTTTGCGTTTAACTGCATTATACCTCTCGTGCTTATCCTGATTCGTCCGCTGTGGACGGGAGATATTTTCCTCTCCGGCTTTGGTCTGCTGACAATGATCATTTGGGGCGGTTCGTTTCTGATGGCACAAGGCATCTTGAATGACAGGGCGGACGGTGCGCTCACCCGTATTTTGGCGGGACCTATCTCCATGTTTAACTATCTGACACAAAACCTCTTGGCGTTTATGGTGCCGATGACGGTGCAAGTTATCTTGGTGACTCTGCTTGGTGCGATTCTATATGACTGGAGTCTGACCCTTGCACTTGCTTTGTTCCTTTGTTATACTGTATTTACAATCTCAGCGGTTGCGATGAGCTTTGCATGGAACTGTCTGTTCAAGACCAAAGATGGCAGTTTTGGCTCCTTT
>Ga0131853_10009544_pt1 | contig 17754 bp, 12 predicted proteins | sample TergutLab28metaG_FD_92764 | JGI IMG/M metagenome (GOLD analysis project Ga0131853, IMG submission 92764) | Labiotermes labralis P1 segment gut microbial communities from Petit-Saut dam, French Guiana - Lab288 P1 (version 2) (version 2) | ecosystem: Host-associated > Arthropoda: Insects >... | reverse complement strand
TGCAAACCACAAAATCCTGTAATGTTGGAATTTTTTCTGTGGTGTATCTAAAATATCTCTTATAATTCGGATTCGTTAGATAAGGTACTTGAACCGGATTGTACATTTATATTCCCCACAATTATTCGAGTTATTGAGTTGCTAGACCAGATATAAATTTTCTTAGTAACTATGCTTGAAGGTATAACAACCCATGTGTATTATACACCCAAAAATAAAAGAGTATTTGCATCGTGAGATTGTATCAACCCAACCATCCAAACACCCGTGTTGACTACAACTTTGATACAATTATGCAAGTGTCTGAACAGCCTGTATTCTGGGCTTTTGCGGCTACAGTCATATGATTTTCATATGACTTTACATCTTCAATCGGTACACCAGCAAAAATATTCGCATTCATTTGCATCCTTATGTACAATACTTGAACACGAAGATAGAACCTTTACATAGTTTAATGATATTTTCGTGTTCAAGTTTATTCTGAAGAAATTGTTTGTAATTCATACAATAATCTTAATATTCTTTTACTACAATGTGTTTTATCCCAGTATCACTATCGAAATCGAATGATATTGTTTTCAAAAACGGAGGCGCTATCTCAAATTCAGCTAATTCATTGAGATGAATCCAGTGCAATGTTTCATCTGTCCCTTGGTCAGTGAATGTTCCATCAGCAATACTTATTTCTACATTGTTTTTAATGGAGTAAAAAAAACGGATTTCATGGTGCTTTTTATTATTGGCTTCGTGAAATCGTTCTTGAATAATAACGAGTCTGTCAATTTCGAGCTTTAAACCAGTTTCTTCAAATATTTCACGAGCAACTGCTTCCTTTGATGTTTCGTTTTCTTCAATTCCTCCGCCAACCAAATAATAGTACGGAGAGTTAATATTTTTTGCAAAGAGAAGCTTATTATCTCTTATAATAAATGCAGCTGCTCTAACTAAAATATCCTTTGACATAAAATCAGCTCCCGTCTTAAACAAATATTTTCGATGCAATTACGCATGGACAATTATAACATAGTAGCTGCTAACATACAAAGCCTGCGCATATGCCGTTGAAAAACAGCTAGACACAGGCTTTATTGTCATATCTCGCGAAAATGCACCAAGGATGCAGAGTGGGTACAAAATTTATCTTCGGCGGATAAAGCGAGTTATTGTATTCACCTTAACGCCATCAACCCCCATTCTACTTTAATTTTTTACGCTCAACATCAGTGTTGATGGATATTTGCAAGACTATCATATATCGTGGGGGTTTTCAATCGCGTTTGAAATCGTGTTTTTAAGGCATCAGCCTCCTTTGCGCTCGCCTTGACATATTTTATCATAATATTATCATTATTATGCTTAAATCATGCATGAATCTTATCCAAATTTTATCATTATTCGAATAAAATAACTCCGCGCTAATCCCACTTTAAAACATGCTCTTACGACAATTTCCGTTTGTAAATCTGCACTGCAAACGTAAATGCGACAACTATTATTCCGGCGCACCATACCAACGCAAGCATCATCACACGACCATCCACTGGGGTACCCAGCATCAACCCACGCAAGCTGTCAATTATATGGCTCATTGGCTGGTGCATAACAAACCAGCGAAGCCAGCGGGCATCAATTGCTTCCACAGGCACAAATCCTGTGCTTAAATATGGTAAAACAAACATTAAAAACAGTTTACCCTGTACGCTTTCTGCATTTGATGCGGTTAGCCCGCCAATTACAGAAATCCAAGTGAGTGCAAACATAACCAAAAGTAAAAGACCTGCAATTGCAAACCAGTCCGCAAAACCTGCTTGGGGCCTAAAGCCGATAAGCAACGCCACACCAATTGTTATTGCAACAACAATAATGTTTCTTATGACAGAGGCGATTACATGCCCTGTAAGTACCGCAGATTTTGAAATTGGCATAGACCGGAACCTATCTATAATGCCACGGGTCATATCATTGTTTATGCTTATGCCTGTAGAAATTGAGCTCTGTCCCATTGTTTGCAGAAGAAGGCCGGGCACAATAAAATTGATAACACTATAATCGCCAAAGTCCATAATATTGCTAAATACCACCCCAAACAACCACATTACAAGTGCCGGGACAATTACCGCCGAAGCAAAGGCATCCGGGCTTCTAAACATCGTACGCAGGCAGCGCATGCTCATTGCCCAAGAATCGGAAATTAGTTTACTCATATTAGTTGCCCTCCTTTTTTTCATGCTCTAGAGAGTTGGTCTCTACGAAACGCGCGCGCAAGCGCGCTTTATCTCCGATTAGAGTCAGGAATACATCTTCTAGGGTTGGTAATTTTTGTGTAAAACGAATAGGTGGAACATCTTCGTTGTTAAGCCTTGTAAGCACGTCTGCAAACTGGGAAGAACTGCCGTCCGTGGTTACATCCAAAGTTGTTGACTTCTGCTTGGATATGCTATAGCCGGTTAGAATATCGCAAGCTTTTTCTGCATTTGCCTGACTATTGAAATCCAGAATAATGCCACCGCGGGGCAGTACTGCTTTCAATTCTTTTGCAGAACCTTCTGCCGTGATTTTACCTTCGTGTAATATTGCAATGTGGTCTGCCAAGTATTCCGCTTCTTCTAAATATTGTGTGGTTAGAAGTACCGTTGTACCGGTACCCGCCAGTTCACGCACCATGTCCCACATTGCAATGCGGTTTTGCGGGTCCAAGCCCGTGGTTGGCTCGTCTAAGAAAATGACTTTGGGGTTGCCAACCAAACTCATTGCAATGTCTAACCTGCGCCGCATTCCACCCGAATATGTGGATGCCAGACGGTCGGCGGCATCTTCCAGACGAAAGTCGGCAAGTAGTTCGGCGGCCCTTTGCTTCGCATTCGGCAACCGCCTTAATGCGCCTATAAGCTGGAGGTTTTCCCTGCCGGTCAGCGATTCGTCTACAGCAGCATATTGGCCGGTTAGGCTAATGCATTCGCGTACTTTTTCCGCTTGGCGCGCTACATCATAGCCACAAATTGTAGCAACCCCGCCGTCTGCACGCGATAAAGTTGACAAAATTTTTACAGCAGTGGTTTTGCCTGCGCCGTTTGAACCTAGCAAAGCAAATATGCTGCCTTTACGGATTGTAAAATTTACGTCTTTCAAAACGTGGTTGTTCTTGAAAGATTTCTTTAATGATTCTACCGTTACGATGTTTTCCATTTTCAATTCTCCCTTTAAATTATATACATGATGAATGTACGTAAATTGGACAAAAAAGTTTGCCCGCTTGGGCAAAAGTTTTTGGGACTCATCATTACAATGACAGGGCTAAGTCAGCACCTCTGCCATTACTTGCTCAAATATCTCCCCCAGTTCCTCGTCTATAATCGGGCATCCAAGGTCATTAAATATCTGCTCTATCATTTCCCCTTTTTGCATCATGACATCCGGTTCGCAGGGGAAAATCGAGGGGAACATCCAAAAATTGCACAGTAGCATAAACAATTCTGCCAACAGTATGGGGTTGCCCGGCCGTATCGAGCCGTCTGCTATGCCCTCTTCAATCATTGGCGCAATCAGCTTTGCCGATTCCTTGTCCCCTTCCAATTTTAATGCCAAAAACCGCGGCATTGCTAAAAGGGAAAGTACTAATTGTGTAATAGCTGTCTGTTTTGTGCCTTCGATATTTGCTTTCAGCGCGCTCTTCATCGCAAGGCGAAGACGCTGTAGCCCGTTTATCCCTTTTGTGTTTCTTGCTTTCTCAAAGGGGTGATTTTCATTAAAATTTTCTTTGAGCACGGCATTCAGCACTTCTTCCTTGCTTTTAAAATGGTGGTAAAACGCGCCGCGGGTTAACCCGCCCAAGTTTGCCACAATGTCAAGCACCGTGGTTTCTTCATAGCCTTTTTCTACGAATAGCCGTAGCGATGTCTCAAGGATTTTTTGTACTGTTTCCTCGGGATATTTGTTTCTTGGCAAGACATTCACCTCCATCATTTATACATTCATCATGTATCTATAATAGCAACGATTTTTACACTTGTCAACATTTTTTAAAATTATTTTTCGAAACCGCATAAAAACAATTGACAATGTTTGGCGTTTATGGTTTGATATTATCTTGTTTGGAGCAGTTAATCTTCAATACACAAGGAGCGATTTTTCTAAGAAAAAAATCCCAATTACACAGGTAAGGAGGTGGCACCATGCCCCGTCTTATTCAGCTTGAAAAAATTGTAAAAACTTTTGGCGCACAAACCGTCTTGGATAATGTAGATTTATACATAAGGCAGAACGAGTTTGTCACTTTACTTGGGCCAAGCGGTTGCGGAAAAACCACTACATTGCGTATTATTGGTGGTTTTGAAGAACCCACGAGTGGCGAACTATTTTTTAACGGGGAGAGTATTTTAAAAACACCGCCGCATAAGCGACAGCTTAATACGGTGTTTCAAAAATACGCTCTTTTTCCTAATATGAACGTGGCCGAAAATATAGCCTTTGGGCTAAAAATTAAAAAAGTAGACAAAAAAACCATAGCCGACGAAGTTACAGCCATGCTAAAACTGGTTAACTTGGAAGGTTTCGAAAAACGCCGTGTTACTTCCCTATCCGGCGGGCAGCAGCAGCGTGTTGCTATTGCCCGTGCGCTGGTTAACAAGCCGCAAGTTCTGCTGCTTGACGAACCGTTGGGCGCACTAGACCTTAAACTTCGCAAAGAGATGCAAGTAGAGCTAAAAAACATGCAGCAAGCTTTGGGCATTACTTTCGTATATGTAACTCACGACCAGGAAGAAGCCCTAACAATGTCAGACACCATAGCCGTGATGAATGAGGGTAAAATCCTGCAAATTGGCACCCCCGAGGAAATTTATAACGAACCTAAAAATGCCTTTGTTGCGGGTTTCATTGGCGAAAGTAATATCATCCCAGGTGTAATGCGTGACGATTTTATGGTGACATTTGCTAATACAGATTTCGCCTGTATAGATAAAGGCTTTGAAAAAAATGAACCGGTAGACATTGTAGTGCGCCCAGAAGATATAAACATCACAAGTCCGGAAGCCGGCCAGCTTGTTGGCGATGTATCGCGTGTAACCTTTAAAGGTGTGCATTACGAAATGCAAGTGGACACCGGTAGTTTTTCTTGGAAAGTGCATAGTACAGAACTTTCGCCGGTAGGTGCAACTGTCGGGCTTAGTATTAAGGCCGAACTCATCCATGTAATGAAGCAAGGGTCACCGTGATGAAGAAGCTATTCGTGTACCCATATGTGTTGTGGATAGGTATTTTTATAGTAGCGCCCCTACTTCTGATACTCTATTATTCCCTTACTACCACAACGCCGGACGGCCAGGTTACATTAACTTTGGCGCATTTTCGCATGTTTTTTGAAGGGTTCGAACCTAGCGAGCCTTTCTTTAGCCGCCTTTATGTACGGGTAGCAACACATTCTATACGAATGGCCGTTATGACTACCATCATCTGCTTTTTTCTGGGTTATCCGCTTGCATATATTCTGTCCAGCAAAGGATTCCAAGAAAAATCTTTTCTAATATTTATGTTTATTGCGCCCATGTGGATGAACTTTTTGGTTCGCACCTACGCGTGGCTTACCATTTTGGAACGCAATGGCATATTAAACGCAATTCTGCAATTTTTAAGGCTGCCGACACTTGATCTTTTGTTTACAGATAGAGCCGTCCAAATTGGTATGGTCTATAACTTTTTGCCGTTTATGGTTCTTCCCATATATACATCCCTAACCCGTATGGATAAACGTATCCTTGAAGCAGCACAAGATTTGGGTGCAAACCCGCGCAATGTTTTCCTACGGGTTATACTGCCATTAAGTTTGCCGGGGATTATAAGCGGCATTACAATGGTGTTTATGCCTGCTGTTGCCACTTTTATCATCCCCAATTTACTGGGTGGCAGGCAATATTTTATGTTGGGCAACCTGATAGAACAGCAATTTCTAACCGTTAGCAACTGGAATTTTGGCTCTGTTGTGGCCGTAATTTTGGTTATTATGATGTTCGTTTCAATGGCAGTACTGTCTTTTGTAGACAAACGCCATGAAGAGGAAGAAGGTGGTGCCGTATGATGATGCTGAAAAAACTGTATCTTGGCGCAATCTTATTCTTTATGTATGCGCCCATTTTCTTACTGGTAGTATTTTCCTTTAATTCATCTGCATCCAGAAATTCTTGGGGCGGTTTTACCCTTCAGTGGTATATACGGTTGCTTCAAGACCCAAGTATTATGCGCGCATTACGCAATACACTTATTATCGCCGTGTTTTCTACAATTATTTCCGTTATTATTGGTACTATGGCCGCACTTAGTGTAGAAAAACTGAGTAAGCGAAAAAGACGTGCTATTATGTCTGTTTCTAAACTGCCTGTCATGATGCCTGACATTGTTACAGGGCTTACGCTCATGATTTTGTTTCTATTTGTATTCCGCAGCGTAGGTTTTGGACGGCTGGGACTTGGTACTTTACTTTTAGCCCACGTGATCTTTAATGTACCATATGTGATACTGTCTGTGCTGCCTAAGTTAAGGCAACTGGATCCCAACTTGTACGAAGCGGCACTTGACTTGGGTTCTGGGCCATTGCGTGCTTTTGTGCATGTTATCTTGCCAGAAATTTGGCCTGGCATCATAACCGGCGCAATGTTGGCATTTACACTTAGCGTGGACGATTTTATGGTTAGTTTTTTCACTACAAGCCCTGCGGCACAAAATTTGTCCATTTTAATTTTTTCCATGACAAGGCGTGGCGTAGACCCCAGAATTAACGCATTGTCTACATTAACATTTGTAGTAATCATGGTCATGCTGTTCTTGATAAACAAACGTGATAAACATTTAATTCGCAGACAAAAAGAAGAAGAAAACAACTAAAAGGAGCTGATTGCAATGAAAAAAGTACTACTGACACTAATTGTTTTGATGTTAATGATAGGGTTTGCCGCATGTAATGAGCAAGAGCGCATTTATGTATTTAACTGGGGATATTTCAGTGACCCGGAAGCACGCGCTATGTTTACACGAGAATATGGCATTCGCATAGAATATGTAAACTTCCCAACAAACGAAGCAATGTATAGCCGCTTGGTAGACGGCGGCGCTATTTTTGATGTTTTGGTTCCATCAGACTATATGATAGAGCGCCTGATTAACGAAGGGCGGCTTGCCCCCCTTAACTGGGACAACATCCCAAACAGGGAGCATATCGCAGACAGGTTTTGGAACTGGGATCATGACCCGCAGAACTTGTACTCTATGCCATATATCTGGGGTACGTTTGGTATCGTATACAACACCACCATGGTTAACGAGCCTGTGTATTCTTGGAATATTTTATGGGAAGAACGCTGGGCGAACAATATATTTATGTACGACAGTTCTCGCTGTTCATTTGGTGTAGCACAGCATTTGCTTGGTTTCTCCATTAATAGCAGAGATATCAACGAGCTTAATGCGTCCCGTGACAAGCTTCTTGCGCAGGCACCGCTTGTACGCGCATTCCAAGGTGACGAAGTTATACACAGCATGATTGGTAACGAAGCTGCTTTTGCCACCGTATTTAACGGTTGTGCACGATGGATTATGGACTCTAATCCAAACCATAACTTTGTAAACCCAATTGAAGGCGTACAACTTTTCATGGATTCCATGGTAATACCTGCAAATGCGCAAAACCCGTCTGGTGCAGAAAAGTTCATAAACTTTATGGCACGCCCGGATATTGCACTTATGAACGCGCTTTATGTACAATATACAACCACCAATGCCACCGCGCTATCCATGTTACCGGCAGATTGGCAAAACTGTCCTATTTATTGGCCGGATCAAGATGTGCTTGACCGTGGAGAAGTTTTTAGAGACCTCGGAGAATTTAGGTCAGAGCTAGAGCGTGCTTGGACACAGATTATGGCAAATAGGTAATATAACCATTAAGACGGGTGCTTGGATGTGAAATTGTAACAATCCAAGTGCCCTTTTTTGTTAAGTACAGTGAAGATTTTGTAAATACTGTAATGTTTATCACACACAAGTGGTTTACTATACATATAACATACGAAAGGTTGTGCAACATGAAAATGTTCAAAAGAGCAATTGCATTCATTCTATCATCGATACTCCTACTATCCACCTTAGCAGGGTGCGGAAGTTTAGGCAATACCCCGCCTCCCCCGCCAGACACAGATGATACTACCCCTACGGAATATGTATTTAACACCCGGGGGCAACAATTAAGTACAAACATCTCTCCCGTCACAAGTACTTTAACTTTTGCAGACCACGATTTCACAGAGGAAGTACTTATCCCGCGGGACGGGTATGTTTTTGCGCCGACTATGTTTGGCGCAACAGGCGTTGACGTTCTTAGCTCATTCTATTTGCGTACACCTTACGATACGCAAATAGGCGCACCGCCGCCATCTATTACCATAGACGGGCAGCCACAGCCAACAATAACCCTTGAAGATGCCAGGACATTTCTTGTCACACCTGTAATGCCACTGTCCTACAACGCCGTGTATATATTCAGGCTAACACGTTTTGGGCAACCGGATGTTACATGGGCATTCCAAACATCCGTCAGGTTCGAAATTGTCTCTACCCTTCCGCGCAACCAGGCCAACAACGTGCCTGTGCGTACCGGTATCGAAGTCAATTTTTCCATGAACGGCGACACCAATATCAGCGACCATTTCAGTATCTATCCGTATGTAGAAGGACGGTTCATATACCGCGACAACACAGCCATTTTTATGCCAACATCACCGCTTCAACACGAGCAAATATATACCGTCACAATTAGCGCAGGCATTACATTACCGGGCACCAGCGACACCATTTCTACAGACCATGTATTTTCTTTTGAAACTGCCCCGCCGCCAGCCTCTGCCGCGAATGTGCCAAACTGGACTTCGACAATTAGTTTTTCGAACAGATATATAGAATTTCCTTCGTTTGAACCACCAAGCGTTAATTTTTGGCTAAGCTACAACTCACGTCAAGGGCGGCCTGCCGTAACTTTTGGCGTTTACCGGATAGACGACCGCGCACAGGCAATATCGGCGGTTAACGGGCTTATTAGTACGCCAAGCTGGTCGCACCGTGCAAGAACCCTGCGTATGGTAGACACATCCGGGCTGCACAGGGTGTATTCCACTACAGTAAGAACCAACCAAGGCCAACGCTGGACCGAAACTTTACAACTGCCCAGCAACCTTGACCCAGGCTTTTATGTAGTAAACGCCACTGTTGACGGCCGGCATAACCAAATGATTATACAAATATCCGACCTGGCAGTACAAGTTGTTGCCGACGAAGACATGGCACTTTTGTGGGTACATGACATGATAACAGGCAGGCCCGCCGCAGATGCCAGCATTCGTGACCCAAGAGGCAACAGGACATACGATGTCAGCAGTTATGGTATTGCCATTGTCGAACGCATGATAACAAGCGGCAACGGTGACTATCTGATAATAACCGCCGCAGATGGCAAAGAAATTGTCGTATTTGTACATGGTGCGGCGTCTCAGTCGTTCCATCGCGGGTGGGGTTCGCAACCCGCAAACGACAACTACTGGACAGTATTTCAATTGGATCGCACTCTATTCCAGCGCAGTGATACAATACACTTGTGGGGCTTTGTGCAAAACCGTCTCCGGGATGAAGACATCACCCACGTAACCGCCATCATAACAGAAGCGTCCTGGTGGGGTTCACGAGACACCCTGCACAGGCAAAATATTCACGTTGTAGATGGCTCATACGATGGGCAAATCAGGCTCCCGCATTTGGATCCCGGCATGTACGAAATTGCAATTTTCCATGGTGACATTGTGATTAGCTCCATGTTTTTTAGCGTGCAAGACTATGTAAAGCCACCGTACCAGCTAACGGTTTCGGCAGACCACGCTGCTATATTTGTGAGCGATACCGTAACCTTTACAGCCAGAACCGAGTTTTTTGAAGGCACGCCCGTACCTGATTTAAGCATTTCTTATGGTTTCCAGGGCCGGGATTTAACGATCCCAAGGCGTGGCACCGGCACAACAAACCTAGAGGGTGTTGTAGAAATGTCCGCAAGGCCAACGCCTGCGCACGCAGATGTACAGGGCGAACGAAGCATGAGCTTTTCGGCAGAAGCCACCCTGCCCGAAATAGGCTGGGTTCGCGAGCAAGCATCTGTCCGTGTTTTTGTAAATGACATCCATGTGCGCCCACGCGCAACACGTACAGATAATAATGCCATGCTGACCGTAAATGTCAACGATATTACCCTAGACCGCTTAAACAACGGCACGTCAAGCCACCGGGGAGACTTCCTGTGCGCTCCCACCGCCGGTCAAACCATGTCTGTAAGAATTTATGAAATTTATTGGGAACGTGTGCGTGACGGCGAATTCTACAACTTTGCCACGCGCCAAGTTGTACCCAGATACCGCCATGTAAGGCGCGAGCGGTTCCTAGAACAGTTTGACGTCACAACCGATGCAAACGGCTTAGCAACAAGGAATTTCCAAGTACCAAACCGCCAACACGCAAGCTACCAAGCCCGCCTAACCACTACAGACGGTAATGGCCGCAGAATCTCTCATACCGTGTTTATCGGGCGCGACTTCTCCGACTTTCATAGGAACGCAAGTGACGACCGGCCATTCCTGTATGGCGCGCGCTCTGCCTCCGAAGGTTATGATATAGGCGACCTAGTTGAGCTTACCGTTATGCTTGGCGCAGAGCCTGTTACAAGGGGTAATTTCCTGTTTGTAGTAGCACAGGGCGGAATCTTAAGCTACCATGTGGGAACCAACCCGCTGGAATTTGCATTTACAGAACAACATGTGCCTAACGCAACGGTGTTTGCGTATCATTTTAACGGGCATACCTACACTACGGGCGGCCAAATGAGCCAACGCCTGCACTTTAACACCCAAAGCCGCCAATTGGTGTTGAATGTATCCACCTGCCAGGAAACGTACAGGCCGGGGGGGATGTCCACCATTACAATTACCGCAACAGATTTGGACGGCAACCCCAAGGCGGCAAATATTAACATTAGCCTGGTAGACGAAGCGTTGTTTGCGCTAATGGACTATAGCGTGGATACGCTGACAATGCTGTACCGCCGCGTAAGCGACCATCTGCGGATTAGCATGGCGACACACAGGACTTTTGTAAGCGATGGTATAGATGAGGATGATTATAGCTTTAACATGTGGGGCGAATCGGAGCCCATGATGAGAACGCAATCATCGTTGCAATCGGCACCAGCGGTTGCTGGCGAAGCCATGGATTCCGGTGGCGGCGACCAAGCCCGCATTCGTGAACGCTTCGAAGACACCGCCATCTTTAAAACCATACGCACCAACGAACTTGGCCAAGCCACATTCAACTTCCAACTGCCGGACAATATCACATCTTGGCGAATGACCGCCTCCGGCATAAGTACAGATTTATACGCCGGCAACACCGTACAAAACATCCGTGTCACGCAGCCAATGTTCCTGCACTATACGTTTAGCAGCACCTTCCTTACGGGCGACACCCCATCTATTGGCGTAAATGTGTACGGCACAAGCCTGTCTGGCGGGGAACGCGTCAACTTTGAAGTCTGGCGGGAAGATGCACCACATGATATCCGCAGGGCAAGCGGTGTTTCGTTCGAACGTGTGAACATCCCGCTTTGGGAAATGACAGAGGAAGGCCATCATGCCATTGTTGTACGCGCAACCGTAGGCAGCCTAAGCGATGCCGTGCGCCATCCATTCCAGGTGCTTAACTCCCACCGCCAGGTTGACATCGCAGTGTTTTATGATGTCACACCCAACACGATATTTGACGTAAACCAACAAGGGATGACCGATATCACATTTACCGACCGTGGCCGCGGGCAGTTTTTACACAGCCTGCTGGGAATGCGCTGGTCGGCACGCGGTGCAAGACTGGAAGGGCTTGTCGCGCGCCGCGAAGCAACAAGGCTTATTTCAACCCACTTCCCGGACACGCGGCTGTTTAGCAATGCAGCCGGATTTGACCCGCTGGAATACCAAACCCCTAGCGGCGGGCTGGCAATACTCCCGTATGCCGATGCCGACCTGCAAGTGACAGTCATGTTAATGCCGTTTGTACTGGACGAAATTAATGTGCCTGCACTGCGCAGCTACCTGAATACGGCCTTTACGGGACGCTCTTCGGATAACCGGATGCTTGCATTGTACGGCTTGGCACTTCTTGGCGAGCCTGTGCTGCTTGACCTGCAAAGATACGCCGAGGTAGAAAATTTATCGGTACGAAACGTCGCATATGTAGCTTTGGGTTTTGCGGCACTTGGCGAAACGCAAACCGCAACAAATCTCTATAATCAGCGCATTCTGCCATATATACAAAGGGTTGCGCCATATTACCGCGTAAACGTTGGCCAAAACCGCAACGATATTTTAGATGCAACATCTGTTGTGGCACTTTTAGCGGCACAGCTTGGAATGCCGCAAAGCCTTGGGTTACACAACTACGCCACAAGACGGCACACTTGCGATTTTGCGCTAAACCTAGAGCGGCTTGCATTCATAAACCACGAAATTGAAAACTTCTCAAACATTCCGGCCAGCATAACCTATACGCTTTTTGGCCAGGAAAGAACACGCGACCTTTCACGCGGGCGGCAGTTTAACTTACGCATCCCTGCGCAAAACATGCACGAGTTCAATCTTGTTTCTGTAACGGGCGATGTTGGAGCCGTATCAATAGTCCGTACGCCACTTGAAAATATCGAGCCTATAGACGACGACATTACCATCACGCGCCAATTTTTCAGGGCCGGTACAAATATACAAACCAACACCTTCGCGCAAGACGAATTGGTGCGCGTACAAATTACAATCGACTATTCTGCCAGAGCAATGCAAGGCTCATATGTCATTACAGACTTCTTGCCTGCCGGACTTGTGCCTATAGCAAATTCTGCAAGGTTTGGCGCCAGAAACAGCACTCCCGGCCAATGGCGGCATGTAAGAACAGAAGGCCAAAGGGTCACTTTCTTCGACCATAATAGCCGCTTTGACCGCGAACATGTATACTACTATTATGCCAGGGTGGTAAACCCCGGTGTATTTAGGGCAGAAGGTACACTGGTGCAAAGCTTGGGCGCCAGGGAGTATATGTCCGTTGGCGAAAGTGTGATGATTACGATAGAGTAGTGGGAAATGAAAGAATGGAAAATCACGGAATCAAAACAAAAACGGACACTCGTATGAGTCAGTCCGTTTTTGTTTAATAGCTCAAATCTCAAAATCTTCATATCACCTTTGAGTAAACACCATTACATTCACCTCAAGTAACCGTTTGACACAGTTTTAATGCTTTGGAAATCCATGGATATGGGCTCTTAAATACCTCCCCGTTGCAGAATCACAGCACTCCATAATATCAGAAACGCTGCCCGATGCTACCACCGTACCACCGTTTTTTCCCGCGCCCGGTCCCATATCAATAATGTAATCGGCATTTAGAATCACATCAGTGTTATGTTCAATTAACAGAACCGTATTTTCATTTGAAACGATTTTTTTCAAAAACAGCAACAGCAGCTCTATATCCTTTGCGTGAAGCCCGGTAGTCGGTTCATCCAAAATATAGAGCATGTTCTTTTTTCTGCGGATCTTGCTCAGCTCTTCTGCCAAGCGCAATCGTTGTGCTTCGCCGCCTGAAATCGTAGTGATGGGTTGACCCAGTGTCATATACGATAATCCAAGCTCTCCTACGCATTTAATCTTGTTATAAATGTACGGGTGTCCGGAAAAAAAGTCTAACGCGGCTTCAACCGTAAGGTTTAATACCTCGCTGATATTTTTTCCGTTATATTTTACGTCCAACACATCGTCTTTATAACGTGCGCCTTCGCAGACAGCGCATACAATATTTAGGTTTCCCAAATAGGGTATTTGCGTGTCTATAAATCCGGCGCCTTTGCATGAGGTACAACCGCCGGTAGAGTTATATGAGTAATGAGAAATATGATTAAGTCCTTTTTCGGCAGCGTCTGTGCTTTCCGCAAAAACTTTCCGTATAGCGTCAAAAAAACCTATATATGTTGCCGGTGTTGAGGTTTTAGACAATCCCATGGCTGATTGGTCTATACAGTAAATATCGCTTATGTTTTCCATGCCCTCAATGCATTCGTATTTACCCGGAGCCATTTTTCCGTCATGCAGTTTCGCCCAGAAAGCGTTGTAAATGATTTCTATCGCCAACGAGCTTTTGCCCGATCCCGAAATGCCGGTCAAACAAACCAAACGGTTTAATGGTATTTCAACGTCGATATTTTTTAGATTGTTAGCCTTTGCCCCAATAATTTTTATCGACTTTTCTTGAGAGTTACCGAATTTATTTGCATTTTTTCGTAAAAATCCTTTTTGGGTTTTATCCATTGATAGGAAAGGTGCGATGACGGAATCCGTGTTTTTTTTAATATCGTCAAGGGTACCCTCTGCGATAATTTTGCCGCCGTGTTCACCGGAACTGGGACCGACTTCGATAATATGATCTGCGCTTTTTATGATATCTATATCATGCTCAATGGTTATTACTGTATTGCCTTTTGAACATATGCGCTCAATTAATTGTATGATTTTATAATTATCGTTACCGTGCAACCCGACGGTGGGTTCGTCGATGATATAGGTCAACCCTGTCAAACCCGAACCGATTTGCCCTGCCAAACGTACCCGTTGATATTCTCCGCCGGATAGTGTATCGGATCTTCTGTTAAGTGACAGGTAACTCAACCCGATATTATTTATCGCATTCGTTTTAGAACGTATTTCATTCAATATGGGCGTTATGGTATTCGCTTTTTCGGAAGGGATATGGAGGTTTGATATAAAATCGAATAGATCGGATAACTCCATATCAGATATGGAATTGAAATTAACCCCATTGATGACGATATGTTTACGCTGTGGCTTTAGCCTTGTCCCGTTGCATGACACACATACCACGTCAACCATATACCTATCAAGCATAACTTCCTGCCTCGGTTCAAGCTTCTTTTTTTTTGAATCTTCATATAAATCATCTATATATTTCGCTAACCCTACAAATTCAATTTGCTTCTCGATGTTATTTGTGCTAAGAGCTTTTCGGTATTCGGTATCGCCGTCGAGTAATTGATAGGGGAATGTTTCACCTTTCGTGCCGTAAAAGATGATATCCATCGCAAAATCCGGAAGGCTTTCAATGGGTTCGTCGAAGGAAAACCCAAAATGCTTGGCCATGCAATAATATAGGGAATGGTTGTCATTCCAAGGTATATAAGAAGACCATTTACTAAATAAGGGATTTATCTGCCTCAATGATTTATGTTTAAAATCCCCCATTTCATGGAAAAATAATTCCGGAACCGCTTTTCTCGTTAACCCGGAGCCGCGACACTCTTCGCAAGCGCTGAGCGGATTATTAAACGCGAAAAATTTAGGCGTAATTTCAGCGGCTATCATTTGATGCTGATTACAGCCGTATGATTTGAAAAACCATTGGCACTTATCATTTATGTCAGAATCTGCAATATGAATTTTTATAAAGCCGTCGCCATTTTGCAGGGCTTTTTTCAATAGGTTAATATCGCTTTGGTTGAGTTCTTTTTTTATTTGTATCTTTCCCGCAACGACATACATGGATTTGGGCTGCTCGGGAGGCAAAATCTTATCGCGGAAATCATATCGTTTTTCGTCAATTATAATTTGCTTAAATCCTTTTTTATGGAAATCGGCAAAAAAATCCTCATATCTTTTTAAGCGGTATTTATATACGGGAAATTGGATTTCTATTATTGCATTTTCGGGAAAACGCGCCAGTTCGTTGGAGAAGTGTTGCATGGTCATAACCGGATAACATGTATTGCATCCAGGGCATAAGGCGTCCCCCATAGCGGAAAACAAATAACGCATATAGGTGTTTATCTCGGTCAGGGTGCCGATAGTAGACCTTGGGTTTATAGGGGGCTTATATTGTTTGACACTTATAACAGGAGTAAGTCCTTCTATAAAATTGACGTCCGGTTGTTTGAGCCTGTTTGTAAAAAACTTAGAGGTTTCCGAAAGACAGTCCAACAACCGTTTTTGCCCTTCCGCAAAAATAACGTCGTAGGCAAGGGACGACTTTCCCGAACCGCTTACCCCAACGATAACGGTGTGTGTTCCACGAGGTATTTTAACTGTGATGTTTTTTAAGTTGTTTTCTCTTGCGCCGTTTACATGTATTACATTATCCAATATTGCCACCGTCTTTCAGCACATATTTGAATTTATAGAAATCTTCGCTATAACCCGCTACTTTTACCGGCTCTATTTTCCTTTCCAATATACCCATCCTGTAAAGCCATAATAAATCATATCTATGACCGACTGCTGGTATGGAAAATTTATCCAGATTTCCATGCTCTTGCAAATAATCCAATACAGGTCGATATACCTCTTCGGTATTGCTTTTTAGGTATTCTAGGTTTCTCTTCAGGATTTCTTCTACTATATTTTCTGTCACCGCTTCATAAATCATACGATCATATATCATTTTAAATAATTCAGGGTTTAACTTTTTAGCCTGGGCTATACATTCCCGTTCGACAATTTGCCGGTATTTTGCTATCTCTATACATGCAATATGTTCCGCGGCCTGTAATAAAAAGTAAACGGTATTATCCAAGTTTTTTTTGATATAGAAGTTTTTTTCCGCTTTATTCATGCACCATACCGCATAATAAAACCCCTTGATCATTTCGGCTTCTTTGTCTTTTTCACCGATATAGAACATGTCATCAAAACATTCTTGTATTATGGAGTCTTTTATGAACAAAGGCGTGCTTTTAGAATAGGTGCTTTTATCTAAGTCCATCATTCCAGCTGAAGCCATATGTTCTAAAAATTCTGTTTTATGCCGAACACGTACCTCGATATTGATATCATGCTCAATAGCACTAAAGCTTGGCCATTTAAAGCCATCCTCATAAATCAATAATATCTGCAAGTCAGACCATTCCCAAATCAAGTCATGGGAAGTGCTGCCGAATAGAAACGCCGCCAAGCATTTCTTGTTTTTTATTATTTTATTTATGAAACTATCCTTGGCAGCGTTAAATTGTATGCGCAGTTCTGCATTCTCCATTAAAAAACCCTCCTAAGTATATTTTACTTCGGCTTCTTTATCGGGTTAAATTCCGAATGTTCGAATATTTGTTCACAGTTGTATTCCATAAACGTTAGAAAGTCAAGAGGTTGTTTTTAATTGGATATTCTTAATTGGATATTCTTTAACACAAATGCTTCATTAAGCCAGTATAACGTTTTGTCACATGCGTTTGCAAAAAGAAGACTATAATTTGTGCCGCCGCAATCGCTACATAGATTATCGGACTCATCAAACTCTTTTCCAAGAATTGTAATGTTTTTTAGCGGAGCGCAACGTTTTTTGTGATATGCGCATTTAGCGAGATTACTGTGGATTATGTGTGTTAAATCTTCTTTTTCCAGTTGTTTATGAATCAAGCCCGGTGCGTTGTAAACGCAAGTGTACCATACGTTTTTCAGGATACCTTTATTTACGTCACCACATGGATGCACCCCTACATATATCATACCAATTGTTTGCTTGTTTAATTTTAGAACCCATCTGTTAGTAGCTGACCACGGTGTTTTTACTCCGTTTGCTTTGCAAATATCCAAATATTTTAATATGGATTGTTTTGCTTCTCCGTCAAGGTAT
>Ga0131853_10009542_pt1 | contig 17755 bp, 9 predicted proteins | sample TergutLab28metaG_FD_92764 | JGI IMG/M metagenome (GOLD analysis project Ga0131853, IMG submission 92764) | Labiotermes labralis P1 segment gut microbial communities from Petit-Saut dam, French Guiana - Lab288 P1 (version 2) (version 2) | ecosystem: Host-associated > Arthropoda: Insects >... | reverse complement strand
TCTCAGGAAGGACCCTGTTCCATGGAGTAAGTTTCGGGTTTTCCTGTTTATGTACCTACTCTTGGTTTGTTGACTATTCTGAACTGTACACTTAACACAAGTTTTACGTAAAATAATTCGTTTCAGTTTTTTTTCGGCAAACAAACATTTTGTGTAGTTAAAATATTCAACCCTCCTGGTGTGATACGCATTATCGTTTGGTAAACAGTTACATTGGAATGTTTAGTAACTTGCCCTTACACACGGACTGACATTCCGGACGACATGAATCTTCAACAGTGAGCTGCAACGATCTGAAAACTCGCTCTCCGTGGTTGGTTAGACGGATGTCTCAGTCGCTCATGTTACTTAGCGTCGATGGTAGGAGAAACTGTGACAGACGATTGTGAGAAAGATAAACCTGAAGCAACCTGAACGGAAGCGGTCTTGTACTATTCGATGTACAATACCGAAATTTCCCTGGCTCTGAGGAAAATCAAGAAATGCGTAAGATGACCGCTGGCCCAGCATTACGCTGCATTTTCAGTTGCCTCAGGAATAACACTGCCGCTCTAAGACATAAGTGTGGTCCAGCACTTAAAGGGCACGCCAGAAATACTGGGAGAAGTCAGCATGATTAGTGCAGTAGTCATTATCGTAAGAACTGACCTGTGTGCGGTAAGTGACTACTGACACATGTGTTAGAGGAAATGTGAAGTAATTGGCATTAAGAAGATTAATCACATGAAGTTAACTGCGAACATGACTAGCTGCCAGCAGCACAGCCATTCTTCATAAGCGGACCCGTCATCTATTATTCAGCTCTCCGCACGTTATGAAACCCAAACGTTCATCACCGTGATGACAAGAGCCATAAAATAGTCCCCGTACTGGGACAAGGAGTCCAGCCTTCGTCGTCCACATTTTTAACACCCGTTTATTATTGCTGTTTTATCTAGGCCTGTGTCTTCTGATCGGTTCCTTTTTACTCAGGTTTGCCAAACAAAATATTATATTCTCCCACTTTCAGGAGCCATTTGCCTCACCTGTTTGATCCTCGCTTTATTATTCACGCTCATAGTATTTTGCAAGGAAACTTAGATTATGCAATGAATTAATGGGTTGAGTGTTGAAGTGGCAATGGCTGTGGGTAAATTCAAACGCGCTTGAAGTGAGCGGAAGTGAACTTAGTGCTAAACATGTATCGATAACGTCGCGTATGAAACAAGACATTTGACACAAAGATAAAAGCAAACACATATGTTAGGCTCAGTTGTTTATCAGGGGTTTTGTATGTGTGTGTGTGTGTGTGTGTGTGTGTGTGTGTGTATGTGTATATATATTCTGGGGTATACAAATTACTTTTTACATTACCACAAAACATTACCTTTCGAAGGCTTCCTTGCAGACACATCTGTTTACATTAACAACAGCGAAGTACGTCACTACATGCTATTCTGGCTGAGAGGCTCGACTAAGGAAAGAAAACCCGGTGCTCTGACAATAAATGCTGGCATACCTTTTTCAGATGTCATATGAAGGATGTGGGCAGACATACTATTCACAGTTTAATTGCTCAGATAAAAGACTTGCCTGGTATTCTCTGTGCATTAAAATTAAAACAGGGTCGAATTAATTAGTAGTTTAAAGACAAATTTACGGTTGCGCACGCGTTGTGTGGGAGGAAGGCGGACATATATTTCCACTGCTATTAACCTCGATAATATATGAAGTTGAGTGTTCATTTTACGCCCCGGTTGCTCATTCTGAGGGGTAAAAGCCCCTGATACTCATTTAGTCGGAGGCTGAATGGCCCGAGTCTTGGTCTGAACACTTGGCAGAAGGTATACATTTGTCACCCACGCCGGGAAATGAACAACGATTCCTCTGATGTCCAGCCCGTAGCCTATTTACTATACTGACCCAGTATAATGTGTGAACCTGTAAACCCGTAAACCAAAGGTTATGTGTCTGCGTATAATAACTGGACACATACAACGGTATTATTCTTTTTTATAAGATCGTTAGTACAGCCTCTACGAACACACGCACATAGGAATAGCATTATTTTGGCACCACAGATAAGTGGTTTTAGAAACATTACTACAGTGTATTCTCGAATCTAATCCGCACCCTTTTTACAGTTTCAGAGGGCTAAAAATTCAGAAGCGGATTAGAATCGCGTGCGGATTAGATTCGCGGTCGTGAGCTGGATTTTGGAAAAATGATAGATCCGCTGTACGTGTCGTAAGAACAATACAATACAATAATTTATTATTTATAATATTAAATAATATTTATAATTTATTATTCCTCAGACTCGCCGTCATCACTCATAACTGAATCGTTATCCGTCACCCAGTCACTATCATCTTTATCTTCACAATCGTCCTCCCATAGAATGTCATCTTCGAATCCGTCCAAAGCATTGCTTATGCAATACTTCTTGAAAGATCTGACGATGATGCTCTCCGGGATGGCTTTCCATGCAGCCGACACCCACCGCGCCACTTCTGAAGGCAGTTGAAGGAAAGGTGCGGATTAGAACCGCGAACTAACTTTTTTTTTTTCGTTTAAGAAATCGGCAAAAACTAGTGCGGATTAGGTTCGGGTGCGGATTAGATTCGAGAATATACGGTAATTCTTTGGGTTTCTTGCAGAACATTCGCTTTGTTTTTGCGGAACACGCTGCATTATCGACACGCGTTTCGTAATTCAGGCGATACATATCCTTGTAATTACGTTTGAGTGGGCGACGTACGTGACACACTGAAATTTATTTCTACCACCTCCCAGAAAAAGTACTTTCCGAATATATTTAGCACTTGCTCATACAAAGTGGATTACAGCACGCCAGCACCCCGGTGACACGGTTAGGCGTCTCAGCGATCGGGAGGGTCAGTCATTTGACTTGTGTTCGTAAGATATTTGTTTTGAATTTCGCCCTTACTGATTTTATGGTTGAAATTTTTTTAAATTTCCAGACTTTTCTTGGAAAATGTTGTGATATTTGGCCTATTTAAACGAAAGATGTCACACTAACATCATTCTTGTCTATTGCTACTATTGTGTCAAGGGTCAGGCATACTTCCCTTTCTGTTGATGGTCTTGTGTCTGTAATCCGAGACTGCCTTGTCACGTTAATTGTAGCGCTTAGGGCATTGTGGGATCTTAGAATAATTTAACGCAACTGAAAATGGACTCAATGTCTGAAACATATATGAGGCCCACATAAAGCAACTGACACTGACTCAGTCTCTCAAACAAAGAGTTGTATCATTTACAGGGCTGTGTGGCATTGGTAATGAACAGAATATGAAATATTTACGGGATTTTGAGTTATCACAACACTGTTACTAAAGTTTTGCTCTTTCTGGGATGTCAAATCGTGTCATACAGCCATTTGAAAGGATGTTATTCAGTTGTAAGCAGTACAGAAAGTTTTGATGTTTGTGTGATGCAATAATATAAACAACCAACCAGATGCACCTCATCAATGTCACCTGCCGGCAGCATCGTTGGTGCATTATACCACAAGCTGTAAACACAGTCTAATGCTCCTGAAGGTGGGCGAAAATATCACCCGAAACATGTTGATCTAATTAAAGTTATTAATAAACTATCATTGTTGCATCTGGTTGGTTGTTTATATTACGGTATAGAAAGATTTGTTGGACCTGGTGACCCTGAAGCTGAAGGCAGTATGCTGCTTCGTAACGTCCGTTACTTTATACGAGTCGATACCATATAACAGCCTAGAAGATTTGAGTATGTCTGCGGCGCAAATGACAGTAAGGGATGTAGAACAAACAAATAATCCTGGAACAACACCCTTCTCCAAAACTTCCAGACCTGCTTTAGGGGTCACCCATCCTTTTATTAAATGGGTACTGGTGTTCGTGCCTGGGATAAAGTAGCCGAGGCATGAAGTTTACTCAACGCCATGCACCGACGAGTTTAAAAATGAGTGGGACTATAAATACTCCCGTTACATATCCTCGTTGTGTGGGCAGAGGCCCACATTGTTCCCGCCAGAATATGACCGGAGAGTAAAGTAATTCATCGACCAACTTTACTTAAGTTGCGAAGTTATTGGACTTGTTTTCAGAGGAAACTCTCTGGGCTATACGGTGAGTATGATAATATATCCGTCTCATATGCATGAGTTATAAGATAAATTAAAGATATATTTCAACTTCTGCTGTGATGAAAAGAAATTAAAAATTAGTTGATATACCTATTGTTTCAACGCAGAACTATATCACACGAACCCATCCTGCGAACGGGTACGTTAGCTTGAATTTTTCCCTTGAGTGACGTTGAGCTGTTAATATTAACATTGAAATTCGTCTAATGTGGAAGCTGAAGTGCAGTTTCAATACTAGTCTCCCTGTTCATATTTGTGGTATAATTCCTGGACATATGTAAGAATTTAGTGACACATTTTGAATGTAGAGAGAATTAATCACTCTTATGCAAGTCCATGCACTCTTTCCTAATGGTATTTTCCTTGTTTTTTTTAAGCTCATGGTTCCATGCATCTTAATTCAATGTTAATAAAATCCAACCAGATGCAACAGCATGAAGATATTTATTTACTGCAAAGTCACTCTACATGTTTCGGGTGTCACAGCACCCATCATCAGGAGCACCAAAAACTGTAACTGTACCAGTATTATGACCTGTACCGGAGGTTGCGGTTACAGTTTTTAGTACTCCTGATGTTGGGTGCTCTGACACCCGAAACATATAGAGTGACTTTGCAGTAAATATCTGCATACTGTTGCATCTGGTTGGATTTTTATTAACATTTACATTTTCCTTGTTTTTATCAACTGGAAAGTAATTTGTTAAATTCAGAGCTTCTTTCGTTATAAAAGTCAGAATTAGGAACGGATATTAAGCCCGAAAATGTATACATTTCTGCCACGGATTTTGGAGTTTTAAGCTCCTTATACGACTCTACATCTACTAATTTATTAAAGCTACTTTAAGGCTCTTCTGACTTGCCCTTAGTAAGTAAAAATTACGTTATATGGAATTTCAACATTGCTCGTATTTTATGCTCCTGTTAACGTCTGTAATACAGTATGTTATAAACCTCATAACTTAATCCGTCATGCATATTCAACCCTTTTGCCTACAACTCACGCCGTGAGAAGGTCTCTCACGGCTTCTGACGTAATAAAACGTAATCCTTTCCAAGCGTGGTTCTGCTTCGTTGAAGTTGTTTGCTTGGTTTTATATACTAATATAAGGACCTGCCCACCTTCAGAGGAACGGAGTTGTTCGGCCTACGCTATAAGGATGGTATACGGCTTATATTAGGTTTACAATATAACTAGCGAGAAATGAGGATGAAGATATTTGCAACGGGGCAGGGGAAGTAAATTTGCTGTGATAAGTCTGATGTCAGAGGAAGGCGTGATACCGGCAGTAAAAGTAAAATGTGGCTCTCATTGCTATGGTTGCAAATAAGCAGTACATTCTATGCAACTATTATAATTATAAGCCCTTAGGATGCTATAACTTGACTCTTGCCTGCAGTGTTTGCAATGGTTTCGGTAGTGTTTCAAGAAACCTGTAGCTATACTCGGGCAGTGCTTTATATATAGCCTGCAACTGACATATGTCATGTGTAGAGTGAAATTTCATCATGCTATTTTGAACATCATAAGGTACCTCCTCTTCTTCTCCTACTACAAAATAAATTCGTATAATGAAAGCCAACGAGATGCACAGTTTCTCAAATTGATTTTGATAAAGTACTCTACGTGTTTCGGGGACCGCGGTAGCACAGTGGTTAAGGTGCTGTATTACAAATCGGTAGGTCGCTGTTTCGATCTCAGCTGGTGTCAGTGGATATTGACATAAAATCCTTCCGATCGCACTATGGCCCTGGGGTCGACTCATCCTCTAACAGAAATGAGTACCAGGAGCATTTCCTGAGGGTAAATGCGGCCTGTGCGTAAGGCTGACAACCTACCACCATCCTGTGCCGTTATCACGAAATCTGGGAACCTTAATTTCCTGGAACCCTCTGGGCCCGACCGGGCCTGTAATGGGACTGCTTTACCTTTTTACTCTACATGTTTCGGACAGATCTAATGCCCATCATTAGGAGTCTCAACACTGTATACACAGCAATAGGTATTTGTCATGCTAGTTGTGTTGACTCTGCTAGCAGACAGTCAACACAACTGGCATGGAAAATACCTATTGCTGTGTATACAGTGTTGAGACTCCTGATGATGGACAGTAGATCTGTCCGAAACATATAGAGTACTTTATCAAAATAAATTTGAGAAATAGTGCATCTCGTTGGCTTTCATTATAAGAATATATCACGATGCACGGTTCTCTGAATGTCAAATTCACAAAATAGATATAAATCATTCCCATATTCATAAACATCGTTCCTAGAAGTTCCTGTTCTTGGACTGTGTTCAGGGAAAAACAGTTTGGCCTAAAGTCGATGAAAAACAATTTTCATTTATGTTTATTTACTTCCTTGCTTTTTTTTAAATGTTTTGTTAACTGTGCATCGTGATATATCCGTACAACAACAGCCAACTGGATGTATTATTTACTTTCAATTTATTTCAATAATTAACCTCTGTATGTTTCGAGCAGGCTTACTGCTTATCATCAGGAGGTACTACTCTGTACGTTTTACGCTTTTTAACGACTATGTAAGTAATTTTAAACAATTCCATTATTTTCAGCTTGACATATACAAATTGCTATATGTACAGGGTAGTACCTCGTGATGCTGAGCAGTAAGCCTTCTCGAAACATGTAGAGGTTAATTATTGAAATACATTGAAAGTAAATAGTGCATCCTGTTGGTTCTTATTGTACGGTTACTTCCTTGCGTTTGCGATCTTTCCACCTATAGGTACGTTTGTGAAAAATCACGTTACATAACATCATCGTGTTAATATTTTAGAGGCTATTCAGTAACGTTTAGAGATAAAGTAATGGTACGCAGACTATTGGGAGCTAATGAAATTTACAGATAAACGTGTCGCTTTGTAATATATACACGTGTGTGTGTGTGTGTGTGTGTGTATGGCGAGAAAGGTGCTCTGAAATTATATAATTTTGTGGCTTGGTCTGGTAATGCCTCTGCACCAGAAATTTTTCGTGCACGGTAAAAATTTGTGTAGTTTCATGCGATAAAAGAAATTTCGTCAATACGAGAAGGGAACTTTTACCTAAACCTAAGCGTGCGTCACGAAATGTAACGTGTTATCAGAACAGGGAGGGCATGATAGGGGAAACCGTGCATACAGTGTGTTCCAGACTGGAATGAACACATTTCTGTGTACAGTCCTTCTTTAAATAATACGTTAGTAACAGTGAATGACAACAAGGAGCACAAGTATCAGGACGGAAATGTCCTCAAACTACTGTTTTGTGACATAGTTTGTAGTTTAAAATATCTGTCATGACATCTTGAAGACCGTCAGGAACACCATAACTCGAAAATTCAGTGTCTAATATTATTCTAGTTTACCCTGTATATTGAAAGGAAACTGGATTAGGCTGTGGGGGGTTGGACGTGATAGATATAACAGGTTTGTGTATGTTTGTTTATTGTCAGAGTCAGGTTACGTCACCATAGGGAACACAGTGTAATTTTACTTCACGCTCGGAGTATTGGAAGCTGTTATGTCATCGGGCGTTTCACTTAATTAAGATTACTAATCTTTTTTAACATGTCATATATGTATATATATGTAACCGCGTGTTTCTCCAACTTTGGAGTAACATGTCTGTGTCTGATTAACAGATGTCTGCCACAAGTAACTGTTATCAATAGACGATAAGAAAACAAGGTACTGACAAATACGAAAAACTTAAGGGACTTAATCAGTGTATCAACTAACATATGCACTCTGTGGTAAACCATTTATGGCGTGTATCAGCTCCTACACGTTTCAGCACCGAGGTGGCATGCTCGGGGAATCATTGTAACAAGAGTATGTAAGCCAGAATGCCACTCTATGTTCTGTTACTTTTTATAGCAATGACCAACAGTCTTAAAAAGCTAAAATACATAAAAATGGTAACCGTAAATTATGATATGACATTAAGTATTAAAATATAGAACATCGTACTGTCACATTTTCCAGGTCTTAACTGTTTTTTCTTTGTGAGGATGTAATTTTCAAACGTATGTAACTGATAACTGAAGAATAAAAACCAACTATATGCCACTCATTATTTTATTGTACTTCTTATAGGCTCAAAATGTTTCGGGCATTACTATGCCCATCATCAGGAGCTCGCGACTATGATGTTGTTTACCACATTGGTCGTTTCGTTCTTGGTTTGCTGTATGTTGGAGGTTAGGTGCGGTTAGGCTGGAGTAGTGTCCGGGCTGCAGGCTGTAGCCTACTGACTTTCCGGTCGATATCTGATGTAATAACTGGTGTTTATGTCCTTACGTACTGTGTGGTTGTGAAAGAAATAAAGTACTGGTTAGAATCATACTTCTTTTTAGTCAGCTGTATTTATGATTTTATCCATAATATAGTTTTGTTTTTTTAATACTCTCTTTTCTTTCTTGTTGCCTGTTTTGTCGTCTCTCTCTTATAATTTGTTTGTCCTTTACTTTATAGAACTCTTCAACCGGAATATGTGAAAGGATGGGAGTGGGGAAGAAATCGTCTGTGAATTATATGTGAAATGTCAAGGGTACTGAGGATTACATAAGATGAAATGCGCAAAAGAATGCCCTTTGGTATCGTCTTAAGTTGAATATTGTTTTTTCTTTAACATTCACATTAGATTTAAAAGGATCTGGGATTACGTGAACATTTAGAGCTTGAAGGAAAGTTACAACTGTATTGATAATTGTTGTTGGCTACAGTAATTTTATAGGACTAGAAATTCTCTGCTAGATTAATGCACGTAATAATAGCATATCTTAAGAAGCAGGGTTAATTTTAAAGTGTTACTTATGAATAACAATCAGAATTTATTAATTTAATGTAAATTTAAAAATTACCGTTGAATAAAGAGAGACCAACTTGATGTCACTTGCTTTTTTATTTCATTATTTAATGCTCAACATGTTTCGGATGTTAATACGTCCATCCTCAGTAGTAGTAGTGCTTCAGCCTGCATCCGGATACCATACCACTCCAGCCAAACCACAAAGTAACACCAACACGCATCGAACCAAAGCAATACAACCCATGAAATAACTCAATAAATAAGTCGCAAGCTCCTGAATATGGATGTATTAACATCCGAAACATGTTGAGCATTAAATAAAGAAATAAAAAAGCAAGTGACATCAAGTGGTCTCTCTGTATTCAACTATCAAGATGATGCATGGTCCAATAAACATAAGATTAAAAATTACCATTGATGAAGCCATCGAAAAAAATAACTCCTATAGTAGGGAAGTGGGAAACAACAGCAAATACGGTTCGTGGCAATTCTACGTGTAATTGCAGTACCATACATCTTCGCAGCCACCTTCCTTCACACCACGTGGAAAGAAGGCATGAGCCCGCATGTGTATTTGTACAGATGCCCCGGTTGAATTTTTGCATGGAAACAGCATAGTATTAGATACGGGTTTCATGGTTTTTTGTGTCACCTAAGATAAATTTCCTGAAGTAACCTGTATTAATCACGGCAAATTCTTTCCACCTGCTTTCCAGTTCCTTGCATAAATTCGTCCTACTCTGGACGCTTCATGATTTAATTAACCCAAGAAACAAACATCTTGCGAAATAATTTGTCTAAATTGCACGATACTTGTCGAGAAGTTGTCCATTTTGAAAGCACTGATAACATACCTGCAAGTGAACACGGCGGCACGCCAGTATGCAGCGTGTTGCTTGATTGACTTAATACTGTGTGTCACAATTCTGCCTCACGCCTCCCTCTCTCTCTCTCTCTCTCTCTCTATATATATATATATATATATAACTGCTGACTGACGCTCGCAGGAATTTGTAAATCACACCAGATTGGTTGAAATGCCGCTGTTAAAACAAGTGTCTCACATATTCATCATCGCCTATTAATACGGAAACTTCTCCAGTACATGGATGACGTTTTGCCTGCAAACAGCCATGCAGTAGTTTGAAATCATTCAGCATCAAAGGAAATAAAATATTTACGAACGGAAGGAGAACAAGTTTTGGATTTGTGGGAGCACAGCTGTAGTTTGTTCACGTAGTTTGTTCCTCTAATACCTGTGACAAGGGCTGTATATTTTCATAGTGTAGGTTTCAACCTTTGTACGTCTGCACAATTTCTGTTGTCATATTGATCTAAAGATTTAGATGAATGTAACTTAGCCGAACATACGTAAGGCCACTTGAGAGACTAGATGGAACAGAGTTTACGTCCTGTTTTTGTATTGGTATAAGCTGTAGGCTTTGTCTATGGAATAACCGAGGTAATTTAAATAGCCCGTTTATCAGGAGCAGCTTGCTAGACGCTAGTTACTGCTTCCTTATCCTATCGTTCAAAACTCAAGAAACAAATTGCGTGCTGCTCCATACTAGCGGAAGCGCAGATCGAAACGAGAAGACGAACAGTAGAATATAAATATGTGCTGTAAGAGATAAACAAGTCCTGATGACAATTTTTTTCTCCAACCATAACACAGAAAGGTAAGTTAGATTAAATATTGATGAGGTCTTGTCTAGAAACCACTTGAGATACTCGTTCTTCTGCTATGTGACGCGGTGCAGAATGGTAGTTAGTTACTGACGTTTTGGGGAAACCTATCGGTCCCATATTCAAGCGTCAAGATTGGACGGATTGAACTTTGAAAATGGACTTATAGGTTATCTCGAAACATCGGTATCTACCAGTCAACGCTTCGTAACATCACAGAAGAGCGAAGATCTCATTTACCCGACGGTGGAAGCCTGAAATCACGCATAGAAAATTTTTTCTTTTTACATAAATTTCGCGTATCTCTTAATTCGGTTGAAAAGGTCTGTAGAAATAATGACAAACGGAATAATTTTTGTGAAAAAATTGTGCGAGGACCAACGTTAATTTTTCACCAGTAATGATGCTTGTGCCTTTTTTTAAATTTTAAATTCATCTTGGATATCAAAATATGCTTCGCAGAATTCTTGAAAATGCAAGTATTCTTGCCGTTGAATACTTGTATATCCAAGTATTCTTACAGTATTGCAGAATACTTTCATATACGAGTATTTTTACCATATCGCAGAATACTTACGTATAAGAGTATTCTTAATCGTGTCTCAGAATACCTGCATATCCAAGCATTCTTACTGCATAGCAGAATACTTGCATATTCGAATACTCTTACCGTACTGCAGAATAATTGTGTATGCAATTATTCTGCGACACCGCGTTGATTGACAAATATTCACCGGCTTTTCGGAGAATATTACAGACATCTTAAGGCTATATATAGACCAAGGCAATGCTTCCATTTTCACTTTTTAAATATCCATTCTTTTTGGACTTCTTCGACGTCAAACTTGGGAAATGGCAACTCCGGAATGTCGGTGTCTACCTACTAACATGGCGTCATTTCCCAGAATAAATAAATCTTTAGAATATATGCTTGATTTTTTCGGTGGCTCTCAACTTATCTTCCGCAGTCAACTTATCAGTTTGTATTCTGCATCATACAAGATAAACCGCTGCCGCGTGTTTGTTAAATATGCCATATTGTAAACAAACCTAACAATATGATCCTCTGTGTATGTGTGAAATTCGTCAGGAATTTGGATAGTAAATTAACAGCTGCCTGAATGCAATGTATACATCTTCAGTAATTTGAAGAGGATCATCACTTACAGCTCTCTGCACTTCTTTGAAGACGTATCATCTATATCCTTTACGTAATTACAGCTTTTATTGTGGTAATGTCTGTGTTTTTCTTTATCAAGCGATTTTGTCGACACAGTTTCAAACTAGTCAGACGACAGAGTTCATTGTATGTTCTGTTCAATTTTCCGATGCACCGGATATGATCCTTCGCTGTGATTTAACAGATCTGGTGTGATAGAGTTTCAATACACAAAGCAGGCTGTCGGAATTAATTTATTTGTCGAATATGTAATATGTATGACAAATTAACATGAATATGATCTTTCATAGGACTGGAAATTACCTAACGAACCAAAGGCGAAATTTTCAATCAATTAAGAGCAAATTTGAATAGAAAAATCGTTTGTCCCCCCCATTTACTGTCTTAAAACATGAATATTAAGATATAAAAAATCATAATTTTGTCTGTTATTTTGTGTGGATAATACCTGGTCTTTCTTATTGAGAAAAAATACAGTTTGAGGGCGTTTAAGGACAAAATACGGAAAAGAGTGCTTGAACTCCATTATGTCCGTAGTATGTCACTTTGGACAGAATGGAGAGGATTACATATCATGGACCTTCATAATTTGAACACTGCGCGAAATATAAATAAGGAGAAAAAATCAAGTAATTCGAGATGAGCGGTGCTGGTATTGTGGATGTGTAGGTGAAGAATGAGTACTGAGATTCAGTCAAAACTGAAGGAAAGAGAAGACCTTCCCTTTGAGAGACATATTTATCTTTCAGAACCTCATATTTGCTTCGCTGGTCAAAGTGTTCTCTGCCCTTTAATGAATACAAAAGTAATTACTGGTTTCAGTTCAGCTCTGGTCCCTCTTCTGAGTCAGATACATCTGGTCCACGTTATCACACCACAGAACTCTTAAATTTCCATTTTAATGTTGTTCTGTCTTCTTCTCACTCATTTAAAAGTCTGTGCTCTTCAGTTGCCTTATTAAAATATGCGTAAGAGTCATATACTTCTTTAATCTCTTTCTCCTTCATTCGATCGTCGAGTAACATCTGGTGAAGAGGACAAATTATAAACATCCGCACTGTGTAGCTTCCTCCACCCTCCTCTATCCACTATTTTTCTAATTGTTGAGTACTTTCAAATTTCCACAGAACCGCTAGTTGTAATATGGATGTTAATTTTCGTATGTAAATATTTCACCTGGATTAGTATCCCATGTACTTTATCATTTTAGAACAACCTTTTGTAATTAAAGTTATCTTGGGCAATTAAATCTTTTGAAAATTTTAATAGCTCAGTATCTGAGTGCTCATTAGCATTTGCTTTGAGCTCTGGTCAGCTTTTTGCCTGTTAACGTTGTAGAGTACGAGGGAATAAGCACCTCTGTTACTTTCCACTGTTCCACTCTTATTTCTGGAATGCTTGCATTTATTCTTATTACATTACTTTCTTTGGCCACAGAACAGCATGCGCTTTCTTTTAATTTTGAGAGCAAAACGTTTTTCCGCTATTCTCTTAAAGTTTCTGTTGCATTGCAAACTATACGAAACGAGTATGAACAAGGGTAAATGCGAACTTTGATTTTATGTTTCAGTTTTCTTATACATCGAGTTTATGATCAGCACGCTCAAACGTTTGACATTTTTTCACAGATACGTGTATGCCAAACTCTTTCTCACACCCCTCGTTATTACGGCTGAGCCACAGCAGATTGTCCATAAAGTTGATGCTAAGAAGGAAAGATGTAGACTAGTTTTATTAACTGGAATATAACAATAACATTACTTCGTACGAGATGCCATAAAATTCCAAGCATATCTAATCTATGCAACTATAGAGCGGCTAAGACAACAAGCCTCAACACGTCAGATTTTGCAATTATTTGAGATTACGTGTCAGTACGGAACATGCGCAATACTACTCATCCCATTATTAAGTAGTACCAGGGACATTAGCATGTAGCATCACTGCATATATCCCAGGGTTATATAATCCACCATTCTGAACAAATCTGTGTAACGACACCAGCATTTAAACTACAAAGGGGTGTCTGATGCAGCCTGGAAAAATAACAGCAAAGAAGTCTTATACATGGATGTACGCAGCCTGCAGACGATTTTCTGGTTTCAGATTCCTGCATTCAACATGAAAGCATCATGTTATGAATAGCCAAGTAGAAGTTTAAATAATTCAGTAGGTGTTTGTAAAGAAGCGTCAGTTATCGTGAACCCAAGAGTCAACCAGCAGCTTGAAATGTGACTGGTGCTAACATGAGTGAAGATACATGTTACTGCTTCAGCAGGTGGCTTTCAAGACCGGAAAGAGTGTCGCTGTGATAGTAGAGTGCTAACTTACTGCTAGAAGACAATATACTTTAAGGCTCTGCATTTTTCTCGCAGTTTCTATTAGGATACATTCTACCCCCAATTCGTAGGATAAACAGCGACTGTTTGCCTAAACGGAGTTAAAGGATTGTTCTTCGTAATCACGACTGCGTATTTTCACTCTGAAGTGTGAAATGAACTTTTAAGCAATATTCATATGAATTTCCGACTTCATAATTTTAATTTAGAATTTCGCTATTAGTTTTGTACTTTTACAGCAGGTACACTTACCTCTGAAAAAGGGCTATTTTCCTGCAGCTTCCCAAAGAATAATTCGTCAAAGCGAGATGTGAATGCGACATTTAAAATCCATATAACTACGGTTGCTGAAGGTTTTTAATTCTTCTGAGATGTTACACCTTGTTAACCGATAAATATTTGCCGACCTTTCGAAGGACTTCACTTTTCAGTTTTGGGGTTTTCAGACTTTGCTAAGAAGACTACAGTCCAGGCAGAAGACGCAACAGTTCTGTAATCGAGAACGTAGAAGCAGTATATCCATTCGAAGGTACCATCATACACACAGTAAAACGAAGGAAGGCTAATGGGATAAGTCATTTCTTAATCACGAACTGCCCTACAGTACGATTTTGAAGGAAAGATACAAGGGACTAGATGACAATAAAGTAGCCTTAAACGGCATCTGGATGACCTTGAGGAAAAGAGGAGGTACCGAAATTTGAATGAGCGAGTAAAGATCGCACGTTCTGTAGAATACTCTTTGGAAGAGACCATGGAACTGTCGTGAGACAGACTGCGTAATGAATTAGATCCCTCTGAAAATTTAGCAATTTATGTAAGTCTACAGTAAAGAGCACTCTTCAAAGTCCTTTTGAATTTTAATGTGTACATTGTATTGCAACCGAAATGTAGTATGTCAGCTTCCAGTACCCTGTCCGGTGTTCTTAACAGGCAAAGATATGTTACAATAATATAAACAACCAACTAGATGAAACAATGACAATTTATTACTAACTTCAATCAGCTCAACCTGTTTCGGGCGATAGTTTCGCCCATCCTCAGGAGCACTAGACTATGTTTTTACAGCTTATGGTATAATGAACTAACAATGCTACAGGCTAGTGACATGTCACCAGCCTGCAGCATCGTCGGTACATTATACCACAAGTTGCAAACACAGTCTAGTGCTCCTGAAGATGGGCGAAACTATCGCCCGAAACAGGTTGAGCTGATTGACGTTATTAATAAATTGTTATTGTTGCATCGAGTTTGTTGTTTATATTATTGTATCAATGATGCACGGTCACACGAACATCAAAGATATGATACTTTCCTAAAAGCTGTATGCTGAATATTTAAAAAATCGCGCGTTAATTTAATTGTTTATTAACAGTAATTTTGAAACGTCTTGACTTACGTACGTTGTAACATACTGTGCACATCGCTATCTGTATATTTTGGTGTTGTTCTAGGTCTTATCAGGCAGTGTTTAGTCCTATTATTAGGTGTGTCTACAAGTGTCACATTAGTTGCACTTGGGAAATTACCACACCAAAATATTTCGCTTGCTTGCCGCATTGTTTCTGATTGTTTTCTTCAACCATTCCTTAAAAAATATACACAGCTTCGAAGTTTTTTTTTCACCAGACAAAATGCGGTAATGAACCTTCGGTTTCCGTAAAATGCAGGGAATTTCTTGACTAGCTGCAAACCAGTTAGCTTCTCAAGAAGGACTCTGCACCATGGAGTAAGTAAGTAAGTATATTATTTACTTATGCTTATACATATCATATAGGGGACAGAGGATTAACATATATAGTTTCTGAAAACAAACCTACCTCAAAATTCGACACACTCTTCAGGCTCAGATAGGCCTAGTCTACTTCTGGTTTACTGAGAGAATGTACGTGCTTGAGTTACACCGTAGGGCGATTATGGGGTTTTACCGCCGTGGAGGTTCTCGTGTGTGGTGTTCTGGGCTAAGCGTGTAGTCTAGTGTACAGGCATTAATATTTCGGAGGACTCTACTGCTAATATTTTCAGGATAGATTTCAAAGTATAGATATCCCGAAATCTTTGTAACCCGCACCAGACTGCACGGTGCTTTAACACAATGACATAAGGAAGGAGCACTTTGGGTTGTTACACATGCACGTGAATGCAATTCAATTTGCTGTACGTCTTTGAATTGTTCAGTCAATTTGTTAAAAGCTTCCGTCTTGGCGTTCAGAAAGCAAAAATGGGCGACCATAGTGATTCGAACAAAGAAACGGTTAGACAAGTCAATAAACTGAGAATGCAACATCAGTTTCTTCGTCTGGTACATAATGTTTGTGTCACAGACAGGAGAAGGAGAGTGAGCGATGGCGCCGTATAACTCAACCTCTACAAACACCATTAATAAAAGTGCAGAAACCGTAGTCATTGCAGAGATTCTGAAGCTGATGAAACAAAATTTATATTGAATGGCATTAGAAACTTTCTTTCAACAAATGAGCAAAATTATATCCTGATGTCGCACATTTATTCAGTCGAATGAAATAATTTTTTTTGGTAATAGGATAAAAACCAAATTATGAAATTTGTCACGTACTACCTAAAATGTCCGTTGCGCACTCCAAAATAATGTACCGTATTTAGAGAATTAAATTGTTGTACGAAATTAAGTGTTGTGTTATTGCACATTATTTTCAAATTATTACTTAGTAAATTTAACAATTGATATTTTTCTAACTGGATATTTGCGCGGAACTAATTCCTCTCTGCGAAACTGAAAATTGTTCAGTGAGTTAAAAAAATTCAGTTATTTTTGTAATCCATTTATAAGGTTTTCATGGTCCATGTTCTGACGCACATGACCTTCAGTCCATCTCCCTCCTATCATTTGAAGGTTTATATTAATATTATCGACTGTCTATATTTAGGTCAACAAAGTAGCCTGTTTTTCCTTCGTTTTCCAGCAGAAATACGCATTTATTATACTTTTCTACTTCCATTCCATGTGTGCCACACGCCGCTCCCGTCCCATGCTTCCTGTAATTTGGAAGAGAAATTTTTACATCGATTCAGAACATTAAAAATTTATCGTTTAACTTATTTTGAGAGAGAAAATTTTATACCAAAACTAAACAATAGGTAAAATTATCTTTTAGTTTATTTTAATTTCTTTTTTAATGTGTAACGCATATTTAATATATTGCGAATTTACTACCATTTTGGTTTGTTGGTGATATGTCTAAATTGTAAACTTTGCCGCGTGTTTGAAGGATTTATTAGTAATGACGTTGTGATTTCGTCCTATATCCCGACGTTAAGATATATTTACCTTTCCTTATATTTTCTTCCAGAATAACGTCTGTGTTATCATCTGATATAGTTTTTATTTTTATTTATGGCACCTTCTTCCCTTTAAATATTACATAAACAACATAAAGAAAAAAAGATCACTTAACCCCATAAACGTTAGTACACAGCAAAAACGAACATTCATACTTTCTTATTAATCATCATCATCATCATCATCATCATCATCTTCCTCCATGGATTAGGTCGTTTGACCTGTTCCGGCATCGACGCATTGCCATCGTTTCCTGGGGCGTCCACGGTCTCTTCTTCCTCGAGGTTT
>Ga0131853_10009541_pt1 | contig 17755 bp, 15 predicted proteins | sample TergutLab28metaG_FD_92764 | JGI IMG/M metagenome (GOLD analysis project Ga0131853, IMG submission 92764) | Labiotermes labralis P1 segment gut microbial communities from Petit-Saut dam, French Guiana - Lab288 P1 (version 2) (version 2) | ecosystem: Host-associated > Arthropoda: Insects >... | reverse complement strand
GCTAATTTAACTGCTTCGATTCTAAAATCTGCATCATAGGTTCGCATTGTGCAATCCTCCCGATAATTGTATTTTGATTTTATCAGATGGGGATTTCCTGTCAACTTTTATGATACAGTATCAATAATAAAGAAAGCAAACCTTGTGTAATCGGCAGTTGCCGATATTAGTATGCTTTAATCATACCGCCGTCAAACAGGATAGTCTGGCCGGTGAGATAAGTGTTTGCCTCGGAGCATAGGAAGGCGGCTACGCGGCCATATTCGTCAGGACTGCCGTAACGCCCAAGAGGAATGCTTTTGAGATGAGCTTCTCTGACTTCATCAACTGTAATCCCTTGCTTTTCGGCCGTAATCGCGTTCACTTGGCTTAGGCGCTGAGTCTCGACGCGAGCTGGTCCAAGTACGTTAATCAGTATATTGTCCTGACCAAGCTCCTGTGAAAGTGTCTTCGCAAGCCCGACCACACCCATTCTAATTGAGTTGGAAAGAAGCAGGTTTTCAAACATAACCTTAACCGAAGATGACGTGGAACAAAGAATTCTTCCGCCTTTGTTCTCCCGCATATACGGCAGCACTTCACGAATCGTCCGCACATAGCTGAGTAAGCACAGTTCAAAAGCATTCTGCCAGTCTTGGTCTTCCAAGGTATCGAAAACACCGGGTTTAGGGCCGCCGGTATTGTTAACCAAGGCATATATGGGGCCGTTTTTTTCGACGGCTGTTTTTACAAGGTTCTTGATGTCTTCAGCCTTTGTGATGTTACCTGTAAAAAACTCCGGACGATTTCCGGTTTCCCTTTCGATTTCGGCTTGAGCTTCCTTCAATTTGTCCTCACAAGAGGAAAATAACATAACTTTTGCTTGCTCACGAGCCATCTCCAACGCAACAGCTTTCCCCAAGCCGCTGCTGGATGCCATAACTAAGACACTTTTACCTTTTAATCCAAGATCCATATTAATTGCCTCCTAATTTTATTGTATTTTTTGTGACTCTTTTAAGCCCGTTTAAATATTTCGCCTGACAGATATACACCATTAGCGCCAAGTCAGAGACCTTCCATGTAATCACTTTCTTAATACTGTATTAAGACACTGTACCTTCACTAATTATTCTCGATGTTTTCGAGAATAATTTTCAACATCTCCTTGCGGTTAAACGCCTGATTGTCAATTATCGCGTAGGCCATTTTACGTACGAGTTCTTTGTCGGCTGAGGCGGTTAAATATTCGACTGGCGACTTGCCGTCTACCCGCGCAATCATCAACAGAGGCAACAGCTTGAGATAGCTGACCTCCAGCGAGGATTTGTCCATATAGTTCATTTCGTCGAAGTAAAGGTTAAGCATGTGGCGTAGCATACTGATATACGCGGCGCCAAAGCGGCGATTGTATACCGATTTAAGTATCAGATGGTTGGAAAGGAAACCCAGGTCGAAAGATGGATGTCCGTAATGTGCGACCTCAAAATCCATAAGGTATACCTTGCGCCCATCCTGCATGACGTTTTTGGGGCTGTAGTCACCGTGGACAAGAGTTATCGCGCTTTCCATCAGCCCGTTGATGACAGGCTGGGCATATTCGGTCAGCCTCGTATGCTTATGCAATATGAACTTTATATACGGAGATATACGCAGATCATGAAAGATTGTTTTGTCGGCAAAGAATTCGGCTACTTCCTTATCTTTGGCACATTCATTGTGTATAATGACAAGCGAGCGCATAACTTTTTCAGCAATAACCTTGTCAAGCACGCCATCCATCAGGTTGCTCTTCCACATTAAAGCATGTTCAGGCGCGGCCTCGCGTCCGAATATGTAATTGTCGTGGTCGTAGAAATATACCTCAGGCGTGTTTTCCGGAACATGGCGGTAGTATATTTCGTTGCTCTTCATTTCGATCTGCATCCGATTAGGGTCGCATAGCCATTCTTCGGCTACTTTGAGCTTTGCGAGAGCCTGTTTTACAATCATTTCACGACCCGACGCTTTGACAAACGCCACTGTTCCGGAAACGCCGCCGCCGCAATATGTGATTGAGCAGTCGTCACCCGTCTCTATGTGATTTTTGTTCAAAAGGTATTGCTTGAGAACGTCCTCATTGGATATGTCGATCATTTGTATCCTCCTTAAAAGCTATTTTCATAGATAATAATTAGGCGCGACACATGATATAGTAATATGACCTCGAAACAGTAACAAAGGAGGGGTGCGGGAAATCGGGAGATTTCCCGCTGTTTACCCCGACGCGTGTTACTGTTTGAGAAGCATATTACTATAGACCTCTTTAGGAAATTAGGCAACGCCGCCTTAGCGGTCCTTTTGCCGCAAAGCAGCGTCACTCCTCACTTGCGTACCACTGGGGTACGCGGCGTTCGTCACTTCTTGCCTTGCGACAAAAATCTGCGCAAATCCGGCATTGCCTAATTTCCGAAGAGGTCTAATCAATAATACCAAAAAATCAACAGAACATTCAACAGTGTTATTGTGTGCATTTTGTGTATATTTTTCACAAAATACACGTGATTGAGTTCCTATAGCACAATTAGATATAAGCTAAAATATAAAGGCTAATCAACATGCTCAACGAAGATTTTCATGACTAATTGTAAGAAAAGTACGCCTTGAACTCTGTTATCCATATTAGGGATGAACGAACACTGACATGGGCAGTCAATTCTTTAAAAGATTGGAATGAATAGCAGCACCGGCAAATATATCATGCAGGCTATGCGTCTGTCGGTAGCTGAGCGCAGCGATAGTTGCGCGGCATTGTCGTGGTTCGAGAACAGATGAACAGTCTCACAAGACTTGAGACTTCAAAAAGCTTTTACGATGCATTATATAATCAAGATGTTTGCCGTGCACCTTTACCAAAGTAGTGAAGATGTTGATTTGACAAAATGTACAGTGCATTTTGCACTCAAATACTAAGGATATATAGGTAATATAGATTATTTATGCTATATCAATATGTATTATAATATAATTGCTTGTTCCATCATGACAAATGCACTTGAATTATAAATTTTCAGGTGATATTTTGTAATATTGAACCATTAAATCCTATTGAACTAAAAGTTTTGTATATGATATAATTCCGCTTGTGAGCTATGAGAATTGAGGATTGCAGTTATGAGAACTGCCTAAAAAATTTTGAAGGGAGATCAAAATATTATGAAAATGAGAATATTCAAGAAAGTAATTTCTCCAATGGTGGCGGCAGTAATGCTGGCAAGCTGTGCGCAGCAAGGCGGCGGAACCGCCGCCGCTCCAACCGGCGGCGGCAGTGGAGAAGCGGCGCCCGAACAGATCGTAATCAATATCTCTCACATCAATGCTCCTACGCATCCGGTTCACCTTGGACTGCTTCTTTTCGCGGAGGAGATTTACGAGCGTTCCGGCGGATCGCTTATTGCCCACGTTTTTGACAGCGCGGTTATCGGCGGCGATATCTCTACCATACAGCAGGTAAACGCCAACCAGCTTGAGGCCGGCCTGGTTATGGGCGTCTGTATGTGGGACGGCTTCGACCCCCGTGCAAACTTAGAGATGCTACCATTCTTGTTTGACTCATATGAGGAAGCTTTTGCGGCTTTTGACGGGGAGCTGGGCAGGTGGAGCGCTGAAAACATCATCGAGCCTCATGGCGGCGTAGTGGTAAATTATTGGCTGAACGGTCTTCGTAACTTCACAAACAGCGTTCATCCGATCTACACTCCTGACGATGTGGCCGGACTTATGTGGCGTACGCCGCAGATAGAAATATCCATGGACATGTTTGAAGTGCTTGGCGCTTCGGCTATAACTATGGCGTTCGCAGAAGTGTACACCGCTTTACAGCAAGGCACAATGGACGGCCAATGCAATTCCCTGGCTATGATATATACCTCCAGGTTCTATGAAGTGAACAACTATTTATCGCTGAGCCGTCATCAATTCGCCAGCGGCGTACTGCTTTTTTCGGAAGAAACTTGGGACAGGTTAAGCGAAGAACAGCGCGACATCATACATGAAGCCGCGTACCTTGGCGCAAGGCATGCCCAGCAATTAACGCTTGATTATGAAGATATGTGGATAGAACTGATACGCGAAAACGGCAACAGTGTTAATGAGATCAACGTTCCGTTGTTCAGAGATGCGGTCGAGCCGCTGTGGCAAGATTGGATCGACAGGTATGGCCCGGAGTTTGTTACCATTGCCGCCCGATATGTTCAAGATCCAAATTCGCTCGCGCACAGATTCGCAGAACAGTAAAGCGGTTTTATGATGCTGTAGCCCGCGGGCAAATTAACCTAGAGGGGGCTGTTTTGTTACAGCCCCCTCTATTATGAAAGGATGTAACGCCATGGACAAACTAAGGCATCTGACAAGCGCGATACGTTTTGTTTGCGCTGTTTTGATGGCTGTGATAACCACCGCTACATTTACACAGGTTATCCGCAGATACATATTTGGTTCGGTGTTTCGCTGGCCGGAAGAATTAGCTATATTTTCTATGATTTGGGTGGCATTTCTGGGCGCTGTCCTTTGTCTTCAAGGCAAGGAGCATATCCGAATCGACTTTTTTATCGGTCTGCTGCCGCCCGCAATAAAAAAGTGGGTTGAAGTGCTCGGCCTTGGGATATGCTTCGCGTTTATGATGGTTCTTGCGTTCTATTCCCCCAACATGCTTGCGACAGCCGGTACTATCCTAACCCCCGGAATGAGGATTCCTATGTACCTGGTGTATGGCAGCGTTATGATTAGCGCAGTTTTGATGGTTCCATATTTTATAGTGCTGATCTGGGACAAAATCAAGGAAGATACAGGCCAGCCCAAGCAGACGGGTGCGAAAGGGGAGAAATCGTAAATGGCAATGGCTGGTGAAATGTTCATTATGTTGGTTATATTTTTGTTGATCGGTATTCCGGTCGGGTTTTCCATCGGCATTAGTGCCACGTTTTACCTCGTTTTCTTCCAAGGTCTGTCCGGCGGACTTATAATCCACAGGTTTATTGAAGGACTGAACTCGTTCCCGCTATTAGCAATACCGATGTTCATACTGTCGGGTATTCTAATGGTTTACGGCAGTACGCCGCGACTGATTAGGCTGGCGAACCTGCTTCTTGGGCGTCTTCCGGGAGGGCTTGGCGCTGCCGGCGCGCTAGGGTGTTCTTTCTTCAGCGCAATTTCCGGTTCCGCCAATGCTACAGTGGCGGCAGTCGGCTCGGTTGTTGGCCCTGAGATGATTAAGCAAGGCTATGACAGAGGTTTCACTGCCTCGATGATTGCTGCCACAGGTGCAATGGGTCTTGTTATTCCGCCCAGCGTTATAATGGTGGTCTATGCGCAAAGCTCCGGCGCGTCTATAGGCAGGCTTTTTCTTGCCGGTATCATACCCGGCATTATATGTACGGCAATGTTTGTAATAATGTGTGTTATAATTGCCAAACGCCGCGGCTACAAGGGTGAAGTCATAAATGTACGTTCCACTAAGGAAATCGTGCTGATTGTTTTGGACGCCGCGCTTCCTATGTTTATGCCTATAATCATCCTTGGCGGCGTGTTTTCGGGAATATTTACACCAACTGAAGCCGCGTCTGTCGCGGTAGTTTACTCGTTTATACTTGCGAAATTTTTCTACAGGGAAGTAACTTGGAAAGGACTTATAGGCGCGCTGGCAAATTCCGCGAAAACCAGCGCCATGCTGCTTTTTATAATATCTCTGGCCTCACCGTTTGGTTGGGCTCTAACTGTTCAGCGTGTACCGGTTTTGTTTTCAAACGCACTTCTGTCCGTGGTCGAAAGCCCGATTATGATTTATCTTGTAGTCATACTTATCTTAGTGTTGCTGGGAATTTTTATGGAATCATTTACGCTGGTAATCCTTACCACGCCAATATTTATGCCGGTTATGGTGGATATAGGAGTTGATATCGTCGCTTACGGAATAGTGCTTACGCTTGCAATTGCTATCGGGGCTATAACCCCGCCGCTTGCTGTCTGCATATTTACGGCCTGCCGCGTCATGAATGTGCGGGTGGAGGATACCTTCCCGGACGTATTCATGTCGGTTGGTATCCTGATGGTTGCTACGCTGTTGATCGCATTTGTGCCTCAGGTTGCATTATGGCTTCCATCGGTACTGATGTAACAAAATAGAAAGGATGTTGTAGAAATGTCGATAAAAAAAATTGATATCCCATATCATACCGGTACGCTGCCCTTGTATGTGGACGAAAAGAATCTCAAGGCCGTGATAACTCCTATGGAGCCGAAGCCTTTCGGTAAAAACGAAGAAGATATAGTTCTTGAGGCTCTCGCGAACCCTGTTGGTACGCCGCGTTTGCGCGACATGGCGTCCGGCAAGAAAAAAATACTGATAATTACAAGTGACCACACCCGCGCTATGCCAAGCAAGGTTACGCTGCCGCTGCTGCTTAAAGAAATCCGCAGCGGTGCTCCCGACGCCGATATCGCCGTAGTTCTGGCTACGGGGCTGCACCGCGCTACAACGAAGGAAGAGCAGTACGTAATGTTCGGAGCCGAAATAGTCGATAACGAAACGATACACGTACACGACTGCACCAAGGATGAGGATATGCGGGATATATGCACCCTGCCTTCCGGGGCAAGGCTCTTTGTAAACCGGCTGGCGGTAGAGTGCGACCTTCTGGTTGCGGAAGGCTTCATCGAGCCGCACTTCTTCGCGGGTTTTTCAGGGGGGCGCAAAAGCGTTCTTCCCGGTATCGCCTCGTATAAAACCGTTAATACCAACCATTCGTACAAGGCTCTTGCAGGCCCGTATTCGGTAGCCGGCGTACTCGAAAACAATCCCGTTCACGTTGACGCAGTTGCGGGATCGCGCGCGGTAAACCTTGCTTTTATACTAAACGTGGCTATGGACGCGAATAGAAAGATAATAGCCGCGTTTTCCGGCGATATGGAAAAAGCGCACTTGCAAGGCTGTGAATTTGTTAGTTCGTTTTCAAGACTTCCGGCGGTTGAAGGAGATATCGTAGTAACAAGCAACGGCGGATATCCGTTGGATCAGAATCTTTATCAAGCCCCCAAAGGCGTTTCGACCGCGGCTCTTTGCGCCGGAGAAGACGGAGTTATAATAATGCTTGGCGCCTTTGTCGACGGGTTTGGCGGTGAAAACTTCCAAGAACTAATTTTGTCGGGAACAATAGACGAGATTGATGAGAAACTCTCGAAAATTCCCCCGCAAGAAACAATCTCTGAACAATGGAGCGCACAGATTTTTTCAAAGATTATGAAAAAGCATACTATAATTGCCGTAACAACGAATATTGATCCCGAAGTAATAAGAAAGGCAAATTTCACTTATGCGGCAACCCTGGACGATGCGCTTGAAATCGCATATGCCATAAAAGGAAGAGACGCGAAGGTCGTTGTAATTCCAGACGGTGTAGCGGTCATGATTGATAAAAGTTAAACTGATGATGTGATGGCTGGCGTCGTGCTTTGTGTGTACAGTGAGTACATAGAGCGAGCAAAGGTTGTAGGTTTGCGCCAGCCTGTTTTCAAAGGGATTTGTACAGATAACAAATTAGTCCCGCTCAATCGAGCGGGACTAATTATTCTACACAACTTCTAATTTTGGGTTGGGTAAACTACTGAATCTGTGCGGAGTAGCGGCATTTTTCTTTGCAATAAAAGTAAATTTATGCTATCATATTGCTGTGATGAAGAGCGATCTTCACCGAACTCGACATTCTATCGTAAAGGAGTGCTCGCCAAAATGGAAGTTGCTTATAAGTGCTATAAGTGCGAAGAGAAAGCGCCTGTCTCAACAAAGCAGGCCGGTTGCAGTTGCGGCGGTTTGTGGACATTGGACTTTGCGCCGCCCAAGTTCAGCCTTGACTTGGTGGACAAAAACATCTGGGGTATGTTTCGATATAGGGCATATCTACCCTTGCAGGGCGAAGGCTGGCGGAAAGTTACGCTCGGTGAAGGGATGACTCCCGTCATCAACTTTGATGAGAACGTCATGCTCAAGATGGATTACTTTATGCCGACGCTTTCGTTCAAGGATCGCGGCGCTGCTGTGTTGATTGCACACTGTAAAGCCATAGGGGTTGACGCCGTTGTTCAAGATAGCAGCGGAAACGCTGGGAACAGCGTTGCGGCTTATTGCGGCATGGCGGGAATCGAGTGTGATATCTATGTCCCGGAGGGTACTTCACCCGCGAAAATTAATATGATTGAGTCTCACAAAGCAACAGTACATGTTGTGCAAGGCAGCCGTGACAACTGCGCAAATGTTTGCCGCAGTCAGGTGAAAGAACAGGGAAAATATTACGCGAACCATGTGTACAACCCATTTTTCTATGAGGGAACCAAGACGTACATCTATGAAGTCTACGAGCAGACGGGAAGAATCCCGGGAAACATCTTCGTACCACTTGGCAACGGCACGCTGTTTATAGGTGTAATAAAAGGGCTGGGAGAGCTGCTACACAGCGGGGTCATCGACAAAATGCCTCAAATTTATGCGATACAGAGTGAACACTGCGATCCGTTTGTCAAGGCACACGACGCGGGAGAGAAACTGCCCGCGAAGGTTCAGCCAAAGCCCACGCGTGCTGAGGGAATCGCGATAGGGGTTCCGATGCGCGGCGAAAAAATCCTGGAGTACATTTACAAGTATGACGTAAAGGTAATTACAGCTCCTGAGGATCGTATTTTGGAAGCTAGAGCATTGTTAGCAGCCAAGGGTATCTACTGTGAACACACAGCAGCGGCAAGCTACGCCGCATACTTAGGTTACTGTGAGAAGTTCGGTATGTTAAAAGACAGCCTAATACCGATGTGCGGCGCCGGGCTAAAGTCAGACCATTAAGCGAATCGAATAAATGGGGGATTATCTGTGGAGCTAATTAGCTTGAATACGAAAGGCGAGAACAAAGGGCACTATTCTCCGGGGGTGATACACAACGGCACGCTGTATATTTCCGGCCAACTGTCAATCGATTTAGACACCAGAGAAGTCTCCGGCGGCCCCGTGGAAGATCATATGCGACTGGCGCTTCACAACTTGGAGCGGGTGCTTACCGCAGCGAACCTAGACAAAAACGACGTGGTTTCGTGTAGGGTATACATAACCGATATCAATGATTGGGATCGCGTCAACGAAGTGTATAAAGAATTTTTTGGAGATCACAAGCCTGCGCGAGCCGTGATACCGGTAGCAGGCGGCCTCCATTTTGGATGCCTTGTTGAGCTTGAGGCAATTGCGGCTTGTAAGTGAAAAGTGGCGCTGAATGGCGCACAAAGGTACGACAGGTAAACGAATCTGTCTGTGTTATGCTGGTATCGGTGAAAAGTGTTCAGTTATGTCAACACTCACGGAGCCCCTTGGGATTTATTCCTCAAGGGGCTTGTTTATTTTCTAGGGAGCTTTGTACGGAAGGTAGTATGCATCGGAGCTTTGCCCGCAAGCCAACAATTCTATAACTCTATCTGTTGTATTCTGTTCTATGCCCCGCTTAGCTATTCCCTGCGGGGCATGTCCGCGGCTTCTATAAACTTTGCGAAGATAGTAGCTACCTCTGCTCTGGTGGCTGTGGCTTGCGGGCCGAAAGACCCATCAGGGTAGCCGGAGATTATCCGTGACCCCTGCATCATCCTGACCGCCTCACGTGCCCAAGGTGATATGTTTTCCTCATCGTTAAACGCTGCAGCTTGCGCGCTGGGAATGCTATAGCCTTTGAAACGGATATAGTTGGCCAGCATAGCTGCCATCTGCTCACGGCTAATGTTATCCCTCGGGCCGAAAGTGTTGTCTCCGTAGCCGCTAATGATGCCCACGCTTGCCGCCCATTCCACGGCGGGGGCGTACCATGCGCCCACAGTCACATCGTCAAAGCGTGAAGCTGAGTACAATGATAGTTCTACACCTTCCATGTTAGCCAGCACTTGGGCGAACATGGCGCGGGTCATGGGCATGTCGGGACTGAACAGATTGGGGACTGTGCCTAAGAACAACTGATATTCCCATACCGTCCGCACATGGGGGTAGTACCATGCCCACGGTTCTACGTCGGTAAACGGCAGAGGGGTGGGCTGTATAGCCGGCCGCGGTATTGCATCCGGAGTGGGCGCTGTCTCAGCTTCCGGTGTGCTATCAACTACAGTAACAACAAGAGCCGGGTTTGTGCCGCCGCTCATTACAAATGTGAAGGTATGACGCCCAACGTCAAGAGCAGATAAATACGTCGCACTGATAGTGAATCTATCACTGCTGTCCACGGTGTAGTCCGTACCTCTTGCCAGTAACGGGCTGCGCCTCAATTCACGGAAAGCGTGACCGTTTCGGTTTAGTGTTATTGTAATATCTTGCGGGTCAGCCTTGTCGAATGTGGCTGTAGTGGCAGACAGTCCTGCGTTGGCCGGACTTGGATCCCTGTCACTTCGGTAGCCTTGGCCGTGACTGGGCGGCGTCACAACGAACGCTGGGCTTACCATGATTGTAAAGTCCTGCGTAAAGGGTACACCTGTAGCCAAGCCATTTGCCACCGTCGCCCTAATGGTTACGGTGCCCGGCGACAATGCGTTAAGCGTAGAGCCCGTAATGGTAGCGCCTGTTGTGCTCGTGTCCTGAATACTCCATGAAATTGTCTGATGCGTGGCGTTAGGCGGGTTGACGGTGCCCGTCAGGTTTAGCGGCGTTCCAACCGTGGCGGTGTTAGGTACGTTTGTTATGCCTGTTACCGCAATTAATCCGAACGCTGGGCTTACCGTGATTGTAAAGTCCTGCGTAAAGGGTACACCTGCAGCCAAGCCATTTGCCACCGTCACCCTAATGGTTACGGTGCCCGGCGACAATGCGTTTGCGTGTGTGTGGTAGAAGCCGTAGCACCGGGCGCAAACGCACCAGCCGCAATACCCATAAACACCGAAGCACCAAATTGATAACCAAACGCAAGCTGTGAACTCCCGCGCGCGTAGGTTGTATTACTGTTTGTTGCCCAAACATATGACCATTGCAGGGACACAGCTTCGTATTGTTTCAACTTGGATTTTGCAATATGTAATGCACGCCGCTTAATCTGGCGGCGTGCGCAATTCGTAACTTTGTGACTATGGCGATATAATTTTGTAAATTATTGATTATTAATTTTCCTCAATGTAGAGGTATTCTTGCTTTTTCAATGCCTTTTTTAAGCATTGAAGGTGACAGAAAAGTTGTTGGGATTCTTGATCCGTATCGTCTAAATCGCTCCAATTAGTCACAGCAAGAAGAGCAGTAACTTTTTTATTAATAGTCTCGTCGCAAAAACAGCAAACATATTTATTCATAAATTTTTACCTCCATCCATAATTTTTAGAAAGTCTGTCGAACGAGCTTTGCCTTATGTTCCTAAATGCAGTTATAACTCCTCGATCACCTTTAACAATAACGTTGAATCTCCCCGGACTAATTTCCTTGATATAAACTCTTGCACCGTCAGCTTGAGTCTTAATATTGTTCGTTGTCCTGGTTAATGCTATTTCTTGGTCTGAGAAACCGCGTTCAAATAGCCTTTGGTTTCCATGCTGGGTATTTCTTGCTGAGGTGTTACCACCGTCAACTGCGCCTCTGTTTCCTAGCTGTGAGGGAATTTGTCTGCCAGAAAATTCGCCTGTTCGGCCAGTATAGCTAGCTATTCGGTCAAGCCAATTCACAACCCTACCAACGCCTCTAACTGCTCCGACGCCAAGTCCAAATCGGATCGAATCTCTGACAGGGGTATGGACTATTGGCGGGTCTATCACCCTGCCAAAAGCATTCCACAATACCTGTGGATCAACAAAGATATTCCCATCTCTGTCTATCCTTGTTCCGTCGATGACGTCTCTGAATTCAGCATACCCAGAAATGCCGTTGGCTGACAGTCGGACGGTGATAGTGCTGGTTCCGGGCTTCTTGCTCATCGAGCCGGATACGTTCGAGTATCTCTCTTGTATGAAGCGTAGGCTATTCTCAAACCATTGTCGCAGATTTACGATAGACCCCATTTCCGCTTCCCGCGCCAGTGTTGCGGCTTCGACAATTCTGGCGTAGTTCTGCATACGCTGTTCCCGCAAGTCGGTATCGGGGTCGGTGTCCAAGGTTTCTTGGTGTTCTGTCTGCACCTGGCTTGATGTTTCATGGTCAACAAAGTTGGGAATCTTCTCTCCGTGGGAATTTGTATCCGTTACTCCCTCAAAGAACGACACATGCCAACACTTGCAACCATAGTGATAAAGTCCGCCCTTGATTGCCTCTGACAACATCGGGTATCTTCCGCGCCTTGCGAAGCGATCCGAAGGCGCGTGCCATGTGCCGTAGCCTGACGGACTCTGATACATCTCTCCGTCTGAGTATACATCATCGACGAACACTCGTCCAACATATCTTGCGCATTCTTCGGTGCCTGTTGAGCGTAATACTACCAGCACAAGGTTCTCACCGTATTGAGTACGCCTTGATGCTGCGCCCGTCAGATATGCCTGCTTTTGAAGATAGGTCACGATGCGCGCTACTCTAGACTCGGCATTCTTGTGCTTATCGGCATCACTCGATTGACTCTCGTACTCAAGTATCCGATCCACGGCTCGTTCCAACTCACCGGACAGCGAGTCATTAAGTTGTGGCCTAGTATCGGCCGGTCGTCTTACAGGCTCATAGCCTCTGCGCATTGCCGCTTGCATTTCAGCGTCCACGCTGTTCGCACCCTCGAGATAACTCTGCAACATCAGCTCTGTCAGCTCATGGCGACGAGCATCGCGTGGGTTGCTGAATCTGTGCGTGGTGTGCGTCAAATTACTCATTGTTGACAATACTACATCCCCCCTCTCAATGAAAAAACCCAGATACGCGCTGCCAAGGCAACGTTATCTGGGTTCTCACAATACTCACAGCTTACACTATATCACATTTGTATGTGCAAAACAATGCAAACTTTGGTGGAGAGCGGAGGAACTGAGCATGTTGCCAGTCGCTCTAAAATGCTCTAAAATGCACCAAAACCTTTCCACACAACCCTCGCAAAAAACGTTACTTTACAAACCATCAAATTCCACAAACGGACTTGCAATATTTTTTCCAGCAAGGTAACATGCCAAAGCCGCTGAGCATGAGTGTTTTGTAGCTTTGTCATTATCAGCGACAATACTATCTTGCCGGAAGGGATGAATTGTAATGATGTTACAATTGACGAAATGCAGTTGCTGTGTGTGCTTCATTCGGGAACGATTTCGGAAACCGTTGAGACTCTCGAAAGAATTGATGAACAGCCCGCGAAAATAGCGGCATTCATCAGTAGTGCTGTCGAGAAGCTGAAGGTGTGCTTGAAAGAGAACCGCCCTGTTACACTGATGTTCGATCCGGAAGATTGAGCCTGCTATGGGCTTGGACTATAAGGTCGGCATAGTGCTTGAGAGGCTTCGTGAAGAACGGAATATTTCATGGACGGAGTTATCCAAGAAGATGGGGGTCAGACGTTGTTACCTGTACAAGTTAAGGAGAGGAGTTGACGCGAGGAGCGTGAAACCGATTAGCCCCACGATAAGCATTCTGCTGGACATTGCCGATGCGCTTGAAATCTCCCGCGCGGAATTTCTGAGGCAATGCGGATACATCGAGTAGCAGACTCAGCCGGACTTATGGAGAGCCCGGCTACTTTTTTGTTATCACGAGCCATAAGGCACCGAACTGAATAGCGGCCAAGAGCCGCGTAGCCGCTCCGCAACGCGGAGCGATCTGGGGCCCGGGGATACCACCGGCGAGTAAGTGCGCGCGCAAGCGCCTTGCTCGCCAAAGCAGTAAGAACTCGAAAATCACGTTTTTAGACATTTTTCAAACTTTATTGACAGACGATTTATCCGTGGTAAAATATACCTATGATCACAAACTTACACACATGATTAAGGTTACAGTTCAAGATGGGGGCTTCGAGTTGAAACAGAAAATATTTATCGCGCGTTTTCGAGAAGAGGATAGAGCAGAACAAACCTTGCAAGAACACTTGACGAATACCGCAGAGCGCACCCGCTCTTTTGCAGAGGCGTTCGGCGTTGGTCAGCTTGCACATGATATCGCTTCACTACACGATATCGGCAAGTATTCAGAAAAATTTCAGCAACGGGTTCGAGGCTCAAAGCAATCTGTAGATCACGCCACACCCGGGGGGCAAGTGATATGGAAAAAGCATCCTGACAAACTTGGCATGTTTGCAGCTTACTGCATAATGGGCCATCATGGCGGCCTTCCTGACGGTGGCACATCCTTGGACAGCCCAGACTGCTCAACACTTCATGGCAGGCTAAACAAACCGAGCGAAGATTGTTCCGCATATATACATGAATTGACACTACCGCCTCTGAATCCACCAGACATAAAAATACGCGACGGATTTAGTGCTGCGATGTTGATTCGGATGATCTTTTCGACACTGGTGGACGCCGATTCTTTGGATGCAGAAGCCTTTTCCGTTAAAGAGGCGATACGTGGCGGTGCAGATAGTATACCAACTCTGCTGAACAAGTTATATTCACGAATTGATACATTCCTAAACCCCAGAGAATCGGTTAGCGAACTTAACGCCCGACGCACGGCCTTGCTAAAAAATTGCTTGTCGATCGCAGAATGCGCAAGTGGTTTATTCACTCTCACCGCTCCAACCGGAAGCGGTAAAACTATCGCCAGCATGTCTTTCGCTTTGAAACATGCCACCAAATGGAACAAGCCTCGAGTCATCTATGTTGTGCCGTATAATACTATCATCGAGCAAAACTCCAAAGTCTTTGAGGAAGTACTTGGGGCAAAAAATATTCTGCAACATCATTCAAATCTACAATACAATGACACAACCGAAGAAAATATTCGCAAAGGCCTCGCAATTGAAAACTGGGATTACCCCATTGTAGTAACCAGTAGTGTGCAGTTTTTTCAGTCCCTATTCGGAAATAGCCGTTCTGCTTGCCGAAAACTGCATAATATCGCAAACAGCGTGATAATATTTGACGAAGCACAGATGATACCGGTGCCATACCTTATCCCCTGCGTAAGGGTAATACGCGAACTGATCGAAAACTACGGTTGCACCGCAGTACTGACTACGGCGACTCAATCCGCATTGGAGTCGTATTTTGCTCCTATGACACCAACCGAAATCACAGAGGACACTCAAGAATTGTACACCTTCCTGCGTCGTGCCAATATCAAGAGTTTGCCTGAGCCACTAACTGATGAAGATGTTGTTAAACACCTTAGTGACCATAACCAAGTCTTGTGCATAGTGAATACTCGCAAAATGGCGCAATCCGTATTCCGAGTGATGCAAAGCAAGCTACCGCAAGGTTCTTTCCATCTTTCAACACTGATGTATCCCAAACACCGAACCAAGGTTCTTGACGAAATTCGTAGACGACTGGCGGATGGACAATCCTGCAGGGTGGTGAGTACAAGCTTGGTCGAAGCAGGGGTTGATCTGGACTTTCCTGTCGTATACCGTGAAGAAGCCGGGCTGGATTCAATTGTGCAGGCTACTGGGCGTTGCAACCGCGAAGGCAAGCAACCCGCCGATGAATCCTTTACATATGTTTTTACATCCGCAAGCCACAAGCCGCCGCTTTCGATAGAACCCAATACGGCTGCTACCCGTCAAGTACTCAGGAATCATTCGGATGCCGCTTCCTTGGAGGCAATAAAATCCTATTTCACCCAATTGTTTTACAGCAAAGGCAACGATGCCTTGGACATTAAGCAGATAGTGCCGAAGCTAGATGGTGGGGCAAAATCCTTCTCTTTTCCATTCAGAGAGATCGCGCGGGAATTTAAGATTATCGAAGAAGATACACTTACCGCATATGTTCTTCATGAAGTGCCGGAGTTTGAGGCACGTCTCCGTCAAGGCGAGCGTAGCCGCGAATTATTTCGGCTACTTGCCCCATACAGCGTGTCGTTGTATCGCTCGAATTTGAAGATGCTACTTGATATAGGCGCAGCAACGCATTTGGACAATGACGCTGAAGTATGTTTGTTGGCCAGCCATTATTACGACAAGTATTGCGGAGTCGCTCTGATGCCGGAAGGCGGCCAGGCGATAATACTATAAGCAAGGATGGTGTAAAATGTCTTACGGATTCCGAGTAGAAATCAAGGGGGACTATGCCTGCTTTTCCCGCCCGGAACTAAAAGTGGAGCGGGTAAGCTACGAAGTAATAACCCCAAGTGCTGTGTGTGGAATACTGGAAGCTGTCCTGTGGAAACCTGCCATTCGATACATAATTGATCAGATCGATGTTTGCAAGCCCATACGCTTTGAAAACATCCGCCGTAACGAACTTAGCAGCAAGATACCGTCCGGCAGTATACAAAACACCACGCAAAAATTGCTGTCAGGCGATCTGTATCTTGCAGCTTCGGCTGACCGTACTCAGCGGGCGGCTATGGTATTGAGGGACGTTTGCTACATAATCACCGGCCATTTTGAGATGACAGACAAAGCCGGCCCCGACGACAACGAGGGCAAGTTCATTGCCATGCTGCAACGCAGATTGCTAAAGGGACAGAATTATCATACGCCCTACCTGGGAGTGCGCGAGTTTCCAGCGCAAATACGGCTTATCCCCGACGGAGAAGTGCCGCCGTCACCGGTTTCTGTTTGCCGTTCGCTTGGCCTAATGCTACACAGCATCGACTACATAAAAAACATAGGCAAAGACGGGCAGGAAACGATTACAGCCTTCGAACCCACATATTTCATGGCCGAAATGAAGCAGGGCACAATCGACCTGCGGGATGTGGAGGTGTTGAGATGATAATCAGCTCGCTGGTCAAACGCTACGCGGACACATGTGAAGTGCCACTGGGATGGCAACAGCGCGAAGCATCGTACACGCTGGTTCTTTCAGAGGACGGCGAGTTACTGGATGTCGTGCCGTTTGTCGAAGAAGGTAAACTGAAAAAGCGTGCTTTTATATTGCCCTCAACAGGCTCAGGTCGTTCAGGTAAAAATGGGCACGAAACTGCATACTTCCTTTGCGACGATGGCAATTATATGCTTGGATTAGACCGGCGGAAATTCGAAACGGCGCGGATGTTGCATGTGCGTTTGCTTGAAGATGTTAGTACTGTAGCCGCACGTGCGATCAGGTCATATTTCTCAAAAATTCCGACCTTGCCGCAGAATATCGACGCAAAGGATGCGGCAACCGCAAAGTATGTCTTCCAAGTAAACGGCCGACGTGTTGATTACAAAGATGGCGACGCAGAGATACGAGCCGCTTGGGACGGCGCGCAGTCATACGAAGGAGAGCGAATCCGCTGCCTTGTTACCGGCAAGCCCGACACAATAATGCGGTTGCACAGCAAGGCCGAATTGCGTGGGTTGTCGATGGGCGGTGCGCCTCTTATCGCAATGAACGACCAAACCAGCTTTAGATCATACGGAACAAAACCGGGCGACCCTCCCACACTGATTGGTCAACAAGCCGCATTCGCATATGTTACTGCGCTGAACGAGCTACTCAAAAACGTGAAGAATAGGCAATTCATTGGTGGAGATACGTTGGTCTATTGGGCAGAAGACGGCGAGGGTGCGGAAGAAGATATGTTCTCTTGGTTCAGCCAGCCGACAGAAGATGACGCGGACAAGCTGGATGCCCTTATGAAAATGGCCACAAAAGGCACAGTTGTTCCCAAAGATGTAAAGTTCGATAGCCGATTCCACTTGCTATGCCTATCGCCCGGTTCCCAACGCATTATTGTGCGCTTTTTCCATGT
>Ga0131853_10009539_pt1 | contig 17755 bp, 9 predicted proteins | sample TergutLab28metaG_FD_92764 | JGI IMG/M metagenome (GOLD analysis project Ga0131853, IMG submission 92764) | Labiotermes labralis P1 segment gut microbial communities from Petit-Saut dam, French Guiana - Lab288 P1 (version 2) (version 2) | ecosystem: Host-associated > Arthropoda: Insects >... | reverse complement strand
TTTACAAAAATTTGTCAGATTTTTGGGAGGGGAAAGAATTTCTCTCCTTTCCACCACAACCCACCCAGTTCTTGCCCCTCCCCCCCCCCCCCGCCCTATTCTACACTCAATGGGAAGCCATAGCTCTTTCTCCAGGAGTAAGGCGACAGGCTTGTCAAGCTGGGCACGTCTGGTTCCGAGATTAAGAATGCCTAAAGCCATATGCTGCCTCCACATTCCCGTATGATTCTGGCTATAGTGTTTAATTATTTACAAGGAAAATATATTATTTGAATTTGCTTTACATAAATTAACTATCGAGTTACAGCGACTTCTTATAGGCTCAACATGTTTCGGGCATTACTATGCCTATCATCAGGAGCTTGCGACTATGATGTTGATTACCACATTGGTCGTTTGGTTCTTGGTTTGCTGTATGTTGGAGGTTAGGTGCGGTTAGGCTGGAGTAGTGTCTGGGCTGCAGGTAGTAGACATCATAGTCGCGAGCTCCTGATGATGGGCATAATAGTGACCGAAACATGTTGAGGCTATAAGAAGTACAATAAAATAATAAGCGGCATCTAATTGGTTTTTTATTCTTCAGCTATCACAATGATGCACGGTCCAATAAACATCAGATTATAGCGACTTCTTTTGCGGGGGAGAGAATACGAATAATTCACACGTGCGAAAACCTTATATATCCCGTAAGGAAAGTATTGTTTGCAGATCCAGTGTCAGTATTTTGTTGCAGACAAGTGGAGAAGAAACACGAAAAAGATGTTGAAATAGAAAGAAAAAATAAAGGGAAGGAGTGAGCGAGTGAGTGAAGGAAGCGGCAAAGATTCAGACGTTATGTCGTCCACATAACATGCTCTTGTTTCTGCTAACGAAATTAGCTGGATACAAGGAAGAGACTTCTGAATATCTGAATAGCCCAAAGGTTTGATGCTTGGTGCCTGCAGTTGGAGTGTGACGACAGAGAACAAACTGGAGAGCCAGCCAGATATTTTAGCGACGCACAATTAACAACAAAACACTCACAAACATAGATAGGCACAATTTGTGCACTTCACGTGATTTATTTTAATTTAAAAAGCGGCCTAGTTCACACACCAACAAATGCGCTATTTATTAACGTGGTTAAAAGTTTCAAATTCACATTAAAATACGCAATAATATCGCTCTTACATGTTTCGGTCCTTATTGACCATCATCAGGGGACTTTATCTGTACCTAAGTAAAGTTATATTTATGTTAAAACACTCGGTAAAATTACGTCGTTAAGTAAATTAGATGTGGCAGCATGTCGTAGAGTGGCACATGCCGCTCTACGACATGCTGCCACATCACCTGGAAGCGATTCTAGTCTTTTTTTTTGACACAAAATGAAATTCCTCACTATCTGAATACTCATTTAAGTATGGCTGCAGCGTACAAAGGCCCGGTGTCTCTAATGACCGAACGCACCATTACGCACGATCCCTGTGACATTTCCATCCACAGCTCATCCTCAAAAACTGTCATCTTATGTTGCGTCTTAGTTTTATCTTTTCTGCTCCCTGAAGTCACCGTTTGTCGGCACGTTATCTTCTCCGTCAATTTTGCTACATACTCAACCCATCGCATCCTTGCTATTTTAGTCACAAGAAACAAAGTGTATAAATCAAATGGTGGATGGATTGCATTCTTCTACACATCGTGGGGTCAATGACAGCCCCTTGTGAATACAACAATACAACAACGCAATTTTGGTGTCCATAAGACCATCTCAGCGACTGTTCGCTGTAGTTTTACCGTTGCAATGTGAGGTATGTATTGTATTTTACAAAACGGTACTTAACATGCGTGATCATAACGTCCAGTGACTGTGAACCATAGGATGCCTTAAAACTGCGTCCTTGGGGCTCATTTGTAAGGCAGAGTAATGCTGCTACGCTACATAAACATTGCAAATGAATTGCACGAGATCCGACGTCTATTGACGGATTTAGGGTGGGAACAATTCCAGAAGGTTTGGGACAGAATTGAGTGCTTTAGACAAGCGCTGTGAAGTCTGATGCAGCTGTCGTCATCTTGGCTAAGAGATGTTATTTGTATTCTTACTCCGTCTGCATTGGTATTTGTGTCACGCCACGTATTCTATTGTGTTACCTACCCACAGTTTTGAGGCGTTGGTAAATGAGCTGAATGTGATCTTGAATTCCAAAATGTTCAACCTAAATGTCTGAAATGAAAACGCGTTTCCCAAGTTGGCAAGCTTCATGTAATCTACACACAATTAGCAAAAAGTGTTTATACAATTCACAGACTGACATCTGTGTTCCTTCAAACAATATGTAAGGTGTTAAGTAGTGAAAGCACTTGATCTTCGATTGCTTGTAAAAAAAACTGTTCTACAGAAATAATAAAATCAGTTATTTATTACGACACCCTTACAAATAGCCTTACTTTCCCGTGGATTTTTTAAATTATTGATGAAAAAGTCCCTTCATATTCAATGGTGATTTATGTCTTTCGAGTCTGCACTTTTCTTGAAATACATTGGACTGTAATTAAGCTGCTGTAGGCGTGCCGTGGATCTGCTCCAGATACGGAACTGGAAGACGGCAGCATGAAAGGTAGATATTTGGAGGAAGAAGCTCAGCGAGGCCGTGGCCCGAAAATGGGTCAAAGTGCCAAAGAAGAAATTTTTGTTCTTTTTAAGTTTTGTTGACTGTGCATCGTGATATATCCGTGTAACATGAACCAACAAGGTGCACTATTTTCTATTAATTTATTTCAATAATAAGCCTCTACATGTTATAGACAAATAGTAGAAAATGTTTTACGCTTTTTAACGATTTTGAACATATATTTAAATAATTTTAAACAATCCCATTATTTTTCAGCATGACTATACCAGTTGCTGTTTATACAGAGTTGATCCTCCTGATGATGAGCAGCAAGCCTGCTCGAAACATGTGGAGGCTTATTATTGAAATTAATTAATAGAAAATAGTGCATTTTGTTGGTTCATATTATGCGGATATGCCATAGAAGAATTACAGTTTTAGCTGTAGGTTTATGGTTGTGAAACTTGGTCTCTAATAGTAAGGGAAATCCTTATCGTGACCTACAGCATCCGAAATAGATTATACATGCCTTCATACATTGTTTGAAGTTTTGTAAAGGTCAGACGACAGGTGCACTGACTAGTTCTTATGTTAACGCATGAGAAACTCTGAGTTTTAACGGTTTGTCTCGACTAGCGTCATCGACGTCGTCGTAAGAAATTACACTACCTTCAGCACCACGAAACAGCACTTTGCATGTTCCGATGATTCCTATGTGCTTATTAAACATGGTGAGTTTACGCGATATATGTCTACCTTTACTCTGACTGCATTATGCCCTAGTTTCTGACCACTGTCTCTACTGTATGATTATGCTGATATCCGCCTGTTTACTGAATAACAACCCGTAGACCACTTTCTCTGCATTCGTGTTTAAATGTTCGAATAGCTTTCTGTTCTTCCATTTATCTCGATGTCCAGGGTGACATCTCTGAAAAACGTTTTCGATTAGGGCAACGAAAGAGGGTTTTTTATCACTGGATGACCAAATTTCTAATGAAACTTTTATTGGTTAAAGTTTAATTAAGTTTCCTATGGGAAAAAAGAGCCCACACAAAGTAAAGCTGATTAAGTCACACATGTCTCATTTCAGTGGTTAAATCATAAGTTTGTCATTACGTAATTTGGAATCCTGCCAACGAACTTTAGAATGATGTAGTTTTTGTGACGAATGCCATAGCTGTTACGACTGGAAGAAATATGTGAATTAGAGAGTCCTTCCTCAAGCAGGCTGCAAATCACGCTGCGCAGATAAATATCTGCACTCACATCATTGTTATATAAAATGTAGAATATTTCCCCTTTACATCCTGATGGGTGGTCTGACTGAGATTCGAACCCAATTAATGTTAAGCTACAAGGAAGAACATAGACTGAGGTCAAAGGGTACAATGATTTTTCTCCGAGGGTAAATCCACCGGAACGTGAAGTTGATCATTCTCCTTCATCTAACATCGAGGTTAAGAATGAATGGAATGGTGCCTCCCCACCTCCTGTATGCTTTCATGACATTTATCACAGGCTGAGGGAAGTCAAAAATGTTATGCTGAGGAAGATTTGGCTCACTGAATTCGGTAGTGACGCAACTCAAAACTTACCCATTCGGAGTTAATACTATGACTGAGCTGAAAAAATGTAACAACTACACCCGACAATAATGGCGTCTGGCGGGGTATATTTTGACTAAGAAGTGTGCTGGTATTGTCAGATGTAGTCGATATATTTTTGAACTCAGCTGTAGGATAAACTCCAAACGGGCAGATTTTGAGTTGTGCCACTATTGCACTCAGTGAGCGATATTTGAGCCTAAGGGGGCCAAGTGTCCGGAGCATGTAAAAAATTGCATAACCAGTAGATTTGTACTCCTCACCACGTAAATGTATTAACAGATATTTAACAACATGATCAGTTGATAAGACTGTATAGCGTCGACGATAGGCGAATGAATGGGTGAAAAATAAAGGACAGGGAATGAAACATTGATGGAATTGTACTGACAGGGGAAAACAGAAGCACTCGGTGAATTACCATCACAATGCCACTTTGTTCACCACAAAGCCCACATGCAACGCCTTGGGTTTCAACCCAAGTGTGAAGTCGGCAACTAATTACATTGGCCATAGAACGGCCTCCCTCTTCGCCATACACAATTAGAGTGATAAATCAAGAAGGCTGCGATGGGTGGATCGTAAAGTACGTATGGGGAAAGGATAAATTTGTGCAGGGCTTTTTGAAGTTAAATGGAAGTAAAAGATACAAATTGGAATGCCTAATAAATTCAGTATTAATGTTAATATTAAATACAATATTATAATTATAATAGTAATCACAATATAATATAAAAATCTATATTAAAAATGTGTCATTGGATACTGGGGGCTTTTTCCCGAAATAAAATAATCAAGGCAAGAAGCTGACCACTCAAACCATCTACTGCCGACGTCACGAGTAAGTGGAACTGTAAGGCTGCTGCGTGAATTCAGGTTTCAGCCGCGAAGTAAATGACAACTGCGTTATTCTGGCCTATTACACATCAAGTAGTAGTAGTAGTAGTAATTCCTAATCGACGTTTCGGGACAACCTAGATCCCGAAACGTCGGCAATGAATTACTACTACTCACTGCGTAATATCCCAGAATAGCGCAGTTCTGTCTATGTGCTGTAATGGTGAGTTCAGCGACCGTTATACTTTTATCTTTACCTGAAGTAAATAGAGCGGGAAGGTGTGGGTGGACTGGATTTGCCTTGCTCAGAACGGGGACACCTGGCGGGCTTTTGTGAACACGATACTGAAGCTTAGTTTTCAATAAAATGTCAGGGATTTCTTGTCCTGATAAGGAACTGTTAGCTAATCAAAAGAACTTCGCTGCTTGGAGTTGGTTTTTTTTTCTTTCTTCACCAGCTCCATTTGTTCCTTTATCCCGTCCCTACCTTTCTCTCCCCACCTACGTTCTCAGTTAAAACATGATATTGAGTTACATCTCCATCCTTCATAAAACACTATCTCATGCACAGTGTATTTTAGTCAGTAATTAGTTCAAACTAAAAAGTGTTTTCCACCGTGTTTGTAGGTGGTGACTAGTGACTAGTTACTGCTGCATGAAATAAAGTTTAAGCAAACAACGAAACAGCGGTGAAGAGTGTTGGCCTTGTGCTGTAAAAATCTGATAATCTTTGCCTAGAAAATACAAGGGAATGCGGGAAGAAAGACAAAACAACCTGCGATAAGTTTCGTATCTTACATTAAAGGTAAATTTGTCCTTTGCACGTTATGGGGACATATGAGGAGAGTAGCAATATGGCCCTACTCATGATTAACCTGTGCACGAGTTGAAAGCGAGCAGTCAGCTTCATGCCCTGACCTTTTTAGCCTCGGGTAAAGGGCCCGGTATCCATTGAACTGGAGAATGAGTGAGCCCCAGAGAGGTACTGAGCGTTTTGAATAAGAGAAAAAAATCTTATCCCTGCCCGGAATCGAAGTATGGATCATCTGTCGGTCAGGGCTTCACTTAGTCACTCTAACGACCACAGCAACCTGCTATAATATATTGTATTTTAGGTGATATTCAAAATGGTGACGTAAATAACATTTCACTGTTCCGTGTTCAAAACTTAAATGTATCAGGTTTCAACATTAAGTTTCTTACCACAGAGTGTTTCTTTTAACGCTGAACTGAGCACAGCAGGTGTCATTGGCGGTCGCGGTTGATGGATGCATTCTGTGGGAAAGAGTGACGTGCTGTGGTCGGAGATAAAGGACAAAGTATTTAATACTGGAGCAACGCCACACAAACAATCATAAAATGTATTAAAATACCCGTTTGTAGGAGACCCATGTATGCTGTTGCGCTGTTTATTTAGACAATGTTTATCTAGTACTCGTTATTGCAAATCGGTTCGTTTTTGGCGTTGGCTGAATACAATTTGAAATAATATTAATTATAAAAATTTAATATTCATAAACAAATTTTCAGCATTTTAGTATTCGGTGAGCCAACGTGCTTGGCAAATGAGTAATAGGCCAAGTCATATGTTTCATTGATCATAGTAATTGCGTATGTTGCATGTCTTGGAGATAATTTTGAGGCTAACATTTTTCCATGTGAATTATTAACTGAAATGTAGGACTGACATTGCACCTTCTTCAGAAAAGCACAATTTTGTAACATTTCCATAGTTATCTTGTGCGATTATCCTGACGATGGCTTTCGCGTAAGCCGAAACATGTAGCTATGTTATAAACAAAACTTTTTTTTTATTTTTTTTTATTTTTTTTTATACAAAAGGTCGTTTCAAACCAACATGTCTTGCTTTTCATTCCTTGAAAGAACTCCTGTTGTACTGGTGAAAGACATTTCATTGGCAAATTTACTGACATAAAAAGAGACTGACACACTGAAGGCTGAATCCTTTTTCAACAGTATTATATCACGCGTCGATTAGGTTCTACCTGAAAATAACGTGCCGAATCTTTTGCAATGACCAGCTGTTTAACCAGATGTCTCGGGAAATAATTGCTCTTTATTATGCATATCTTAAGGAAACACGTAACGCATTATGCTGATCGAACACAGAATATTAAAAGGGGTATATACAGACAGTCTACTATTGTAATTAAGAAGAATTTACAAAAGTTGTTAACAACATACTGGCTGAAATACTTGACATTTCGTGACATCGTTCCAACTTCTTATTTTAGAGACACTTGATGAGATGAGAACACGGCAGTGATTGGTGAATAGGAAAGGATATGAAAGGAAGAAACTATATTTCAGAGTTCGACCAAACGGAAACTGTGGGTTACTTCACTTGTGATAGCGTTCTTTTGTTGTAAAGGTAAAGGTAATGTAAAGTTGTCTCTGTGCACGCCATGAAGGCTTGTAATGATAACGGAGTCACGGCTTCGTTCATCCGTAACCTCCTCACTACAGCAGATGGAGGCGAGTGATCAGCCTAAGGGTCCGGTCGCTTTAACCCCACAGAAACGGCTTCGCGGTACCCAGAGAGGTCTGGAGTTTTCCAGAAATAGTGAAATTTCCTTCTTCTGCAGTGATTCGAATGCCGGATCATCCAACCTGTAGCCCAGTCAGTATACCGAGTCTTCTATCTAGGTTCCATTCATTACATTACAATTTTAAAAGACTCGGTGTCTAATAATTATGACGGAACGGTTAAAAGTGTCTGTGGGCCATCTGTCTCCAGTCACTCTCTCACGTCACGTCTTTGAAAGGGCAGGTCCTGTATCTACTAGTGTGTGCATTAACGTCATGAAAGACACGAAACAATATTCTGACATTTTAAATCATAATGTCACTTCAGCAGCCCACTGAATATCATGAATAGGGAATATCGTGACTTGACTAGCAACCAATCGTCTTCAGTTCAATAGCGCATTGAAATAACTTGGCACTTGCTTGCAAGTTTGTTAGCTGAATGAAAGTGGTTCATTTCGTAGAAATATTTTCTTAAACAACATTAACATGTTGGGCTTTATAATGAAGATGGACTGTTTTCTCCTTCAAGTAGGAAATGAATTGTTGTATATTATGAAGCTGAACTTCAGGTTTCGAAAACTAGTTTGCAATGTAGCAGACAGACAGACAGACAGGATGTTTAGATACTGAGTCTGAACGTGTAGCGGGGCCTGTCGGAGGGTATTGACAGTTGTGTTGTTGCTTGCCGCACAGTCTGCATGTTGTTTGTAGCCAGTCATCTTTCCAAATCCGGATTTTCCACATATTACTTTTAGTTTTGTTTCTCCACACCCTCTTCCAACTATTGCTGTTCTTGTTTCAATAGTAAGCTATATTACGTCTATTCCTTTCTGCCTTGCATCATGATTTGGTCAAAAGTCACGTGTCTTATTACTCTTTTGTTTCTTATTTATCGTTAGTTGTTTTATTGCAGTGGATGAACTCAGGTTTAAAAGATTCTCATCTTAGCGTTCTTCTTCTGTTTTTGTTTTCAGTTTACTGATCTTGCAGGTGGGTGTGTTTTTATTAGCATTTTAGCTTGAAACTGAGAACTGTGGTTCGGTGACCACATCAAGGCCAAACGAAGGAAAGAAACAACCGATAAGAACAAAATGCCGAGGGTGTAGCGAGATTTTGTCCTAGATTTTACATTATAATTCTTGTCATGTTTGGCCGGGGGGAAGCAACGATCGGCTATCGGGAAGTGGCAAAAGACAAACTAATATCGAATGGCTAGTTGATAAGGATCTGGAAGGAACTGAGCGTCGTTTGTGTCACAATGGATGGAGTTTTCCTAAAGATACCGAAAAGCCACAAATGAAATTAAGATTTATAATTTGCATCTGGTGCACTGCTCAACATCCACATTAACCTGCTCAGTTTTCATGTGTCTATTTACAGGAATTCGAAAACCTCTCTCACGGATAGAAGACATATCACATTGCGGTTTGGAAATTGGAACGATAGTACGTGAAGAACTAAACGTAGACGGATTTTACCTAGGCTATATCAAGGAGTACGGAGCAGAATTCAAAGCCTGCGTTCCTACTGTACAGGTTGCCAGTTCTAGGGATCGCTTAGTACTAACGTTGAGTTTTTTTCTATTTTTCGAAGTACTTATTACTTATCCAGGCCTATGTACTCAAACACGTTAAACTTACCGGTCATAATTTCAAAGTTCCGTATCTTTATTAAGTTATTATTTCACAATTGTCCGAAATAATGTTAAGCATTAGTACGTATGCTATGCTTTTTCGGCATCTAATATCGTGCATTATTTTGGGATCTTAAAGTGAATTTTTTTCCCCTCACAAGTTCGAATGTTTGCCATGTTGTTATTCATCATTATCATTATCATCATAAACACCAAGGACTGGACCGTTTGATCCGTTCCGTCTCCAGAGTTACAGCTGCTCGCGCCAACGCTTCTTCGGTCTTCCAATTGTTCTCCTGCCTTGTGGTCTGTAGTGGTATGATTTCGAAGGGATTTGGTTTTGTGGCATTCTTTGCAAGTGTAAAAGCCAGTTCCGTCTGTATTCATCTGTCTTGTCTAGTTTGCCTGTAATCCGTAGTTCGCGGCGTATGTAGTCATTTGTTTTGTGCCAGAGGTCTCAGTAACTTCATTTCTGCCGCTTCAATTCTCCGTCTTTGTAAGGCAGTTAGAGTCCAATTTTCTGACCCATATAAAAATGTAGGTAAAACTAGTGTGTTGTATATTTTCAAAATAGTTTCCATTCTCACTTTCTTAAAAAATAGTTCTCTTAATAGAACCTATTAGTTGTAAAAAATTTGCCAATTTAAATTCTACATCATTGGAAAATTGGTAAGATACACTGCAACCTAGATAAGTAAATTGGTTAATTTGTTCTATTGTTTCATCATTTATAATAATTTTTGTTCTTAGGTGATCTGTCCCAACGAAACCAAATACCTTCGTCTTTTTTGTAGCAATTTCCAAGTTATATTCTTTAGATATGTTATATATGTTATTGATTATTTCAGGAATTTGAGACGCACGGCGTAGGGGCTCTGACATTTTATATACCAATAAAGCGAACAGCTAACCTAGGGGCGGAGACAGGCACAGTCTACATTTATTTGCTAATGAAAACCAGCGCTACATACGAAACTGCATATCCAGCAAATGAACACTGCCATCTTACGGTAGTGGGTTTGGCTTCTTGGCTGAATGCTCTGAAGTATCAGGCTTGATATTAAGGACTGTCGCTCGTGCGGGAGGAACTCCGATTGAACACCGATAGCTTTCCCAGGAAAAATTAGGTTGCTTGTACGTTCAGCGATTGAACACAAGAGCTTATGACAGCATTGGCTGTGGCCGCTGCGATTCTGGTTGTGGGGAGAGGGAGAGGGGATTTTTTGGCTGAAAGCGTCCATGTTGGGAGGAAGCGGGCCGTGACCCGGCTTTACCTGTATTCTGGTAATGGCATTAAAACGGAAATCAAGGAGAATCATGGAAAGCTTCAGTTATGGTAGCCAAGTAGTGTCAGAGTGACAACCTTGACTGACCTGCTGAGATTCTGTCGGGTGTAGCTGTTAAGATCGCGGGTGATAAAACTTCTTGAAGATAAGCTGGAAGGAGGAAAGCCATGCACCTAGAGAGCATGATCTAATAAACATACACTTTTTGGTGTTATTTAAACTTCTTATGATGGTGGCTGTGAATCCGATTGTCTTGTTCGATATGACGACATGTATATATACTACCATCCGCTCTCGTTGTTTAGTTGGATCTCAACAACGAGAGCGGATGGTAGCAGACCCGGTTGACCAGTGCCAGAAGCTGTAATTACAGTTGTACGAGCTCCTGATGATGGGTGTCAACACCCGAAACATGTAGAGCTGCCCACAGAAATATAATAAACTGAATACAGTCGCATCTTGTTCTACAATTATTAAATTTGATTCAAGATGCACGGACCCAGGAATATGAAAAAATAGTAAAATGCGTTTAAATTGAATTTATTTAACGTACTACAGGGCCAGTGGTGGGCCCGGTAGCTCAGTCGGTATAGCGACTGACTACGGACTGGACGGTCCGGGATCGAATCCCGGTGGGGACGAGATTTTCCGCCCTTCCAGACCGGCCCTGGGGCCCACCCAGCATCCTGTAACATGGGTACCAGGTCTTTCCCGTGGGTAAATTGCGACCGGGGCGTGCTGCTGACCCCTCACCCCTTCTAGTGCCGCGGTCATGGAAGAGTAGAGCTATACCTCTACCCACCCTCTGGGCCACACCGGGCCTGTAACGGGATCACTTTACCTTTACCTTTTTACCACAGACTCAGTCGGAGTTCTGAATGCAGCTGTTCATGTCTAAAACTGGAGTATGTAAACTGTATTGAAATCATATAGGATGTTTCACCACGTCGACTGATAACGTCATAGAACAGGTGCCTCAACCCGTAGCTCGCGGGCAACATTTTGCCCGCGACACAGTTTTGTGTCGCCCACAGAGGCATTTGAAATGAGAAAACGTCTTTCTCCCTTTCCCTGGCAAAGTCGAGAGAAAACGCAGAAGCAATAATAAAAACGTATAAGCTCTTTATTTATGTGGACACACAAATATATATTACCCATTTAAAGTAGGGTCTCGTTTTTTGACAGTTCCTTTTAGGACGATTCACTTTTACGACCCTTGTCGAGTCGGACCGAGAACTCTCGACTTGTGGTGCATCACTGTCGCAACTCAAGCGTCCTTTCTCTACTTAGTGCGTTTCTAGTTCTTTTCCGATGTGCATGTCTTTCTTCTTATTCTATTTTGGTGCAGTTCTATTAAGTTGATTGTGATTTTTCCACCCATGACGTCCATCAAAAAGACAGAAAAGAAGAAAAAACCAAAACAGTTGACGTTATCCTTATTGTTGCACCGTGCATATCGTCGAATTATTTAATTAATAATGTTTTAATGTGTAATGTTTATGTATGTGCATCAGTTGGTATAATAATTAAATAAGTTGACGTTATATTCTTTCTTGATGTCTTCTGAACCACGGCCTGGGCCTTCCTCAACAAACTCAAAAGTGATTTGATTGATATTTTTTTCAGCTATGTGTGTAAATTTCTATACACCTAATTCATTAAATTAAAATCGTGTATCATAATGTAAAGAAATGTTGAAAATTATAAAATTATTTGAATAATTTTTTAGCCCATGAACGTCTTTCAATTTAAATCATTTAAATTATACTCGTTTTACAACGATTCGATTTACAACCAAATATTCGAGAACGTAACCCCGTCGTAAAACGAGACCCTACTGTATTTTTAAAAAATGTGCTAAAACTAGCGACACCCTAGTCTAGGTTGTGAAACGCATTTTTAATAAATTTTTTCCTATTATTATCATAGCATTTCTATTGCGCATGATATACACAAATACGCAAGTAAAATTATACACCTAATTACAAGCATGCTAATTCAATCTTTGTTCCATGCACTGCATTCCATTTTGCCCGCACGCAGACTGTTGCCGAAGTTCCCCACACCGCATCAAAGTCTGAGCAGACCTGCACTAGAAGAACTAAATCTTCAGGAATACCGCTGTGACGGTCCCAGATCTTAAACATTAATTTCCTGCAGAATTTTGGGGTGCAGAAAAAACGTCGTCGTCACATTCATCATCATGTCCTATCCTTTTGAGTGACTAACAGAAGCCAGAATGTGCGAGTAATACGGAATGCAAGGCGTTCCTGCAACGTTTTCGGTTAAAAATGGTAAAACAAAAATGGCTGGCACTACAACTATTGCTGCTGTTCTTCACTGCACACTCGTGCTAGATTTGTGAACTTATTTGCACGTTCGTACAATGTTTATGCCTTCTAGGAAAGGCTTTTTAGGAATGCTGTTCAGTTCCCTTGAAAATGCATCTCGAATTTCCTTATGGACTGAAAATGCCCAGTTTTGAGAACAAACAATTTTTTCAGGAGGGGCGAGGTCAGGTGAGTAGGGTGGTTGATGAACTATAGCAACTTTCCTAGTAACCAAAAGCCGTTTCACAATTGCAATGTTATGCAGTGGTGCTTTCTTCTACATCAAGAACCAATCTTTCGGCCTTCACTTGATTCAGGCAGTTTCAGAGCCGTTACATAACGACTCCATAATAAGCTGCATTAACGGTGTGGCCGGGTAGATAGCGCTGTTTAGTTTACCTAGTGGTTTGTAATATTGATTCATCTACTTTAGATTCTACTCGTTTCTGAGTCTTAATAGTGTGTAATATATGTTCTTGATTTTATTTGTAATTTTGCATATAGAGAGTTGCCTTGAGTTTTGTGTGTTATTATGTGTGACGTGTGTTATTGTATTGTATTGTACTGTATTGTACTGCCACCGGGTATAAACCCATTTGCAGTTAGTGCTACTACTACTGTTACTACTAATACTACTACTACTACTAATAATAATAATAATAATAATTTTTGGTACTATAAAATCTAACCTAGAGCTTCTCAGACACGTCTTTTTCTACGTTAAGTTCAAACGTACAACTTTAACCCTTATAGGTCTACCTGTATTATTATTTTCATGTAATGACACTCGGCTGAAATTAGAATATTAAACAATTCCAAATCGTGCTGAAATTCCACTCACGTACGAGAACGCGGTGGTAACTATGTACTGTCCGTTCTCATCTTCAGAAACCTTACACTCGACCCATACTACATATTATGTTTCATAGTAATTGAAAAATAAAGCGATTATTTTCCTCAACATCAACTCTTCAGTCATTATGAAGGAGCGGCCTTGTGCTCTCTCAGATAGGAAATGGTTTGTTATATTGTTTAGATTAATTTCTGACGTCAGAGTTTTAATACCACAGACCAAAGAGCAATTCTCAGTTTATTGAGCCATTTAGCTGATAATAAGGAATTAGTAACGCTTGAGCTCAGGCTTCAAACTGACTCTAATTGTTCTTTGAGCCTCGTGATGCTGACTGCGGCAGATTTGCGTAAAGCTGCAATTATTTTACAGCACAGTATATGGATGTTCTAGATGTAGACTCCACTTGAAATGTGATGGCACACGGTGACGCACGGGAGGGGAAGTGAAGGGGAAACTGGCGAATGGAGTGGGTAGCCAGTAGCCTTCACACTACCTCGGAACAGGGTGTATCCAGCATTACTACCGCTGCTGCGCACACCTTGGCTGCCAGTTGTCGAATGAACAGACGCCTCCGTCGATTTAAATGGACTCGTCCGTTTCGCCGATAGACGAAATCTGGTTTCAGCGCGTGCACCATCACATTTCTACTGGCCTCTACTAACTAGGTAGACATGCTGCGTTTAAGGACGTAATGGCGTGTGCCGCATCGCCTGGTATGTTGATCCAGATAATCTGCTGCACTGCAAAAGCAACAATAACATTTTAAAACGTCAAGTAAAACAAACACAATAAACTGGGCGTGCCTGAGTACAACTCCTTTATCTGATGATGCAGTGTGTAATCTGTGCAAATATAGGAAGTCTGTTCTACAGTTACTAGACGTGAAACTCTCCAAACGTCATAGTCTTTGTGACAAAGTTAATAATGTATAACTAATGTTTATTGGACCGTGCATCATTGTGATAACTGAAGAATCAAAAAACCAACTAGATGCCACTTGATATTTTATTGTACTTCTTATAGGCTCAACATGTTTCGAGCATTACTATGCCCATCAGCAGGAGCTCGCGACTATGATGTTGATTACCACATTGGTCATGTCGTTCTTGGTTTGCTGTATGTTGGAGGTTAGGTGTAGTTAGGCTGGAGTAGTGTCCGCCTACCCGCACCTCACCTCCAACCTACAACAAACCAAGAACGACACTACCAATGTGGTAAACATCATAGTCGCGAGCTCCTGATGATGGGCATAGTAATGCTCGAAACATGTTGAGCCTATAAGAAGTACAATAAAATATCAAGTGGCATCTAGTTGGTTTTTTGATTCTTCAATAATGTACAAATTCATATAGCAGGTACCTGAAGGCCTTCAGGTCATTCATAGTCACTGCAGCGAATGGCCTGTCGATAGATAACCAGGTTAAGTTTCCGACAGCGGCTAGAATTTTCGTCTTCCTTTTCCCATTCTTGTCCAAAACTTTTCTTTGTTCAGTGGAAGTGGAAATACATAATTTATTTAGGATAACACCCAGTGGAGGCGCACTGTTGTTGATGACGTTGAATCTGTAAATTTTAGTTGTGAAATAATACATTACGGATGACAATGTCAATTGCATTTTATCAGTGGCGATTCTTCGGTTGTCTCAGATACGCTGACAATAAAGTTTCTTACGTACGGCTGGTGTCACAGTCGATGGTTGCTGTGTGACACAGTACTGGCGTACTTAGCCGCAATTATGCCGCATATTTCATTAATTTTCACGCGTCTGACCCCAAAATTCGAAACACAAATCGATATTCTACGTTTTTGCTTTCTCTGAAATCAAGAGCGATGTTCAAAGTGCCATAGTATTATCGCTACTGGGAACAAAATATTGACTGGTTGCATGAGAGTGTTCATAGTGTTTCTGCGATCATGTCCTTTTCTTTTGACTTTATTATTAATAATGAATTATTAATATTTATTAACTGCAATTGGGTTGTCACCCGGTGGCAGTGGTTATGTTACATGCATACAAAATATGAAATTGGTTGCTAATAAATAAGTCGGGAGGGCTACATGAGAAGCATGTAGTGGCAACTTGGAATCTTGGAACCATCTCAGCCTTTGCTTATAGACACAGGGAATCCAAGAAAAACCTGTGCCGAGGTGGCCGGTCGCAGGACCTTCCGAATACTGACTTCTAGCCAGCAGTCCGGCATCTAAAGTAAAAAATTACATAAAGAACTGAGTGATCTCTTTTCCACACGTTATTTGTAATTTTTGAGGTTATCACAGTATTGAATATGAAGTCTTCGGCATTCTGGAATGTGACCATTTGGGTTGTGGTATATATATCGAAGGAAAAAGCTCAAGTACTGAGATGGATGCATCATAAGTCATCGAACTGCTGGTATACATATTTACCATACTGCACGGTCTTACATCCAGGAAGTCCGTACTCTGAATATATTATTATAATGTTGGGCGCAAGAAGAATAAGATCGGCATGCTACTTAGCACACGTAAGTAAAACGAGACATGGTCACAGACATTGGTATCCTAATGCAAATATATATGGCTCTGAAGACGGTCTATGGTTTACTGAAGCGATCTGGCAGAAGGCACTTTGAAGAGACTGGCAAACCATTAGCCATACGACTCAGGAAACACAGGCAGAGTTTGGAAGAAGGTTATCTGGAGAGATGTGGATTAGCTCAACGTGCCTTTGAAGAGAATCATCGAATAATCCGGAATCAAGTGAATATCTTACTGATGGAAAAAATTTGCATGTAGAAAATATAAAGAAGGCGCCTACATGTCTTGTTTGAAAGATCCAATCAGTTAACCTAGCACTGAAATTCTTCGCTGTTTGGTTTCCTCTGAGTAGTAAGGATGTGACTAAATTCGTATATCTCTTATAGACTTACTTGACCCCGTGAAGGTTTGTGATCTCCGCAGATGACTGTAGTGACGATAGAATTTCAAATAAATTTTTTTCTCGGTGTGTGTTGAGTGTGTGGTCCGTCAAGTCGCAGTGCTTGACGCTCTTTATAGTTTTTAGTTTGTGGACGGTCCAGATTTAATATCTTAGTCTTCTAGTTAATTTTTAATTTTTAAGAGCCATTTTCTCTTACTACACCAGGATAGAATCTGACCTCAGGCGCCTATCTTCAGAAGTCTACTGAGTAAAAGTACCCATTGACGAGAATAACTCTTTCTACGGGGCCGCCCAATTAGATGCCCTCCTTTGTTTGAAGAGGGATGCAGAGCTGGGTTGCGAAACGAAGTACTAGCATTGAATGTTAGACGATGGACAAAGTCCAAAGGATGAATACTTCGGTAAGTTGGATCGAAATGTTAAAACAGGTGTTAAAACGGTGTGTGAGATTATGAGGCGGATTTACATTGTAGTCCGGGAAACTGAGACTTGGGAAGTATACAAGGAATGCGGGTAGTACGAGATAGGTATTCACCTGGCGTGGGAAGTATCCGCCTCAGCGACTGCTATCTGTGCCAAAACGTTTATCACATTACAGTAAAAATTGTTTTATCCGGCATCTCCGTGGAAAGAGGGTGCCGGATAAGGCAGTATTCCGGATATCAGAATATTATGCCTAACGTGTAGTTTAGTGTATCCAGCTCCCTCGTGGACAGACCTGACCCATTTTGTCACTCCATATTCTGTCCTGTTTTCCTGGCTACACTTCAAATCCTCTTTTCATCACAACTTACTACACAAGTTACACATATAATGCAAAAAACAGAACACCAGCATTTAACTCTCTTAATCGTCATACAATGAGCTAAATGATCTGTACTCATCACCCAATATTGTTCGGGTGATAAAATCGAGAAGAATGAGATGGGCTGGGCATGTGGCACGTATGGGTGAGGAGAGTGTGGTGGGGTGTATAGGGTCTTGGTGGGGAAACCGGAGGGAAGGAGACCAATGGGGAGACCTAGGCGTAGATGGGTGGATAATATTAGGATGGATCTCCAGGAGGTAGGATGTAGGTATATGGACTGGATTGGGCTGGCCCAGGATAGAGACAGGTGGCGGACGCTTGTGAGTGCGGTAATGA